>Ga0207986_1000758_pt1 | contig 14522 bp, 14 predicted proteins | sample ETNtaG_26_FD_185764 | JGI IMG/M metagenome (GOLD analysis project Ga0207986, IMG submission 185764) | Marine microbial and viral communities from oxygen minimum zone, Eastern Pacific Ocean - ETNP201302SV89 (SPAdes) (version 2) | ecosystem: Environmental > Aquatic > Marine > Oceanic ... | reverse complement strand
ATAGCGGAATTACGGTGGTCATAATTACCTGAGCGGTGAAACGCGCAGGCGTTTTCACAATGACCACAAGCGACACACTTGCGGGGGTCCATGGTTACGATTTTCATTCCCCCCCCAATTCCTACTTTTTGCGACCAAGCCGGCGCGGCGGGCCCAGAGACCAAGCCAAAGCAGGATCTAGCTGTTGGGTATTGGTCTGGTGTAGAACTGAAAGCTTCATGCTGCATTCCATGCCCGGGTCGATGTCCAGTTGCTGATTGGTTGACCTAAAAAGTTAGTCTGTAGATTTTTCAGAAATGAGGCCTTCTGGATAAGAGCAGATCGGACGTGCATCTCACGCTGGCTGTTGCTTGAGAAAAACGCTTCTGCAGGTTAAGGACATGCACTATGGAGTCCGGGTTATTCATGCTGTTTGCAGTGCATTTGTTAATTAGTACGCTAACATATCAGCGCCTTCGGCGACAAGGCTCCCACCGACGGGATTGCGGGCAGTTGAATTACTGCAAACTTGAAATGTCTACAGTCAAAACTGATCCCTGCAAATGCCTTGCATTCAGTGTGTCATTACAGGGCCGGTTTTCGGAATGACCCGGGAAATAGATTCAACTGCAGGGCCTGAGCCAAATCGCCCGGGCGATCTGCACTCAAAAATCGGTGATAGCGGATATAAGGTCTCAGCATGCCCAGAATTCCCACACCCTCAGCCTTGCCAAGTGATATTCCCCCGACAGGAACACCTTCATCGAGAAAAATTCTGAGGTAGTTCCCAACTTTCTGGTCATCCCAGGTCCAAGTATCAAACCCTTCGGTATCAGTAAACCTCCCTACCGATGCAATAACCAGGCCAAACAGTTCCACAACGTTCATATTTAAAGAGCCTTGATAGGTCGTATCAAGCCCGGCAAGATTTTGTCCAGCGACTTGCCCCTGTTCAACAGCGCATGGCCATAAGGCTTGCACCTGGTGTTGTCGACCCCCTGCCGATTTGGCAGCTGCTACATCCCCGGCGGCGTAAATATTCTGAATATTGGTCTGCATATTTGAATTAACCAGGATGCCGCCATCAATTTCTAGATTGCTGTCTTCCAGAAATCCTGTATTGGGCTGAATGCCAGTGGCAGAAACTATTGTGTCTACCTGGAGAGAGTCATGTCCTGTGAAATCAACCTGCAGGGTATTGTCTGCAGTCTCTAATATTCTATCCGGCGTGGTTCCTTCCATAAGCAAGATGCCGGCCGCCTGCATGCGCTCTTTCAGAGTTGCCCTGGCTATGTCATCTAGATCGCGCCGCATGATGATGGAGCGTACGGACAGTGTGGTTTCCAAGTTGCACTGTGCTGCAGCCCATGCAGCCTGCATAGCTATAAAGCCACCGCCAATAATCAGGATGCGTTGCCCTTCAATTAGTACGCTCTTAAGGGCAACTGCATCTTCCATTGTCCAAATGTTATGCACACCAGGCAGCCCGATGCCTGTTATTGCAGGCGTGAAAGGAGCAGAACCACTGGCGATAAGTAAGCGGTCGTAGGCAAGACTTTGCCCGGTATTCAGGTGCACAGTTTTCGCTGCCGTGTCGAGCCCAACTAGTTGCCCAGTTATGATCTTGGCATTCAAACCATGCAAGTGGTTATCAGGGCGAATAGCGAGGTTATCAAGTGCTATTCGATCAGTCAGATAATAGGGAAGTTGGACCCGTGAATATGGACGTGGGGATTCCTTGGTAATGACCTGCACTTGAGAGACAGTATCAATTTTGCGAAAAGCTTCCAGTGCACTCAATCCTGCAGCACTGTTACCGATGATAATAACTTTCATATCATCTTCTATTTAGTTATAACTACGTGTGGCTTCTCTGTCAGTTATCACTTTAAAAACTACCATTGTCTTGCATGGTTATGGCATATTTTAGTGTACATTGTGTGACCTGGGATCGAATTTACAGTCACTGATAAGGATTGCACAGGCTTCATTTATGTATTGTGTTACGGCGCAGCTACGCTACGCCCAACTGATGCAACACACGAGACGCACACTTAATTTTCTAATTGTACATATGAAGGTTAATAGTTGGCCACAACCCAGGTGGAGGCTGGTGTTATGAAGGTTTTGCTAACCGACTATCAGCAGGCCGATGCCGAGATGGAATGTGATCTTTTGCTGGGAGCGGGCATTGAAGTGGCAGTGGCACAGTGCCACTCGCCCGACGAGGTAATCGAGGCGGCTTATGATGCCGATGCGTTGGTCGTTCAATACGCACCGATCACACGAACCGTCATAGAGGCATTGCCTAATATCCGACTTGTGACAATCAATGCTGTTGGCGTCGATAGTATCGATATAGATGCTGCGCGTGAGCATGGCGTGTGGGTCTGCAATGTTCCTGACGCAAGTGTCGGAGAGGTCGCGACACACGCACTTGCCATGGCACTGTCATTGATACGCCATCTGCCGTCGTTTGACCAGTCCATACGTGCCGGCAACTGGCAGCATACGGGAACTGGTGAGTTACTTCGTCCGGTAGAGATGAAGCTCGGCATTCTGGGCTTTGGCCGCATTGGCCAGGAACTCGCACGCCTCGCTACTCTGTGTTTTGGGGAAATCCTTGCGCACGATCCATTTATCGAGGCAAGCCGCTGGCCTGGCAGCGCACGGCAGGTTTCTTTGGAGACACTGTTTGCACAGAGTGATATCGTATCCCTGCACCTTCCTCTTACTGCCGAGACCCGCAACATAGTCTCGCACGATCTCCTTGGAAAAATGAAGCGTGGAAGCTATCTAGTCAATGTTTCACGCGGCGGTCTTCTCGATGCGGAAGCGCTGATAGCCAGACTAGATGATGGTCAAATTGCACTTGCAGCGCTTGACGTTTTGCCAAATGAGCCTCCGGCCCCCGATGATGCGATCGTCGCACACAATCGTATTCTACTCAGCCCGCACGCCGCTTATTACTCCGTCCAGTCCGATGTCGAACTGCGCCGCAAAGCGGTAAATAATGTGATTGCCTGCTATCGAACCGGACACCCCACCAACGTTGTGGTTGCCGGCCGGGATCCGCGATGGTTTTGACTCGCGCAACATCCCGCCGATTGGAGTCAATCAACTGAATTCGGATTTCGTCAAGTTGGCTCAGGCCTTTGGCTGTGTCAGTGAGTGGGCCAGCAGCTGGAGGGATGTCAACAGTGCAATGACGCGCGCATTGGTAGCACAGGGGCCAACCGTGATCGAGGTGAGAGAGGGAGCCGACTGGCTTACGTAACCCTGGTGTAGTCATATTTCCCGACCTTTTCGTTACCAAGTTGAATGCCAAAAGCGTTGATGACGCGCACCCAATAGGCGAAGTTCGCGGCAACCTGAACGACTTGTGAGATTTCGGCGTCATTCAGGCCGGCATCGTGCAGGGTCTCTATGTCCGGCCTGGTGATATCATGTGGTCGCAGTGTGAGTTTATTGCTGAAGTTCAATATAGCACGCGTGCGTTGATCGAAAGGCGCGCCGCTCCAGTCACCGGCCTGCAGTCCGCCAACAACGGCCTTACCGTCGGTGTAACCAGCTTCACGATAGAGATACAAAAAATTCGCACTGTGGTGCGCGAAAGCATAGGTGCAGTGAGCAAGGTTAGCGACTTGAATGCTGATCAATTCTGTGAGCCACATCGGCAAGGGCGCATCACTTGAATGCATGATGTCTCTGTAAAGACTGTCGGCCGACAGAGTTGCTTGTGGAAAACTCGAAAAAGCCTGGTAAAGATTGTGAACTGTGCCGTCATCACGCTTGACCGTATCGTAGATCTGTTTGAGTTGGTCGTCAGCCTGATCGGTTGGCACGGTTTCTATCCAACATACGCGATCACTCATGATACGGCTCCTTTTCCTTATCTGATCACTCAACGAATCGTCTCGCTTGTGTGCACCCAATTGTACTGTGACGGCAGACTTCCGATAGGCCGTTCACAGACGGCAGGGGAGGGCAGTTGATATTGATTTGGTCAATTTCCCAGCAGAATTATTGCCGCTCCACTCTCCAATAGAAATGCGCGTGTAAACTATATGACCAAGCTTGTCTGCTGTCGAAAAACATGAACGACGATTTAGTTAAATCACTACGTGTCAAATCTGGTTTGGAGGATATCGGCTACTTCATGGTCGGCATCTCCAAGCTGCCCGGTTTTGACAGAATTATCAAGTTGTCATCCAACGAATCACCGCTCGGCCCGAGTCCCCGGGCCATCGAGGCGGCGTCAGTTGCCCTTTCTCAAGCGCATCGCTATCCAGAGCTTGACCTTGAGCAACTACCACAAACTCTTGCAGAACAGTTCGACCTCGAACCATCGATGATCGCGTTCGGTCCTGGCTCGGACGAAATTTTGTTGCGCCTCGTTAACACTTATTCGAATGTCGGAGATGAAGTGATCTACAGCGTGCACGCCTATATGCAGTTTCCGATTTACGTAAAGCGGGCTGGCTCGACGCCGGTTGCAGCCCTTGATGATGATTTTTGCCACAGCGTCGATGCAATACTCGCCTGTGTCACCGAGCGCACTAGCGTTGTGCTCGTTGCCAACCCCGACAATCCGTCAGGCACTTATCTTTCCGGCGCCGAGATCCGGCGGCTGCGTGATGCGCTGCCGTCTCACGTGCTGTTGATCGTTGATTCGGCGTACGATGAGTTCGCCCGCGCTCAAGATTATGAAAGTGCAACCCAGTTGGTTGGGGAATATGACAATGTGGTTGTTACGCGGACGTTTTCCAAGATTTTTTGCCTTGCGGGCCTGCGACTTGGCTGGTGTTATGGTCCGCCTGCCGTGATCGATCTTATGGAGCGAATTGGGCCGTCTTTCCCGGTAAACATTGCGGTCCAGGCGGCTGCCGTGGAGGCGGTGCGGGACCAGGCGCATATTGAACGCGTGCTTAAACACAACTGGATCTGGATTGATCGTTTTTCCGGCGCACTTCAGCAGATGGGCCTCAAAGTCTATCCGAGCCAGACCAACTTTATTCTGGTTCAGTTTCCTCAGATAAAAGGTAAGACGGCCAGTGCGGCGGATGCGTTCCTGCAGTCTCGCGGTATCGTCGGGCGTAAATTCTTGGTTGCAGACTTCGAGGATAAACTGCGTTTTACCATCGGGCTCGACGATGAAATGGAACAAACGATCGATGCACTAGGTGAGTTTATGCAAACTGGGTAATAGCTTAAGCGTTTGGGTCGGCTTGAGGTATGCTGGTAACGTCAATAGGATTGGAGTCAGAAAACTATCTGTCGCCCCAGTTGAGATGGAAAAGTTGGCCATAGCCATCGATAACGTCGTCAATTCCGGCACGACGCAGGCAATCCCACATCATGGCCTGGTTGGAGCATATAACTGGTTTGCCGGCGGCGTCTTCTATCTCCTGCAAAACGTCGAGCGTGCGAATGCCGCCACAGCTGAAAAAGATAGCATCGGCGTCATCGCGGTCTATGCTCAACGCAAAATCGCGAAGGTATGACGGCGTGATGCGACCCATCGCCTCACCGTCTTCAATATTGAGGCCCTGGATGTCGAGAACCTCAAATCCTTTTTCCTGCAAAAATGCCAATTCCACCGTGTTTATCTCATCAAGATACGGCGTAGCGACCACGATCTTCTTCGCTCCCAGTCGATGGAGGGCGTTGATGACACCGGTGACCAGCGTTGCGGGTTGAGCCCAGGGAGCACCCCGCTTGATTTCAGCCATTACCCGGTCTTCACCGATGGCAATTGATCCCGAGGTGCAGGCGTAACAGACCACGTCCGGACGCGCCTCTGGCTGCAGGAGTGACGCAGCTTCGGCCATGTTGTCGATCTGTGCAGCCAGGTTGACGACGGTGATATCGTTGTCCGTGCGTAGTCGGGTAACGCTGGCGCCGACCCCTTGGGGGGTCAGACGGAAAATGTTATCTTCCATCACAAGATCAGTGGAAAGAATTATAAATCCCAGTTTGGCCCGCCAATGGGTGCCTTGGTCGTAGAGTACTTCACGTGGATCAGACTGGACTGGGTTTGCTGAAATCGCCATTGTCTTAATACCCCCTGGCACTACGGCTTCATATTTGCCTGTTGCGCCATTGCTTTACAAAAAGGTTACTCTGAAAGCATAGAATAGCCGACCGGACAATCTTAAATACTACAATAGAGTGCCACTTCGGGAAAGCATGGTGATTTTGATAATTGGATCTGTTCCAGCATCAAATCTCCATAGGGTGACCTGAGTCCAAGAAACGATTTTAGGGGATAAAGAATTATGTCGGACATTAAACATTTAATGGGCGCGGAAAGTGAAATGTTGCCTCTTTTCCAGAATCGCACGAGGGAATTGCAGGGTCGCCTGAAAGATGAAGGCATTAACGTGCTCATCATCACCAATACTGATTCGATTTACTATTACTCCGCTTATTGGGGCGATCTGGGGCTGGAATTTGGCCGTCCAACCATGCTCATCGTTGCAAGTGATGGCGCGGTCACCTTGATAACGCCAGGGTCTGAGTCGCTGATGGCCCGGGCCATGACCTGGGTCGAGGATCTTGGCCTTTATTCTGATGGCGTTGGTGAAGAATGGCGCGATCCACTGCGCAAAGCGCTTAGAAATAGAGGAGCCGATGCAGGTATCGCGATCGAAAGTAACGATATTCCGGCAGTAATCTCGAACTTTTTGCGCGCAGAGTTTGGGTTAAATGAGGCTATCGACGCCACACCCATTATCTCGCAAATGCGAGTAATCAAATCTGTTGAAGAACTCAATATGATTCGCCAGGCCGGTCAGGTCGCCATCGCTATGGGGGTCGCTGGACGCGATACCATGGCAGTGGGCGTCCCCGAATATGAAGTGACCTTAGCTTGCATGGCCGCAGGTACGCGAAAAGCGGCCGAGATCATAGCTGCCGAAGACCAGGACGCCTTGATGAGCCCGATGATTCATAATCTTCAGGCTTTACAGTCCGGTCACTTTACCAGTTACACGCACCTGCATCCACGAGTGCGCAAAATTCGTCACGGTGATCCAATCTATATGTGTTTTTGTTCTATCTGCCACTTTAAGCAATTCAAGCTGGGTTATGATCGAGAATACTTCGTTGGTAGTGTTGACGATGAGACGGCCCGGGTCTACAACACCGCCATCGAGGCACAGGCGGCAGCATTTCGTGAAATGCGCCCCGGCGTTGCCGCCGAAGATGTTCACAAAGCGGCCGATGAGGTCTACCAAGGCGCTGGTTTTGCCCCATCGTACCGAACCGGTCGCGCGCTTGGCTACTCGTCGTTGGAAAAGCCCGAACTGAAGTACGGTGACCGAACACCACTCGAATCTGGCATGGTCTTCGCCGTCGACGGTGGGATAACGGTGCCTGATGTTTTTGGGGCGCGGGTTGGCGACACGGTCATCGTCACCGATGATGGCATCGAAATTGTGACGGAATATCCGCGTGATCTAATGGTACTGTAATTCAGAACGACACCGATCGATAGCAAAGGAAACTTAAGTGAACGGCAATACATACGACGTCATCATCATAGGCGCGGGGATCATCGGTGCCGCCACTGCATACGAGTTGTCAAAAAAGGGCTATCGCACCATTAACCTCGATATGCTGCCGGCTGCCGGCTACGGATCAACATCTAACTCGTGCGCCATTATCCGGCTTTACTATTCAACCCTGGATGGCTGCACGATGGCCTACGATGGGTATTTTTATTGGCGCGAGTGGGCAGATTATCTAAAGGCGCCCGATGATGAGCCGCTGGCTGTTTATTATGAGACCGGGGACGTGGTCATGAAGACCAAGGTAAATGATGGGCTTCGCAGTCAACTCGTGCATCTTGATGCCCTCGATATCTCATATGAACACCTGTCGAATGAGCAAGTTATGGAGCGTTTTCCGTTTTATAACCTGGCGTCTTTCTCACCTGCCAAAACCCTTGATGATCCACATTTTGGTGAACCAACCGGTGGTGAGGTCAACGGCGCCATCTTTTTTCCAGAGGCCGGTTACATCTCCGATCCACAGTTTGCGACCCGCAACATTCAACTCGCGGCCGAACGGGTCGGGGCAACCTTTATGTTCAACAGCCAGGTGGCAAAGATTCCCGTGATTGATGGCTGCGTCAAAGGGGTAGTCCTTGCCGATGGGACCCACATCGATTCAGCAACCGTCATCAACGCGGCTGGTCCCCACTCATGCAAGATCAATGCCCTTGCAGGGGCCGAGAAAGACATGAAGATCTCCACTCGTGCATTGCGTCAAGAGGTCGTCCATGTGCCAGCACCGGAGGGGATGGACTACGGTTCGATCGGGTGTGTAACATCAGACAGTGATGCAGCTGTCTACACCCGCCCGGAACTGGGAAATAACATCCTGATCGGCAGTGAGGACCCACCATGTGATCCACACCAGTGGGTAGATCCTGACAACTACGAGAAAAACTTCACTGATCAATGGACGCTGCAGGCGCAACGTCATGCTCAGCGGTTCCCGGGGCTCGGCATCCCCACCACTTTAAGAGGCTGTGTCGATCTGTACGACGTAACGGAGGACTGGATTCCAATCTACGACCGATCATGCATCGGCGGCTTCTACATGGCGATCGGCACCAGCGGCAATCAGTTCAAAAACGCACCAGTAGCAGGGAAGGTAATGGCAGAACTCATCGAATACTGCCAATCAGGGAACGATCATGACGCCGAGCCATTGAATTATCGTTGTGAAAATCTGGATCGGGTAATCAATCTGGGCACTTTCTCGCGGCTTCGAGAAATCCACCAGGGCAGCACGTTCTCTGTCCTTGGGTGAATGTTACTGCAGGCGGGGGCCTCCACCTATTCCGCTGTTTGCAGCTGCTGAAGGGCGATTACATTCCCATGCCTAGTGCTCACGGAATAATCGCCCGTACCCATTGATACGGTCTTCAATACCGGCCATTCGCAGGCACTTCCACATCATTCCCTGGTTGCTGGTCACCACCGGCTTGCCAGTGGCCTGTTCGATTTCTTCAATAACCTCAATCGCACGCATCGCACCGCAACTGATAAAAATAGCGTCCGCTTCAGGATGATCGATGGCCTGGGCAAATTCGGAAATGTAACGCGGTGTCACACGCGTGATGTCCGCATCAAAAGTCAGGTTCAGACCCTGAACATTCAGCAACTCGAAGCCCTTATCGATGAAATATTGTGCTTCAATCGAATTAATTTCATCAACGTATGGTGTTCCCATAACAATCCGCCGTGCTGACAGGGCCTGCAAGCCCTCGATCACGCCAGTGACAAGTGTCGTCGCCTTGCGCTTAGGGTTCCCACGAACGAGTTCTCGAACCACATTGGACTCGCCGATCACAACACTTCCCGAGGTGCAGCCGTAACAAACCACATCAAGATCAAATTCCGGCAACAGTTCGGCAGCGGAAACCGCAAGCCCCGCTTCCATTGATGCCAGATTCTCGACAGTACACCCCGTAGGCATCGGTGATCTGGTGAAATGAACTCCCACCCCTTCAGGGGCGAGTCGAAACATATCCTCTTCTATCACTGTGTCGTTGGAGATAAGAACAAAGCCCAGCCGGGCGCGCCACGCGCTGCTGTGATCAAACTCAGGCTGCCACTGCTGGGATTGAACAAAAATCTCCTCGTTTTGAGCTTTGGTCAATGCCATCTCACTCTCCTAAGGTTTTGTATATGAACAATGTTGTCCAAGAGACATTTCTCCCACTTGCTGCGCGCACGCTCGACGTTCGCCCACCCCTGGCACAAATCCGTTATCCAGTCCGTAAGTCTACAACTCAAACCTCCGCCGCCCAACAGGAGTTTTAGGAGTTCTCCCGGCTAGGCCATGAGCGCCTCTACGCGCCGGACCACCTCGCGGCAGAACGTGGCGTGATGGTCACGGTCGTCGATGAAGATGGACGGCTTGATCGCGAAGGTCGTGAAGCCCAACGCCTGCTGCCTTGGGATCTCCTCCAGAGCTTCGGGCAGCGGGGCGCAGGCGTCGTCGCTGGGGAACGCCACCCGGGTGCCACCCACCATCTCGAAGTCTTCGGGCCGCCGGCCCGCGGCGGCCAGCCTTGTCCGCAGGTCCAGCACGTGCTCTGGCGTTACCCGCCCAACGGGGTGGAAGCCCGAGCCGTAGCTGACGAGCCGGCGGACCATGGCTTTGCTAACGTGCTCCCCTCCGAACCACATGGCCGGGCCCTCAGGCCGCCAAGGTTTTGGCTCAAGGTAAACGTCGTCGAAGGAGAAGAACTCCCCGGAGTAGCTAACGGGCGAGCGCTGCCACACCAGCCGCAGGATCTCCAGCTGCTCGTCGAGGATGTGTCCGCGGCGGTGGAAGTCAACGCCCAGGGCGGCGTACTCATCAGCATGCCAGGAGACGGTTGGCTGGATGACAAGGCGCCCCTCGGCGAGCAGGTCGAGTGTGGCCAGATCATGGGCGAGAATGAGCGGATGCCGCAGCGGTGCGATGAGCGCAATGGCTCCGATTCGGATGCGCGACGTCGCCTGCGCAATCGCCGACAGCAACACAAGATTTGATGGCCATGGCGTCACCGGAGCCTGGTTACCCGGCATCGCGTAGTCGCGGGGATTAGCCATCCGGCCCGCGGAGCCCGCCGCCGGACCAAGAAGTACGTGGTCGCTCACCATGGCCATGTCGAATCCGGCGTCCTCAGCCTCCTGAGCCATGCGCACGATACCGCGCAAATCCCGCGGATCGGCCATGGTCCAGTTCTCGGTGAGCACCGAGACCAGCCGTGGTGTCGCCATCAGAGCGGCTGCCAACGACCAGCGACCAGCCGGCCGCTGGAGAAGATGGCCCCGACCTCCCGGGTATCTTGCTGTTGTACCATTGCCCCGTATTAAGGTTGCTCTCAAAGCCTAGAATATGCCTATAAGGTAGCCTTTAATACTACGATAGAGTGTCGCTTCCTGAAAGTATGACAGTGCTGGGCAAGAAATCTTTCGCTGTCGAATTTTCATCGAATGCGCAAAACTTCAGGAAGCAATCCCATACAACTGACAATAGCCCCTGCCAGGTTTTTATGATTTCGTGAGATTAATCGGGGGCAGCATTTTTTAAGCACCGAGTTAAACACCATGTCAAAAGAATTTTTTGCGCCGGAAGAATTTGAAGATCGTCAGCGGAAAGTGCGCCAGGCGATGGAGGATGCAGGGATCGATTTATTGTTGGTTATTGCGCCGGTGCATATTAACTATCTGATCGGATCGCCAGCCAAGGGATATCAGGAATTCCAGATTTTGTTCTTTCCGCTGGTACCGGGGCCGCTGACCATCCTCAGCCGGCTCCCCGAGGTGCCCCTGTTGAGAGCCGAGTCGCTGGCAGACGAGGTTCGTGGTTGGGGTGGGCGCGAGCCCGAGGATCCAATCGGGGTTGTTGCTGAGATATTGCGTGAAAAAAATTACCGGGGCCTTAGAACGGGCCTGGAAGTGCCGGCCTACTACCTGCACCCACACGACCATGAAAAGCTTGTAGCGCTGCTCGGGGCTGATCTGGTAATGGATGCGACCAGCCTTGTTGGCGATATTAAGCTGGTCAAGTCACCGGCGGAAATAGATTATGTCCGCAAGGCCGCCGCCATCTGCGACCAAGCCATGGTGACATGCTGCTCGTCGATAGCCGCGGGCAAGACGGAACGCGCTGTTTCAGCGGATGTTCACCATACCCTGATGGCTGCAGGTAGTGACATTCCCTCTAGTCCGATGAATTTTCTGACCGGCCCGCGCACTGCCTTTGCTCATGGTGAACCGAGTGATCGGGTAATTGCACCCGGCGATTTCATGCATATTCAGTTCGGTGCCCACTATCGCCGCTACTGTGTCACGATTGGCCGACAACTATGCCTCGGTGTGCCGACCCAGCGGATGCGGGATATCTATCAGGTAGTCCGTGATGCGGGCGACGCCTGCATGGCTCAAATGCGTGCCGGCGTTTCTGCCGCGCAGCCGCACGAGGCCGCAAAAAATATAATTGACGATGCCGGTTTGGATGCTTACCGGTTACACATGACGGGCTATGCTGTTGGTGCTGCGTTTCCACCATCCTGGGTAGAGCCGCTGATCATGGATAGCGGCTCCAGCTATACACTGGCAGCAGGCATGGTGATCGCTGTGGAACCGCCAGTATTCGGGCTTGCCGATGGGCTCGGCGTTCGCTTGATCGACAACGTTCTGATCACGGACACGGGATATGAACCGCTTAGCAGCACAACGCGCGATCTTATCGTCATCTGAAAGTGCCTCCCCAATGGCCTCTCAAGAATCGAAGATCAGCGCTAGCGCTTGGTGGTCCGACAAGGACTTGAACCTTTGACTAATGGATCATGAGTCCCGGCCAAAGCCTACAAGGCTCCACTGAAACCCTTTATTAGTAGCAATCCTCGCACTCCGACTCCACGCAATCGGACTCAAATGGACGGGAAAGGGCTCAGTTTCAGAACGTTTTTGGCACTCTAAATTTTGGCGAAGTAGGGGAGGCACCCACCCCTTTTGAAAGCCGGACATTCACATATATCCACCCCATACAGCGGTGGATCATATTATTGCCATTTGGTTATTCCGGTATGGTTTCGCCAGACCCGCCAAAATCTTCTGGAAAATCCTTGAATTTTGGAAGCCCATCCTTGATAGGAAGGATAGAGCTTTCATAGTTCACATGGATTGCTGGTTTGAAATCAAAATCCTTGAGGACAGAGGCGTATACATCAATGAGATTAAATGGAATGTGATCCGTGAAGACATGGCCTCCGCACTTCTGACACCAAGACCGGTTATGTCCTTCCGAATTTGCATAGCTTTGAACCTGTTCCTTGCCTTGGGTAATGGTTACCTTATCTCGCGGCCACAGAGCGGCACCATTTACTGGGCTAGCTGACCAGGCACGACAGTCCTTGCAATGGCAGATGAGCATTGCTGATGGATCTCCTTCCACCTCAACAGAAACAGCACCACACATACAACTACCTTTAAAGACGGGCATCTATTTCTCCTTGTTTTTCATGAGAGCAGGGCAATCGTGCCTATGAAAAAGTATGCCATTGTTACCGCATATTTGCCATCGGCACAGCACCTGCCTAATGCAGTCGATAAACCTGGTTTTCAGCACGTTTTCAACACACGAAGAAACCAAAAATGGCAGTGCTCTACCAGAATGGCGTAGTTACTTAAGTAAATGGTCGGGGTGAGAGGATTTGAACCTCCGGCCCCTGCCTCCCGAAGGCAGTTACTGACCAGAAACAGTCTAGGAAATTCAACAAAACCTACACGTTGTCTCTACGCAAACTAGACTGAAATGGACTACAGAGGACACAAGAGGACAACTGAATCGTCCACTTCATCGACCACCCATGTAGACGCTGTACGGATTCCTCAAGAATTGAAAAAGAACCCTTGAAATAAAAGACAGGTCGAATAGGTGGCTTACTGTCAGGACCAGCAGTAAGAACGCTAAGTTGTATAGGAGGTTCGACTTCCCGATGTCCTAACGGTCAGTTGGTTTTGTTGGATCGTTACTCATACTGCGTCCATATTGTTAGATCGCCATCTAAGCAGTGACCTTCGCGACCGTCCATTCTGAAGCACAGTTCGAATATTTCTCGATGTCCTCCCTTAATGGCACGACCTCGGAACTGCGGCGAAATTCTCGGAAGGCTTCCACATCTTCCCTGGTCTCAACGTAGAGCACGAATACACAAGGCGAGATTATCAGATGACGAAGTTGCCACTTCTGCTCACCCGACTGCTTTGCCGGCTGGGATTTCACGATTTTCGCGTGATTAGCAAAAAGTTTGGGTTCGGTACCAAAGGCGGTGTTGAGGCGGTCGAATGCCGACGATGCGGTGTCACTATGACCCCCCAGGCATGATTGGTTTCAGAGAAGTTCGACCCTGCAGCAGTGGTGGCAGCCTTCAAGGAACTCTTTTTGGTTATAATCCTGTTACTCAGTCGCCCTGCTGGCTGCGGCAATTGATATTCACGGCGCCCGCGGGACAGCGGTTTCGGTGTAGGCGGGCGTTGTAAGTTCTATCTCATCTATCCACCGCCCCGGTGGCGAGCGCCTGATTCAGACTTCCCGCTGGGTTTTGCTTACCGGCGGGCACTTTTGGTGTTGAACTGGATAAAGATCGCGGTGGTTAGCGCTTACGCTAACTTTTTATTCAAGATTCGTTAATACGGAGACAAGTAAGAGAAGAATGGTATCAAGTAACGGAGCAGATGAGGTCGCCTTAGAAAGATCGTATTCAGTCGCGCCGCCAATAGATGTAGCCACAGCCGAGAGGTTGGTGAAGGAAGTAAAAAAGATCATGGATCAATTAGGCGTAGCCTTCTTCCTTCGGCAAGGCACATGCCTCGGCGCAATCAGGGACAAGGGATTCATTCCCTGGGATGACGACGTGGATCTTGGATCAATCATCGGGCTTCATGGTTTCACAGAACAAACAATAGAGACGGTTGCCTCCGCCTTTAGGGATAACGGGTATTTTGCCAATATCGAACACAACGACCACT
>Ga0207986_1000742_pt1 | contig 14664 bp, 9 predicted proteins | sample ETNtaG_26_FD_185764 | JGI IMG/M metagenome (GOLD analysis project Ga0207986, IMG submission 185764) | Marine microbial and viral communities from oxygen minimum zone, Eastern Pacific Ocean - ETNP201302SV89 (SPAdes) (version 2) | ecosystem: Environmental > Aquatic > Marine > Oceanic ... | reverse complement strand
TTTTAATATGACAGAAAAGAAACCAAAGAACAGATTTAATTGTGATCTGTTGTGGAAAGAAACCGTAATCAACTGGGATGGATGCATTTTACCATGTTGTTCCGTCTATAGTGAAACACATTCTTTTGGCAATATTAAGGAAGATTCTTTTAGAAATATATGGAACAATCAGAAATATATAGCGGCACGCAAGGAGGTCCTCGGTCGCAATAATAACACAAGAACAGTATGTCATGTTTGTAAGGCAAATGATTATCTATATATATGATATAGGCCAAAAACTCCACATAAAAACGTCTCTTTTTACTATTGACAGTGAATTTAGTTAATAATAATATAAGATAAATCCTATACATTTTAAGCCATGACATTTATCGAAATAGTAGCATTAATAGGCTTCATTCTTGGTTCAATCCTTCACACCGTCCTTTCAGTTTTTATAGTCCAGAGGAAAAATAAGAAAGGAAGTGAACTTGTCTTTTTATTCCTCGTGATCAGTGTGGCAGCATGGCACTATGGCAATGCTATTTCACTTTTCAGTATAATGCTCTTTGGAAAAAACATTCCTATTATTAATCAATTATCAAGTGATTTTGCATACATGGGAATGGGCGTAGTGCCAAGTTTACTTTTGCACACTGCTATATTATTTCTTTTAGAAAGTGGCTGGAAGATCAAGAAGAAGACTATGGCAACCATAATTACCATAATTTATCTTCCGGTCATTCCGTTTACGCTTACGGCAGTCAGGATAATATTCTTTGAAGAAGCTCATGTCCTGACGAGTGTGTCACCTTTTGTAAAACCTTTTATCATATGGCTGTTGTTTTCTATATTTACATCTGCCGTTATTTCCCGCATACTTTCTGCCAAAGTGGAAGAAGTAGAGGAACAAAAATTCCACTTCGCTATCTTCTGGATTCTCATATTTATCACGTTCCTGGTTTCATTTACAGTCCTTCTTGAAGGAAGGACTCTCCCTTATATCGGTGAATATATGGTACTGGCGACTATGCTTTCATCCATCTTCCCCAGTATTATATTTTCTTACTATGTCTATCGTTACAATTATATGGAATTTGTTCTCAGACGAAGTGTCTTTTATTCATTCCTGGCAATACTGGTTATATGTTTCTATTATTTTGGAATAAGACAATTAGGTAAATATCTCGAATTTAATTATTCAGTAAATGCAAAGGTTTTAGAAGCAGTATTAATTATTGCACTCGTATACTGGTTTCCAAAATTAAAAGAGAATATTCAAGGTTCAATGAGAAGATTGTTCTTTAAGAGGATTGCGGACAGCGAGTATCTTTTAAATGATTTAAGTCACCAGATTAGTACGGATTTATTGATTGACCTGTCGCGTTTACTGGAAAATACTGTAGAATCCATTAAAAAGGCGACTGCAATCAAAGACGTCAACCTGATTCTATTCAAAGGTGGAAGCACGCAAGTTGTCGGAGGTGATGAGAATACTCTTATAGCCAGAGATGACATATTAAATACAATCAGATATTTTGATAAAGGTGAAATTGCAGTGCTGGACAGGCACGAAATCACTGATGCTTCCATAATAAATGAGATGAAACGGTTGGAGATGTTTTTTGTGTTTCCGATTTTTAAAGACAGGAAGTTAACAGGCTTGTTAACTCTTGGTAAATCCAGAAGGGGGATGCGATTACCAGCCGACGGCCTTGAGCAGTTGATGATTATTGCAAATCAGATAAGTTCAGCAATGGCAAAGGCCGAGTTGATACAGGAAAAGCTGCAACTTGAAATAAAAATGTATGAAAATGAGAGATTATCCAGCCTGGGCAGATTATCCACCAGCGTTGCACACGAGGTAAAGAATCCCCTGAGTTCGATTAAGTCCATAGTCCAGGTCCTAAAAGAAGATTCTGAAAATAGGGGATTCTTTACCTCGAAGACCAAGACACAGAAAAGTCTTTCAATAATTGTAGAAGAAATAGATCGTTTGACAAAAGTTGTAAACCAGCTTTTAGTATTTGCTAAACCGCAGGGGGATAGTAAAACAAACGTTAAGATTAGTGATTTAATCAATAAGGTCCTGGTCGTTCTAAAACATGAAGCAAAAATGAATAATATCGACATACACCTGGATGTATCAAATGACCTGCCTTCAATTATGGCAGATGAAGGATCGCTGACGGAAGTCTTCTTTAATCTTATTCATAATGCCATACAAGCCATGTCAGAGGGAGGAAATTTAACAATCTCAACCACCTATGAACAAAAGGATAATTATATCAGAGTTGTTTTTGAAAATAGCGGACCTGGCATCTCTCAGGAAGACATAGGTAAGATTTTCGAACCATTCTATACAACTAAACAAATGGGTACAGGACTGGGACTGGCTATTGTTAAAAAGAAACTGGAAGAAGTAAAAGGTTTGATTCATGTGGAAAGTGAGGATTCGACCACAAAATTCATAGTTAGTATTCCTTCATCAGAAGGTGTTTTAGTAAGTAATATTTGAACAACCCTATTCCATGAAAAGATTAATATTAATAGTAGATGATGAAAAGGCGGCAAGGTTTGGGATGAAAATGGCTTTGGAAAAAGATGGTTACAAAGTCATTGAGTCCAGTGATGGTATTTCCGCCTCTGAGGCCATAAAGACGAAGAAGCCGGCACTGGTCTTTCTTGATATAAACATGCCAAAGGTTAACGGGATTCAGGTATTGGAGGAAATAAATCAACTGGAAAACCCTCCAATGATAGTGATAGTAACTGCTTATGGGTCTGAAAGAGTAGCAGTAGATGCCATGAAAAAGGGGGCATACGATTATATTGCAAAGCCGTATGAAATCGATGAGCTCAGATTAATAGCCAGGCATGCCTTCGAAAAACTCTCACTTGAGGAAGAAAATGCCAGGCTGCGTTCCGAGATTGACAGACTGGAATCAATGGGAGAAATATTGGCCAAAAGCCAGGTAATGAAACACGTCTTTAATAAGATAGAAAAAGTGGGACCATCTGACGTAACAGTATTAATTCATGGTGAAAGTGGTAGTGGAAAAGAGCTGGTAGCTAAAGAAATCCATAAAAAAAGTCCTCGCAAAGATAATCCCATGATAGTTATGAATTGTGCAGCCTTGCCGGAGACATTAATCGAAAGCGAATTATTCGGGCATGAAAAAGGCGCCTTCACCGGAGCCGCAGAAAGACGTCTGGGCAAATTTGAGCTGGCCGATAAGGGTACTATATTCCTTGATGAGATTGGAGATATGAGCCCAAATACACAATCTAAAATATTGCGGGTTTTGCAGGAACAGAGTTTCGAACGATTAGGAGGTACTGAAACTCTTCGTGTTGATGTCAGACTGATAAGCGCAACTCATAAAGATTTGCTTAAAGAAATTAAAGATGGTAATTTCAGAGATGATCTGTACTACAGGCTGAAGGTTGTTGAAATCTTACTTCCGCCATTGAGAAATCGCAGAGAAGACATTATAATTCTGACAGAGAATTTCATAAAATACTTCTCTAAGAAACACAAAAAACGTGCAAAATCTATATCAAGTGAGGCGATAAAAATCTTTACTAAATATTATTGGCCTGGAAACGTCAGAGAGTTGCAGAATGTGATAGAAAGCGCAGTAGTAATGGCTAATGCAGAAACTCTTGGAGTTGACGATTTTCCTGAAGAAATTAAAAATTCAGATAGTTATAATAACCTGGATTATAATTTACCTTTCAGGGACGCAAAGAAGATAGCTGTGGAAACCTTCGAAAGAGACTTTGTAAGCAGGAAGCTGGAAGAAAACAATGGTAATATAAGTAAAACGGCTGAAGCTCTCGGTATGCACAGGCAAAGCCTGCAACAAAAAATCAAAGAACTGGATATGAAATAAAGATGAAAAGTGATTTTGTCCATTTACATGTTCATAGCGATTACAGCCTGCTAGACGGCGCATGCAGGATTAATGACCTTGTTGACAAAACTAAGGCTTTAAATATGAAAAGCCTGGCGCTGACAGACCATGGCAACATGTTTGGAGCAATCGGGTTTTACGAATATGCAAGGCAGAGTGGTATAAAACCTATACTCGGTTTTGAGTCTTATGTCGCCCAGGAAAGCAGGTTTACAAAAGAAGCCGGTAAAGATGGAAAACAAAGCATATATCATTTAACTCTTTTGGCAGAAAACAATGAAGGATATAGAAACCTGTTAAAACTGGCCTCATCTGCATACCTGGAAGGCTTTTATTATAAACCCAGAATAGATAAAGAGTTATTAAATGAGTATTCAAAAGGAATAATCGGTCTGAGTGGATGTATGAAATCAGAAATAAATCAAAACCTGCTTAATAATGATTATGATAAGGCCTTGAATGCTGCTGCTCAATACAAAGACATATTCGGCACAGACAACTTCTATCTGGAGCTGCAGAACAATAAGATTGAACGGCAGGATGAGTTGGTGAATATGGCAGTAAGAATCAGTCAGGAGCTGGGATTGAAAACTGTAGCTACAAATGACATACACTATATGGAACCCGATGATTATTATGCCCACGACGCCCTCCTGTGCATAAACACGGGGAAGTCTATAAATGACACCAAAAGAATGCGCATGAGCACAAATGAATTCTACTTCAAGTCTCAGGAACAGATGGAAGAAATCTTTAAGGATATGCCCGAAGCATTAATGAATACGTCATTAATCTCCGATAGATGCTGCGTTGAGCTGGACCTTGACACAATGCACCTTCCCAGGTTTCACCCGAAGAAAGATTCTATATGTTACAAACCTGGCATGACTAATAAACAACTCCTGAGAGAACTCTGCAAACACGGTGCATTAGAGATATACAAAAAGCTTGATGATGTAATAAACGAGAGATTAGACCATGAACTAAGTGTGATAGAGAAGACTAATTTTGTTGACTATTTTCTAATTGTATGGGACTTTATTGATTTTGCAAAAAAAGAGCATATACCTGCAATTGCACGTGGTTCGGGTGCCGGCAGTCTCGTCGCATTTTTGCTCGGAATCACTAATATCGACCCTATAAAGTATGATTTACTGTTTGAAAGATTTCTCAATTCTGAAAGGCTTTCCATGCCTGACCTTGATATTGATTTCTGCGCCGAGGGCAGAGATAAGATAATTCAATATGTACGAAACAGGTATGGAGGCGACAACAATGTAGCTCAGATTATCACCTTCGGTACCATGAAGGCCAAGGCAGTTGTCAGGGACGTCGGCAGAGTAATGGATATACCGTTGCCTGTCGTCAATAAAGTAGCAAAACTAATCCCCCCTACTCTGGGCATTACATTAGAGGAAGCTCTTGCGCAGGAACCTGAATTAAGATCCATGCGTGATAACGAAAAGCAAATCCAGGAGCTGTTCAATATTTCTTCAAAGCTCGAAGGACTACGCAGACACGCATCTACACACGCGGCAGGCGTGGTAGTTTCCGATGAACCATTAACCAACTATATCCCTCTGGCGAAAAACAAGGATGTCGTAATTACACAATACGACGGTGAAACCCTTGTTGAAAAGATAGGCCTGTTAAAGGCTGATTTCCTTGGCGTGAGGAAGTTCACCGTAATTGACAAAGCAAGACAATTGATAAAGGCAACAACAGGAAAGGAAATTGATATCGACAAGATCCCGATGGATGACAAGAAGACGTATGAATTGTTGTCGAGAGGCGACGTCAAAGGTGTCTTTCAGGTAGAAACAAGCAGAGGTTTCAGGGACCTGCTGATAAAGCTCAAACCTGATAAATTTGAATATATATTACCCCTGGTTGCATTATACAGACCGGGACCGTTACAGAGTGGAATGGTAGATACATTTATAAACTGCAGGCATGGCAGAGAAGAAGTTTCCTATCTTCATCCAAAGCTCGAACCATTACTCAAGGAAACATACGGATTGATGGTATACCAGGAACAGGTAATGCGCATCGCAAACAGGCTGGGAGGCTTTACCCTGAATGAAGCCGATAATTTAAGGAAGGCAATGGGAAAGAAGAAGCCGGAGGTTATGGCAAAATTCAAAAACCAATTTATTGAGGGTTCTGTAAAGAACGACATTCCAAAAAGAATCGCCAAGAAGATCTTCGAACTGATGGAACACTTCGCTGGTTATGGGTTTAATAAATCTCACTCTGCCGCTTATGCCATGGTCTGCTATCAGACCGCTTATTTAAAAGCAAACTATCCTACGCAGTACATGGCAGCCCAGATGACGTGTGAAAAACAAAATAACGCAAAGATTGTAGACTATATGCATGAATGCAACCGAATGGGCATTGAATTATTACCACCGTGCGTAAACGAAAGCTTTTCAGACTTTACAATAGTATCAGATAAAAAAATAAGGTTTGGTCTTGGGGCAATAAAGAACGTTGGTGAAAAGGCAATAGAATCTATCATTACGTCAAGAAAGAGTGATGGCGAATTTTCTTCAATATTTGATTTTTGTGAACGTGTAGACCTGCGCCTGGTGAATAAGCAGGTAATGGAGAGTCTTATAAAATCAGGTTGCTTTGACTCCTTGCCGGGATACAGGGCCCAATTCTTTGAAGGAATTGATACATTGTTGCAAATTGGAGCTAAATCAAACAAAGACCGTCGCATGGGACAGATGAACCTGTTTGGTACACAGGAAGATGCAATAAATTCAAATTCTCTTCATCAATTACCTGAAACTGAAAAATGGTCTGAGAAACAGTTACTTAAGGCAGAAAAGGAGGCATTGGGACTCTATGTCAGTTCACATCCATTAAAAAGATTTAAAAAGGTGATAGAAGAATATTCAGATACCTCAACAGGAAATCTGTCTGAAATACCTGACGATGCTGAGGTCTTGATAGGTGGGATAATTGACAGCATTAACCGTACAACCACAAAAAGAGGCAAACCGATTGCATATTTTACAATCGAAGACCTGGAAGGAATAGCGAAGTGCGTAATATTCGAGAAAAAGCTGACATCCCTCAATAACCTGCTTCATCCCGATGAAGTGGTTTTTATTAAGGGAACAGTCAGTTTTAGAGATACCGAGCCATCTGTCAGGGTTACAGAAATAATCACTCCGGAAGATATGGAAAAAATAGTAGAGAACAAATCACCCAGAAATGCTATAATAAGCCTCGAATATTCGCAGATTAACGATGAAATTCTCTCTCGTTTAAAGGATATCCTGTCAGCAAATAAAGGGTCTTCTCCTGTATTCATAAAGTTTGAAATACCGGGTGAGAAAGCAGTAACTATCAAGACATCCGACAAGTTTTCTGTCTCTTTAAACGAAAATGTACTAAGTGGAGTAAAGAATCTTGTTGGAGAAGGCAGCCTGGTCTCACAAAGCGTATAAATGTTGAACTCAGGTGTTAGCAGCAAAAGAAGTTGTATGTTTACAGTCAGGTGGATTCGGCATTCATCCTTCCCCGGACAAAAAACGCTGAGGACCTTAAACCACTCTACTTTTAATCACACGTTTTAAGGTAATTTTGAGATCCCGATAAAATTAATTCAAGGAAGGTATTGGTAAAAATGAAAAAGGAGTTAACTTACGCTTTAATAACACCGTATAGCTTATTAAAGAGCAGAACGGGAGGCATAATCAGCAGGCTTCTATCTTTGTCCGACCTGGAACTTGTGGGCGCCAGAATGTACACTCCGAGCGACAAGTTCCTAGATGAATATATAAAAACTATCGAGACGCAGAAGATGAAAACCGTGTGGAAGAATGCAATGATAGATTATGTAAACAGCATGCTGAGAAAGAATAATAAGCTTGGTATGGCAAACCGTGCCATGCTCCTGCTCTTTGAAGGCAAGAACGCGGTTGATGTTCTCCATAATAACGTGATTGGGTCAGCATCTGACCCTTTAAGAGGAAATACCATCAGGGGCACATATGGTGACAGTATAAGAGCCAGCGACGGAAAGGTTGAATATTTTGAACCCGCAGTCCTTACTTCTGCAGACAAAGCCGCAAACATTAATCAACTAAAGTTATTTGCAAAATATTCGTTAAGCGATGGAGGTATCCTGGAAAAAGCCGTGAAATTTCCTAAAAACAAAAAACCTGAAACTTCACTCATAATCCTTAAACCTTTTGAAAAACACGATCCGCGTACCGGAAATATCATAGATATGATCTCAAGGACAGGCTTTTATATGGTCGGAGTTAAGCTTCTTGACTTGAGCACTAAACAGGCAAAAGAATTCTATGGACCCGTAAAAGATTTCTTCAATAGTAGTTTCGATGATAAATTTAAACCGATACTGGTTGAAAATTTGAGGGCGTCATTAAACCAGAAGGACTTTTCTTTTGAACTGACTGATGAAACCTTAAATAAAATGGCCGGCCAGCTGAAAAAACCAACTATAGAGGGCGAATTCGGCAAGATACTGCAGTATATGACAGGTAGCGCACCTTCAGCATTTGCTGAAACCAAGAAGACTGGAGACGGGAAACACACTATATGCCTTGCTTTATTATACCAGGGCATAAATACAATCAAGACTATCCGGGAACTTCTGGGCGCCACTGACCCGAAAAAAGCAAAGTACTCCAGTATAAGGCGGTTTTACGGGCTGGACATACTGAGAAACGCAGTACACGCATCTGATTCCACGAAAAGTGTAATAAGGGAAAGAAAAATCATAGGCTTCAATAAAGAGGAAAAAACCTGTGATATTAATCAAATAATTCATCGATATATTAAGAAGGGTTGATCTTAACTTTAGGCATTTCAGGCACTTTTAACCTGGAACTTTCAAGTATTATTATGTTAGATATTCAAAAATTTGAGGTCGGACCTTTGGGCGCTTGTTGCTACATAGTTTCTTCAAAGAGTTCAGAGGCAATGGTTATAGACCCTGGTGGAGATACAGACAGAATAATAGCTTATCTTGAGAAGAAAAAGCTGCATCCTGTTATCCTGATTAATACCCATGGCCATGGTGATCACATTGGTGGAAACAAAGAGTTAAAGGAAAAGTTTCCGGACATTCAAATCTGTATTCATAGCGACGATGCAGAAATGTTGACAGATCCGTTTAAGAACCTTTCTCTTCTGGGTGCCAAAAGATATTCATCTCCACCGGCAAACCGAATCTTGAATCACGACGATAAGATTATGTTTGATGAGTACGTCTTAAGGGTCTTACACCTCCCCGGTCATACCCGCGGAGGAATAGGAATATATATTGATTCTGCTGGTAATGGAGACGCTCCAATATTATTCTCAGGAGACACGCTTTTTGCAGGAGGCTATGGCAGGACTGATTTGCCGGGCGGCAGCCATAACTGCCTTCTCCAATCGATTAAGCAATGCATTTTTAAGCTGGATGAGAATACAATTATACACCCCGGGCACGGCTCATCAACAACCGTGAAAGCCGAAAAAGAAAGATTTAACTTCCATTAATTTTAAATACTAATCAATTTTGCCTTATTTACCGCAATCGGATAGCTAGAAAAGACCGAAGAGGAAAAAACTTCAATGATAGACGAAAAAGAGAATATAAAGGATATCCTCATCGAAGAGGAAATGAAAGAGTCGTATCTGACCTTTGCGATGAGTGTGATCATGAGCAGGGCATTACCAGATGTGCGTGATGGTTTAAAGCCATCACAGAGAAGGATACTCGTTGCAATGAATGACCTTAGCCTTGGTCCCGCATCAAAGTACAGGAAGTGCGCAAAGATATGCGGAGATACAACGGGAAATTATCATCCACATGGTGAACAGAATGTATATCCAACACTTGTACGCATGGCGCAGGACTTCAGTTTCAGGTACACCCTTGTAAAGGGCCAGGGTAACTTTGGGTCAGCTGATGGTGACCCCCCTGCCGCAATGAGATATACAGAGGCGAGGATGACACATGCATCCACTGAGATGATGGATGATATTAAACAGAACACGGTTAATTTTATCCCGAATTATGATGAGACTCGACTGGAGCCGGTTGTACTTCCCTCAAAGTTTCCAAATATTCTGTGTAATGGCAGTTCAGGCATTGCTGTGGGAATGGCTACAAGTATACCCCCGCATAATGTAAATGAGGTGTGTGACGGCATAATAAAAGTTATTGATAATCCTGATGTCACCATAGATGAACTTATGACGATAATAAAAGGTCCTGATTTCCCGACAGGCGCCCTAATATGCGGAGTTAGAGGCATAGTAGAAGGCTACAAAACCGGCCGGGGCACCATATCAGTGAGGGCAAAGGTACATATTGAAACAGCGAAGAACGGCAGAAAAAGTATAGTTGTAACTGAAATACCCTATCAGCTCAATAGAGACAGAATAATAGAAAGAATAGCAGAATTAGTAAAAAGTGAAGTTTTAAAGGGCATAACAGATGTTCGGAATGAAAGTGACAGAGAGGGAAGCAGGATTGTAATTGTTGTTAAGAAGGGTGATGACGAGAATGTTGTCTTAAATAAACTATATAAACATACAAAACTGCAGGACTCTTTCAGTATAATTATGATAGCACTTGTAAACAACCGGCCTCAAACATTAAACCTGAAACAGTTAATTACAGCTTATATAGACCATCGAAAAGAAGTGATTCGGCGCCGGACGCAGTTCCTGTTAGAACGTGCCGAAGAAAGAGCGCATATCCTGGAGGGACTAAGGATTGCCCTTGCAAACATTGATGAAGTTATAAAACTGATAAAATCATCTAAGACAGTCGATGATGCAAGGAATTCACTGGTATCTAAATTTTCTTTATCCGATGTACAGGCCAATGCGATCCTTGAGATGAGACTGCAAAGGTTAACAAACCTGGAACAATCCAAGATCGAGGAAGAGTATAAGAAGGTCTGTGACAATATCAAGGAATTTAAGTCTATCCTGGCAGATGAGAATCTTGTCCTGGACATTATTCGTGAAGACCTTCACGAAACAAAAGAGAAGTATGGAGATGAAAGGAAGACAGAAATTGCAGGTGATGTCGGCGAATTTGACCCGGAAGATCTCATTTCCGAGGAAGATGTAACCGTTATGATCACACATGAGAAATACATAAAAAGATTACCTTTAAGTACTTTTCGGAAACAAAAAAGAGGCGGAAAGGGTGTTACCGGTGCCGGAATGAAGGAAGGTGATTTCGTTGAAAACCTCTTTATCGCAACAACACTCGATTACATACTATTCTTTACAGACCTGGGCAAGGTGTACTGGTTAAAGGTATACGATGTACCTCACTTTGGCCGTGGGGCCAAGGGACGGGCAATAGTTAACCTGCTGAATCTGGAAAAAGATGAAAACGTTACATCTATGATCCCAGTTCAAAAATTTGATGATAGACAGTTAGTAATGGCAACGAAGAACGGAATAATAAAGAAGACCATCCTCAGCGCCTTTGGACACCCTAAGAAATGCGGTATAATCGCAATCCGCCTCGACAGTGGCGATAAGCTTATAGGGGTGAAACTGGCACAAGGAGGACAGGAAATTGTACTTGGTACAGAGAATGGAAAGGCTATCCGGTTCTCAGAGGACGATGTCCGGTCCACGGAACGTGCAACACGCGGTGTCAAAGGTATAACATTAAAAGGTGATGACGCTGTTAAGGGCATTGTTATAGTCGACGAAAACGCAACACTTTTAACAGTCTGCGAAAAAGGATTCGGAAAAAGAACAGATTATAGTAAATATTCTGTTCAGCACAGGAGCGGCCAGGGAGTCATTAATATAAGGACAACAGATAGAAATGGCAAGGTCGTCGCTTTGATAAATGTAAGTGATGAAGACGAAATCATGATGATGACTGCAAATGGTATGGTAATTCGTACCCCTGTTAAAAGCATAAGACCCATTGGCCGAGATGCTCAGGGTGTGAGGCTTATCAGACTGAAGGAAGGCGATAAATTAGTATCCGTTGCGCCTGTTGTGAGTGAAGAAAATGGAGAAACAGAAGGCGTAGAAGAAGAAACAGAAACAGAGCAAACTGACAAGGCTGAATAACGTTGCTTGGCATAGCCATAACTAAGTTTAAAGTGAGCTAAAATTGTTGAGAAAAGCATTATTTATTTCATAAAACAACCCTAGCTCCCACACAGAGTGTGTGATCCATTGCGGCGACGCTTCTCTGCGCGCACTCAAATACGTGCTCAGCATGACGTCATTCCGAGCAGAGTCGAGGAATCAAAGTTGCCAAAGCCCCAATTTAAACAATTCTGATAAAACCTTCATGCGTCAAATTAATACGGAAAAAATAACAGACACGGTTGAAAAGATTTGTATAGATGCCAATTATAACCTGGGAGATGACCTCGTAATCTCATTACAAAATGCCCTGAATAATGAGGAATCACCTTTGGGTAAGGAAGTAATAGCACAGATACTGGAAAATGCAGAGATTGGCAAGAACGAACAAGTCCCCGTTTGCCAAGACACAGGTTTTGCCGTTGTATTCGTTGAAATTGGCCAGGAAGTCATAATTGAAGGACAAGGCTTACAGGAAGCCATCAACGAAGGCGTCAGACGTGGTTACAAAAATGGTTATTTACGTAAGTCAATTGTAAAGAATCCATTGGACAGGGTAAATACTGGTGATAATACACCAGCGGTTATCCACACAAATATTGTTCCCGGCGACAAATTAAAGATTACGTTTCTAGCAAAGGGTGGTGGGTGCGAAAACATGAGCCGCACTGCAATGCTTACACCTGCACAGGGACGTGATGGTGTGATAGATTTTGTGGTAAACACTGTAAAGAGTGCCGGAGCAAATCCGTGCCCTCCCATAATTGTTGGTGTTGGGCTCGGCGGAACTTTTGAATACGCAACATTATTGTCTAAAAAAGCGATCTTAAGACCTGTCGGCAGTCATAATAAAGACAGCAATACAGCTAATCTGGAAGATGAATTACTGGAGGAAATCAACAAACTCGGGATAGGCCCGCAGGGATTTGGGGGAAAGGTAACGGCATTAGCAGTACATGTAGAGACCTATCCCTGCCATATCGCCACTCTTCCGGTTGCAGTAAATATAGAGTGCCATTCACACAGGCACAAAACTATTGTGATCTAACGAATATCTATTTATGACAGAATACATTGATTTAGAAACTCCGCTAAGTGATTCTGATGTCGAAAAGCTTGAGGCTGGTGACAAGGTCAGGATTAGCGGGATATTATACACTGCAAGAGATGCCGCCCACAAAAGACTTGTAGAAATGCTTGAATCAGGCAAGGACCTGCCTTTCGACCTGAAAGGGCAATTGCTTTATTACGTAGGCCCTGCGCCTGCCAGACCCGGACAGGAGATTGGCTCTGCAGGCCCGACAACAAGCTACAGGATGGACACATATACTCCAATTTTTCTTAAAATGGGGCTTAAGGGCACAATCGGTAAGGGCGGCAGGTCTGAAGAAGTAATAGAAGCAATGAAGAAATACAAGGCTGTTTACCTTGCTGCAGTCGGTGGTGCAGCAGCACTGATAGCAAAGAGGATAAAGAGAGTCAGGATTATAGCCTTTGAAGACCTTGGGCCGGAAGCCATTCGCGAGCTGGAGGTAGAAAACTTTCCGGCAATAGTCGTAAACGATACAAAAGGCAATGATTTATACAAAACAGGCTCAGACAAATACAAAGTACCGTCATAAACCTTCATCCCTCATTGCATGAAGTATACTTTCTGCACAGGCAAAGCCCTCTAAATAATTTTCTTTTGCCTTCTCCGGAAAAGACATATTTCTATCTCCTCTTACCGCTATATTCCACTGTTTAATCTGTTAAAAATCCAAACATTCATTATAATATGAAAACTATTTTTCGTATATCTAAAATGTAGGACATTTCAACAAATAATTAAAAATGACTATTAATCTAATTCCAGATTACACATTTCGAATAGTGTTACTATGGGCCTGTATATCTACTTTTACACTCAACCTTAATCATGTTTCTTTTGCCGTTGAAAGTACAAACAAGGAAGAAGGATGCAATATTATCAATGAACTCGTTGTTAACAACAAGAACCAATACAAAACCGTAATATACGAAAACGAAAGTGAAGGAATATCAGAAATGAGGAAGCTCATAGAAAGTTCACAAATAGAGGAGTCCTGGGTATACTTACCCCACCAGGAGAAATGGATCGAAATAGGTTACAACGAAGAATCAGAAAAAAAGATAGATGAAAGTTATATAACTAAAGCAAAGCTTGATATTCAGTTCCTGGACGCGTTGATGAATGAAAATAACAATATGATCTTATATCATTTCCATTCGTCCTATTGCCTTTCACTGGAAGATAAAATCAAGAAACGGGAGAAAAATGGCTCTCCCATGAATGATAATGAAATTGAGAAAGAAAGAATAAGATTATTAATCAAAAGCGCTTATCCTTCAAGATCTGACCTGTTGAATATGATAGGAAACTCAATGGAATTCTTCGAGAGAAACTCTGATGGGAATATCACATTTAAAGTATGTTCACATTATGGAATTACGGAGTACCGCCTGGCTGATAAGGGGATGGCATACCTGCACGCTGACGATTCCCTTAAACAGATTTTGAGGATAACAGGCATAAGTTCATCAGCAAATATTAAGGCAAATGTCAAAGGAGAAATCCTGGAAATGAATCCAAGGAAAACAAGAGACCCATTAAAGAGAATCAAGATGAGTCCCAAACGAA
>Ga0207986_1000729_pt1 | contig 14760 bp, 14 predicted proteins | sample ETNtaG_26_FD_185764 | JGI IMG/M metagenome (GOLD analysis project Ga0207986, IMG submission 185764) | Marine microbial and viral communities from oxygen minimum zone, Eastern Pacific Ocean - ETNP201302SV89 (SPAdes) (version 2) | ecosystem: Environmental > Aquatic > Marine > Oceanic ... | reverse complement strand
ATAAAATTTTTTCAGATTACTTTTTTTGACAAAAAAATCACACCGAGCAGAAATACCAGAAAAATCAAAAGCATTTCTATAAAAATAAACTTTCCTGAAGATACCAACAAAAAAAGACGTGGATGGAAGTTTAATAGCTATGATTGTGGCCAGCTAAGCTGTGGATTGGCCATACGATCTTTTGGCGGGAACAGTATTATTATTTTAGAAATATTTTCTTTACCAATGCCTGAACCTTCTTGCCATCAGCAACATCTTTATACTTACCCATAACAACCTTCATTGCTGATCCTATATCTCCGGGCTTTTCAGATTCTATTATTTCTGTTACGGCCTTCTCAAGCTCTTCGTCTGACATCTGTTTTGGTAGAAATTCTTCAACTATCTTCAGTTCTGCATTGCAGGAATCGATCTCGTTTTGAATTTGCAAACGTTCGTATTCTTCAATAGCCTTCTTCAACTTTTTTGCATATCCTCTTACAACGTCTATGGACTTAAAATCTTTACCGGACTTTTCAACATTTATGATATCCGCCAATATCATCCTTAATACGGACGTTTTCAGCTTGTCACCGGACTTCATTGCATCCTTTAACTCTTTTGTTATTCTTTCCTTCATCATAAACCCTTTGGCAGCTATATTCTACGAACCAGATGCCCACAGTGCGGGCAATAGTTTGGGTTGCCAAAATATGGCTTGCTACAATGCTCACAGGATGCTGATATTACAGGACGTTTTGCACGCTTCGCTTTCATTATTAAGTACAATGGTAAAAATATTATCATAAGCATAAACACGCCCAGCATCCAGCCTATGGAAGCAGGCGTACTATAGTTATTCTTTTTTGCATCCGTATAAACCCATATAGCAACACCAGCCGCAATAAATAATGCTATTTGTTGAGTACTCAATTATTTCAATTATATAGTAGTTTCGAAACTTCAGATCTTACTCTTGCCACGACATCATTCGACAACGCCCTGTCTTCTTCCTTTACTTTCGGGAATTCAAGTGGTTTGCCAAATCTAAAACATATATCCCTGTATTCAGGATTGCTGAGTATACTGCTTTTCGGCAGATACCCTCTACTCCCTATAATAGCCGTTGGTATTACCCTCCTGCCTGACTTCAGGATAACCATTGAAATACCTCTCTTAAACTTTCCGAGCTCTCCATTTTCACTTCTTGTGCCTTCAGGAAAGAAGATTATTGATTTGCCGGCATCAAGTTTCTTGATTACTTCACTCAAGGTTCCGTAAGCATTTCTCTCGTCACTTCTACGAATACCAATATGGCCTGAAGTCTTCATATATTTCCCAAGTACTGGTATTTTGAAAAGAATATCCTTAGAAATAAAGCTGAAATTTCTGGGTATAGCGGCTATTGAAAGCTTTACATCTATAAAACTCTGATGATTCAAAACAAATATTACCGGTTCGCCGTCCGGAATATTTTCCAGGCCTTTTACATCTAAGTTTATCCCCAAAAGCCTGAAGGAAATCCTTGTAAACGTACGTTCTATAGCATTATATGTATTTTCCTTATCCGTAACACCAATTGTGGAAATAAGCGAAACCAGATAACCTATAGACCAAAGCGAAACATTTATAATCCACGCATATATGGTGTAAAGCACTTGAATAATCTTCTTCATCTAAGCCCTTTTGAAGACTACTTCACCTATTTCTTCGATTTAATGACGAAAAATGGTATCAAAAACACCTGTTATATTCAAGGCTTTTGTAGCAATGCAGTGCCGCCACCTTTTAACTGACAATATTTTCTGTTTTTTATTTTAATCTTAACTTAAATTATAATAAGCACTTGAACTTCATTATGAAAACCAATCCGAAACTATCAATAGTTATACCTGTCTATAATGAAAAGGATACTATTGATGAAATCGTAAGAAGAATACAAAGTGTTGAATATATGAATTACCAGTATCCTATAGTAGAAGGGATTACACTGAAGGAAGGAAAACAGGAAGGGAAGATGGTGTTGTAGTTTTGTACTGTATAAATAAGATTTAAACTATTCGATTAAGACGGTGTGTATTCAATAAAATCTCCGTGAAAATGCGTTGGGATATTCTTAAAGTAATAAAGATGTGTTATACAATTACAATCTGAAGAACCAAACTTTTTCACAATTGCGGTTGCGCCAGCGACTTTACATATCACGCGATTTAATTTACATTCATCCTTCCTGCTCCCAATATATCTGAGTATCTCTATAATCTTTGCACAGGACAGAAGGTAATCAATATGCCAGTGAAATTTCTTAATATTTGAAAGGTGTCTATTAATTCTTTTTTCAAGACCATTTTGGGCACTTCCCGTGTAAACATAAAAACCTTCCGGAAAAACAAATGTACCAAGCCGGCCAATCTTGATTTCCCTATCTTTGGAAAGTTTTATAATTAGATTATAAATGCCTCCTTTTTGTATAGGTTCTTTAACCTTCACACACTTAATACCCTGTTATGCACAGGAGTTTCATAAACGGCAAATATTTTTACCCTTAAAGCCTTTCAAAGCGTTTCTTGTGTCAACGATTAGTTTAGATTTCTTAACAATTGTATTATAATCAAAAACGCTATGATCAGTTACAATGATAGAACAGTCTATCTTATCAAGAAAGCTATTTGAAGGTTTCTTTGATTTGAATGAAATACCATCAAATTCGATATCTTTGATGTATGGATCTGTGTAACTCATTATCGCCCCTTTTGAATTAAGTATGCTTATTATGTCAAAGGCAGGTGATTCCCTGGAATCCGTTACATCTTTTTTGTAGGCAATACCGAAGATATGTATGTGTGAGCCACTGATACTCTTTTTATGACTATTCAACGCATCAGCCACCTTGTTAACCACAAATCGCGGCATATTACTATTAACTTGATCGGCAAGGTTTATGAATCTTGACTCAAAACCAGTCTTTTTGGCAACCCACGAAAGAAAAAGTGGATCTACAGGAATACAGTGTCCCCCTAAGCCGGGACCGGGATAAAAAGCCATATAGCCAAAAGGTTTGGTCCCGGCAACTTCAATAACTTCCCAGACATCTATACCTAAACGTTCACACATCTGAGCTGTTTCATTAACAAGTGCAATATTAACACTTCTGAAAGTATTCTCTAATATTTTAACCATTTCCGCAACTTTTGTCGACGAAACAGGTATTACTGTATCCATAATCTGGCTGTATAAAAGACTTGCCAAGCTTGTACATTTCTTTGTTATACCGCCTACTACCTTTGGAATATTCCTTGTGTTATACAGCTTGTTACCCGGATCTATACGTTCAGGTGAAAAGGCTAAAAAGAAATCTTTACCTGCTTTCAATCCGCTTTCTTCAAGTTTAGGCTTAATTATCTCCTCTGTTGTTCCAGGATAAGATGTGCTTTCTAAAATTATTAATTGTCCTTTACTAATGTATTTTTTAACTGCGTCTGTCGCAGACATTATAAACGAAATATCGGGGTCCTTGGTTTTTGTCAAGGGAGTTGGAACACAAATACTTAGTGAATCCAGACTTTTAATAACACTGAAATTGGTAGTAGCCCTTAGCTTCCGGTTCTTGACAAGATTACTGACAATGCTTCCCTTAACATCAGTAATATAGGATTTCCCCTTATTAATCTGCCGTACTCTCTTGGGATCATTGTCAATACCCACTACACTAAACCCTTCCCTTGCAAACTCTACTGCAAGAGGCAGTCCCACATAACCAAGTCCGATTATGCCAATCTTCGCCTTCTTTGTTCTTAACTTTTCCTTTAACATAATTAATTGTATCCTTACTGCTGTTAATTTATAAACACCATAACTAAAAATGTCAACCTGCAAACATTTTTTCAAGAACTATATATTGCGTCTTGACTTTAAAAAGCAGACACGTAAAATCGCATAATTGATGAGAACATAACTATCAACACTTTCAACATAACAAATCTGCAAGTTGTCTTTACAAAAAATAAGACCTATTATCCTCATCTCAATGAGTTTACCGGAGGTGTAAAATGCCAAGAAAGTTTATATCACAGCTTAACGGCGGCACTACTATTGACGATATATTTTTAGTGCAAAACAAAGAATTGAGGACAACGAAGAACGGGAGTTTATATATCCAGGCACAGCTGTCTGATCGCACGGGAACTATTGATGCAAGGATGTGGGATGCCGGCAAGCCATTCTTTGAATCTCTCGGCAATGATACTTTTTTGAAGGTTAAGGGCAGGACGGAGATTTACCAGAATAAAATACAATTAATCATGAAAAGCATTTCAAAAACAAATCAGGAAGATATCAAACTTGAGGATTACCTGCCGAGTACTGAGAAAGACGTAAACGAAATGTTTTCTGAATTAAAACAGATTGCCGCTTCTATCAAACAGCCTTATTTGCTAAAACTTCTCAACCTTTTCTTCAGCGACAAAGATTTTTGCAGGGATTTCTGTTCAGCGCCGGCGGCCGTACAATACCACCATGCTTTTCTGGGAGGTGTGCTGGAGCACACTTTATCAGTTGCAAAACTGGGAGAAAAAATCGCGCCACTCTATCCGGATTTAAATAAGGATTTGTTAATCTGCGGGATAATACTACACGATATTGGCAAGATAAGTGAACTTTGTTATGAAAAGAACTTCCAATATTCAGACGAAGGACAACTCATAGGGCATCTGATATCAGGCGTACTTATGGTTGAGGAAAAAGCGAAACAAATAGACGGTTTCCCAAAAACTCTGCTGGATCTGTTAAGACACCTGATTTTGAGCCACCATGGAGAATATGAATGGGGATCTCCAAAACTCCCAATGACAGTAGAGGCCCTTGCACTCCATTACCTGGACAACATCGATGCAAAAATACATGCATTTAACAAGGCAATCACAAACGATAAGGATCCCAGCAATAATTGGACAGGATATAATAAAATGTTCGACAAGGAGGTTATTTAAAAATCTCATGAAAGTAATTACTGAAACCTAAATTGAGCGATTTTCTAGCCGCACCCTTGAGGTTGCGAAACTTACATGACCCCATCAAACATTGAGGAACGCAGGCTAAAGCCTTCGGCTACAATGGCATGTAATACGAAATCACTCAATTTAGACAAAAGTATTTAAGCTCTTTTAGACGCTAATTCAGCCTCTATACGTTCATTAATCTTTTTCATAAATTTGACATAATCTGTTTGTGCTTTCAGGAATTTCTGTATTGATTGGTTAGATGCCACTTGTTCCTTTAATTGTTGAAGCTCTTTTTTATCCTCAACCTCTATGGGCTTCATATTTTTTTCTAATTCATAAATCTTTTTGCTCTGTTTCTCCAGTTTCTCTGAAATTTCCTTTGCCACACTATCTTTTTTTAGCTGTTCTTCAGCTTCCCTGAACATCTTATATCCATTATAATTCGCTATGGCTGCGCCTAATTTTGAAGCTATTTCTAATGTTTCTTCCATGCTTTCCTTTCATGAAAAATTATAAAATTCATATTTAATAATATAATAAATTATATTCCCAAATCCCTTTTTATCAAGGATTAGTTCAAGAATGATTGATGCAGAAAAAATTATAAAGTTAATATGCAGCAGAAAATATAGCCCCATGAACGCATCAGAGCTTGCCGAGCACTTCAAGATAGATGATTCAGAATCTAAACAATTTCGCACCCTCTTAAGAGAACTTGAACTAAAAGGAGAAATTGTCCGGATTAAAAAGGAACAATACACAAACCCAAAGAAAGCCAACTTATTGGTAGGCAAACTCGATGCCAATCAAAGAGGTTTTGGATTCGTAGTTCCTGTAAAGGACGGTATATCTGATGATATTTATGTAGATGCAGAAGGTCTGGGGAGTGCCATGCACGGTGATATAGTCGTAGTCAGACTGCCTTCTACGAAAAAGAAGAAAAAGGGAAAGAGAAAGAAAAGGGAAAGAGAAAAGAATGTGGGACGGATAATAGATGTCTTACGCCGCGAAAACGAAACTGTCGTTGGCATACTCAAAAAAAGTAGGCACTTCAACTACGTAGCGCCAGATAATTCAAAATTGCCAAGAGATATTTACGTCTCAATGGAAGACACTAAAGAGTCAGAACACGGCGACAAAGTTGTCGTCAAGATCGACCAATGGCCGACCCGACACCTCAATGCAGAGGGAACCATAATAGAAGTGTTAGGAAGAGACGGCGAACCCGCCGTTGACATCAAGTCTATCATACATCAGTTTAAACTCCCCTTTAAATTTGATAAAAATATTCTTGCCGAAACACAGGATTTACCCCTGTCTATCAGTCCTGACGAAATCACCACAAGATTAGACCTTCGAGACGAATTGATAATTACAATAGACCCTGAAGATGCAAAAGACTTTGATGATGCAATCTCTTTGAAGAAAGACAAAAAAGGAAACTGGCTCCTTGGTGTTCACGTAGCTGATGTCTCTTATTATGTGGAACAGAATACTGCTGTAGACGTAGAGGCCCGAAAGAGAGGCACCAGTGTATACCTCCCCGGCACTGTTATACCCATGCTCCCCGAAGTATTATCAAATGGCATTTGCAGTCTTAAAGAGGGAGAAGACAGACTGACAAAGGGAGTTTTCTTTACATATGCACCTGATGGCAACTTATTACGTTCCGAAATCAAGCATTCAGTTATAAATGTAAAGAAAAGATTAACCTACCATAATGCCACAAAGATATTAATGGAAAGTGACGAAAAGGACACAAACCCTGTAACAAACCTGCTGTTTGAGGCCAGCACACTTGCAAAGTTACTATATAAAAAACGTATGAAGGAAGGTGCGCTCGAACTGAACCTGCCCGAGATTAATATAAGGGTTAGCGAAGACGGTAAGATCGACACGATAGAGAAGGTCAAAAGAGATATTTCACACATAATTATCGAAGAGTTTATGGTTGCGTCAAACCAGGCCGTAGCAACTTTCATGCACCAGAACAGTCTCCCGTCAATAAATCGCAGTCACCCTGAACCCGATGAAGACGAGATGCTTGATTTTGCAGAATTTATTTTCAATTGTAAGAACAAGAGAATCAACCCGTTTGACAAAAAAAGATTGCAGGCATTCCTTGATGAAATATCTGATCATCCTGAAAGTTACATAATAAATCTGATGCTGCTCCGGTCCCTGAGAAAGGCCGAGTATTCTACTACAGAGGAATCTCATTTTGCACTCGGGCTGGAACACTATGCGCACTTTACATCCCCCATACGCCGTTATCCCGACCTGATTGTGCACAGGCTTTTAGACCTGTTCTTCCAGGGTCAACTAAAGTCTAAGAGGGCTAAGGCCACGTGGAATGAGAAGATTACAGGTTGGGCAAGCCACTGTTCGGCTACCGAAAAGAGGGCAGAGGAGGCCGAACGGGAAATAATAAAACTCAAGTTGCTCAGACATCTCGAAGAACATGCAGACAAGGTGATGGAGGGCGTTATTACCGGCATTCAGGAATACGGACTCTTTGTACAAATAGATGAGTTCCAACTGGACGGCCTTGTCCACATCCGGACACTCACGGATGATTTCTATAAACTCGACAAGAAAAAGCTTTCCCTGGTCGGGGACAGGAGAGGCAAGGTTTACGGCTTTGGAGATGTAGTCAGAGTCAAGATCACAAAAATTGATCTGTTGAAAAGAGAAGTTGATTTTGTAATAGAGACAGGGAAAAAGCGAATGTCGAGCATGGAATATCGGATGATGAAAGAGAAAGAAAAAAAATAATTCACCTTTTATCACAGGTTTTTCACTGAATTACACGGATTGTTAAAAAATTCTGTTTCTGTGTGGTTGAATCGTAAATCCCAAATCGTAATTCCCTGGCCCAGACCGCAGAGCAGGTCGCTCCAGGGCGGGCGCAAATCAATACCTACCTTACCCCATGTGGTTTACTACTTTTTTTCAATTTCTCGTAAATTTTTGATTCCCTCTCTGCCTTTTTGTATAAACCGGCTTTTTTGTATACCACACTAAGTTGCTGGCGAATCCGTGAATCTTTGGGCATTAATTCAACCGCTTTATTTAATTCGCTTATTGCATCCTTGAACATTTTACTGCCTTCATAAGCCATCCCAAGTTTGTAGTGTACACCGGATCGTTTCTTTGTCTGAGTCTCGGGAAGCAGCTTCAGGGTGGCCTTATATTCTGCTATGGCCTTCTCAAACATACCCTGCCGGTAATAAGCCAGGCCAAGATTATAATGGGCCTCTGACATATCAGGGTCAATCTCTACTGCCATCCAGAACTCATCCGCGGCATTATCGTACATCCCCCTCTTTGAATACAACGTACCGAGATTGTAATGTGCACGAGCATTCTCCGGTTCTAGCGCTATCAACTTATTGTAAGCGTCAATTGCATCGTTAATCATCCCTTTTTCAGCATAAGCGCTTCCTAGTTCACTGTAATTTTGCGTTTCCGTAAGTTCGTAGTCGATTTTCTCACTGTATTTTTTAACACATTCATTGAATATTTCAGGATTGAGTCTGGTAGAAATGGAAAATTCAGACCTCGCCCTTTCATCCATACCTCCTCTTTTATATGCACGGCCCAGATTAAAATGGGCTTCTACATTGGATGGGTTAAGTTTAACAGCCTTTTTAAGAGCGCCAATTGCATAGTTATGCTGGCCATTATTAAGGTAATTAACTCCAAGGCTGTTGTAGTGGTCGTCATTTCTACGTGAACAGCCGAGAAACAGACAAAAGATTACCGCAATAAAAAGACAGCTTCTTGCAAACGTTCTGTAATTATTCTGCATGTTTATAATAAAATTTTGTTTGAAAAAACAAAACTTCAAGTATTATAAAATCATGTTCAATTTGCATCAAGTAAATAAAGTATTTGCAGTAACATCAATACGCAATATATTCCCGGGGTTATTAGACATCTTGTACCCGCGACGCTGTTTTGCCTGTGACAAGAGTCTTCATGAAGAGAAAAACAGTTACATATGTGAGAACTGCCTGGAAAAAATAAAAGAGAGTGAAGCCAGACGCTGCGCCAGATGTGGTTTTGAATTAGGACCGGGTATAACTACTTCCGGTAAAGGATGTCCTGAATGTGAAAACACCAGCTTAAGATTTGACAGAAGTTTCTTTGTTTCAGATAACAAGGGACCTCTTCAAAATCTAATCCATCAGTTTAAGTATCATAAACATGTATCTCTTATTAAACCGTTAGGAGATTTATTAATAGGTCTCTTACCGCAAGACATAATTCCTGAAATAGACATAGTTGTACCGGTACCCCTTCATTGGAAGAAAAAACAGGAAAGGGGCTTTAATCAATCGGAGCTGATGGCTAAAAAGATATGTAGAAAATTATCTTTACCAATTTCTATAAACAATCTGCACCGTGTCAAGAATACGTTGTCGCAAACCCAGCTCTCGCGTTTACAGCGGCAGAAAAATGTTAATGACGCCTTTAAGGTTAAAAACCCCGATTTATTCCTTGAAAAGAATGTACTCCTGGTAGACGATGTTTTAACAACGGGGATAACGGCCTCAGAATGTGCGAGGAATTTAAAGAATGCAGGTGCAAAAAAAGTATATCTACTGGCACTTGCAAGATCAAGACTGTAAACAGATCCTTTACAATAATCTTAAAACTTCTTCTATTAGAAAATGTCATTAATCGCTTGACTACATTAGTCAAAAAAAGTATCATTAATTCTCGTTTTTTCATATATTTAGGGCGATATTACTAATATATATTTTATAGAAGGAAAGGAAAAGAATTTGGAAATTATTATTCATGCAAGGCATCTGGACGCCACAGAAGCAATTAAAAACTATGTAAATAAGAAAGCTTCAAAACTTACTAAATATTCCAATAAAATAAACAAAATACAATTTACTTTAAAGATAGAAGGCACAAATCACATAGTAGAAGCAGTATGTTCCGCAGCAAGGGCAACACTTGTTGCTGAAACAGCAAATTCTGATATGTATGCCGCTATAGACCTTGTAATGGACAAACTGGAAAAACAGATTGTTCGACAGAAAGAAAAACTGAAACAGCCCAGAAGAAATAAAAAGGGTGAGATGACTATGGAGGAAATGGAAGAGTAATTTGCATTTAAATTTTATTTATTTCAATTAATTTTTTTATAAAGATTGCCAATGAAGATAATCGATTTTATAGGAGAGAACGCCGTAATAGACGATTTGCAATCCACCGATAAAGAATCGGTCATACGGGAAATGGTAGACGTATTGAAGAATTTAGACATGATCAACGAAAATGAAGTAGATGATATAATGGAAGCACTCATAAAAAGAGAGAAAGTGGGAAGCACAGGAATAGGTAAAGGAGTTGCGGTTCCTCATACTAAACATCAGAGTATCAAAGAAATAACAGGTGCATTTGCACGCTCAAAAAATGGGGTAGAATTTGATGCACTTGACGGCGAGCCGGTTTACCTGTTTTTTCTGTTACTATCACCAAATGATTCAACAGATGTACATCTTGCTGCATTAGAAAAAATTTCGTCAGTAATTAGAAACCCGGATTTTCGCAATTTCGTAAGAAACGCATCAAATAAATCAGAAATGGTTGATATCTTAAAGGAAGTCGATGAGGCTAAGACCTAATAGAAAAAAAATTTTATTAACTAAACTAACCAATGCTTATAAAACGCAGGGTAAAGATTATAAATGTAAATGGTTTACATGCAAGGCCTGCGACGCGTTTTGCAGAAATGGCTAATAAATTCAACTCAGAAATTTTTGTCAGAACAGAAGAAAAAGAAGAAGTAAACGGAAAGAGTATTATTGACCTTCTAACGCTAGGTGCAAAAAGAGGAACAGAAATATTAATAACTGCAGATGGCGAAGACAAAGAAATAGCCTTAGACGTACTAGAAGGTCTCGTCAATGACAGGTTTAATGAGGACAATATGGAGACAAGAAAAGGGATTGCTGTAGCACCGGGTGTGGTAATAAAAGAAGCGTTCGTTTTGGAAAGCGAAGGCTATCGAATACCACGTCACCTCATCAAAGAAGACGAAATTGACAAAGAAATATCCAGGCTGGAGGAAGCAACATCATCCGCATGGAAAGAAATAGAGAAGCTGGAAGAAAGTGTTTCAAAGAATTTAGGTTCACAAATCGGTTCTATCTTCGCAACCCATAAATTAATGCTTCAAGACAAGCAATTAATGCGGGAGTTCAGCGAAAGGGTACAGGATAACAACCTCAGCGCCGAATATGCGGTGACATTAGTCTTGCGTGTATACATAAGAAAGTTTGAAAATGTTGATGATCCGTATCTCTCTGCAAGAGTCGGAGATATATATGATATTGAGAAAAGGCTCTTAAGAAATTTACTGGGAGAAAAAAGGGAAGAACTCAAAAACCTTACGGAAGAAGTTATTGTTGTTGCGCATGATCTCAGCCCTTCTCAAATAGCGTCTTTAGACACCACAAGAGTAAGAGGTTTTGTTACTGATATTGGCAGCAGAAATTCTCATTCCGCGATAGTAGCAAGGGCCCTGGGAATACCCGCTGTAGTGGGACTGGGCACTGCCACAGTAGACATATTTGGCGGAGACCGTGTTATTATAGACGGTAACCGCGGGGTTGTAATTGTCAGGCCAGACGAAAAAACCATTAAAGAATATCAATCAATAGAGAAAGACTTCTACGTCTTCGAAGAAAAACTTTCTTCTGAATTTAAAGATCTGCCAGCCGTAACTTTAGATGGCAGGGAAGTATCGATTTTGGGTAATATCGAATTTCCACGCGATATAGGTCCAAGCGTAAGCCAGGGTGCGACAGGGATAGGCTTATACAGAACGGAATTCCTGTATCTTGGCTCCAAAGATACACCAACAGAGGAAGACCACTTTAACGCATATACGCAATCAATACAAGAATTGGGCAACAAGCCGATAATTATCAGGACCGTTGATTTAGGCGGCGACAAATTCTTCCTTGCAAATAACAACAAAGAGATTAATCCTTTTTTAGGTTGCCGCTCCATCCGTTATTGCCTGGAAAATCCAAAAATATTCAAGTCTCAGCTCAGGGCCATATTAAGGGCTTCTGCTACCGGTAATGTAAAAATTCTATTTCCCATGATCTCCTCTCTGCAGGAACTGCGACAGGCAAAGGATTTTGTCAAGGAAGTAATGGAAGAGATGAATCAAGAAGGAATAGATTTTGACGAAAAGATAGAAATTGGAATTATGATTGAAGTCCCGTCTGCCGCTATGGTAGCAGACGACTTAGCGAAAGAGGTTGATTTCTTTAGTATAGGTACTAATGATCTTATCCAATACACTCTAGCCGTAGACAGGAGTAATGAAAAAGTTGCCCACCTGTATTCTCCGGCCCACCCTGCGATTATAAGATTGTTAAAAATGATCATAAAGGCTGCTGAAGAAAATAATATAAAAATTGGAATATGCGGTGAAATGGGTGGCGAGATTGAATACACTATCCTATTGTTAGGATTGGGATTAAGAGAATTCAGTGTTGCCCCTGCCATGATAATACCGGAAGTAAAAAAGATTATTAGATCCGTCACATACGAAAGAGCGAAGGAAGTAGCAGAAACTGCCTGTTCATACAACGACCCCGCAGAAACTACAGAATATCTTCGGAATATTGCGCGTGAAATCATACCCGAATTAATATATTAAGACCAAAGTTGATTTATCTTTCCGCATAATCTGACTTCTATAATCTTGTCCTTTTTCATCTTCTTTGTAAGTATTTCACAACAATAATCTCTTAATTTAGGTCAAAATTGAAAATACAGTTGACAGATTATAAGATTATTACTAAAATTACTCTAAGTCTAATGAGCTTAAGAGGTTGATAAATATTTAATAAATAGATTTTTTTGCTGATATCTTGAGGATTCAAGTTAAATTTATAAAACAAGGGAGCTTGAGATTTATCTCTCATCTTAACTTAATGAAACTCTTCGAAAGGGCAATTCGTAGAGCGAGAATTTCTGTCAAAATGTCTGAAGGGTTTAACCCAAAACCTAAAATTGCCTACCCTTTAGCTTTACCAGTTGGAATCAAAGGTATCGACGAAAAATTGGAGATGGAACTTTGTGAAAGGATGCAGGTTTCTGAAATAGAAACAAGGCTGAAAAGACAGCTTCCAGAAAACATTCAAGTTACCTCCGTCGAACCGGTTTCCAGCCAGGTAAAATCTTTTGTAAAAGACGTAACTTACGTGGTAAAGCCAAAGAAGGGCAAAATGCCGGAAGCAGGGAAAGCTGAAGAATTGCTATTCAAAGATGTGATAAATACTCAGAGAAAAGGGAAGAAACTAGCCTTTAACATTCGTCCATCAATAAACAGTATTACTACTGATTCACAATCTATTGATTTGGAACTGAAGATGACACCCGAAGGTATGGCTCGACCCGAAGAAGTATTATCACACTTAGGATTGCAAGCTGGCAAAGACTACGAAATTTCAGAAATAGTTAGAAAAAGAGTAAATCTAGACTCCTCTCCTAAAGCAGCCTGTTAATACAAGCAAAAGGAATGTAATGAAGAAGAGGATGTTGATAAATGTTGTAGAACCTGAGGAAAGTAGAATCGCCATATTGGAAGATGGGGTTCTTGAAGAATTATACATTGAAAGGTTCTCTCGAGAGCAAATTGCAGGTAATATATATAAGGGCCGTATTGTCAATGTAGAACCGAGTATAGAAGCTGCATTTGTAAATATCGGAATATCAAGAAACGGGTTCCTTCATGTTTCAGACGCTAAGAATTACCGTCGCAATGGTGAGGAACAATCAGATAGCGACAGCACAACAAGAACAAAAGAAAATAAGTCAAGGATCAAGACGTTAATAAACCCCGACCAGGAGGTACTTGTACAGGTTATCAAAGAGGGAATTGGTGACAAAGGGCCAAGTTTAACGGCAAATGTCAGTATTCCGGGCAGATTCCTGGTACTGATGCCGGATTCTAATTTTGTAGGTGTTTCACGAAAGATTATCGATGAAGTCGAAAGGGCAAGACTTAAACAGATCATTGAAGAATTAAAACCACCGCCAGGTTTAGGCCTGATCGTAAGAACCGCAGGAGTAAACCAGACAAAACGTGAACTTTCCAGAGATTTTAACTATCTTCGAAAGTTGTGGAAAGTTATAGAAAAGAAAGAAAAAAAAGCCGAAATACCATCTGTAATATACCAGGAAAGTGATTTAGTAATCCGTACAATTCGGGATATATTCTCAATAGATATTGATGAAATAATCATTGATTCCGAAGCTGTCTTTAAGAAAATAAGATATTTCCTGCGTTTAATAATGCCCAGTTGTGTACGAAAACTAAAACTTTATAAAGAAAACGAACCTTTATTTCATAAATATAATATTGAAAAAGAAATTGAAAAAATTAATAAAAGGGAAGTCCGCCTTCCAAGAGGAGGCTCCATTGTAATTGAACAAACTGAGGCTCTGGTAGCAATAGACGTAAACAGTGGTAAATATAGGGAGGAAAGCGATCCGGAAAAAACCGCATTCAAGACAAACCTGAAAGCAGCTAAAGAAATTGCACGCCAGGTCAGGTTAAGGGATATCGGTGGAGTCATAATAGTTGACTTCATTGATATGAAAGAAGAAGGTCATATGAGAGCGGTTGAAAAGGTGATGGAAGAAGCTCTAAAAAGAGACCGCGCCAGAAAAAAGATGTTAAAAATATCTAAATTTGGTATTATCCAGATGACGCGGCAGAGGATCAGGCCGAGTCTCA
>Ga0207986_1000727_pt1 | contig 14772 bp, 9 predicted proteins | sample ETNtaG_26_FD_185764 | JGI IMG/M metagenome (GOLD analysis project Ga0207986, IMG submission 185764) | Marine microbial and viral communities from oxygen minimum zone, Eastern Pacific Ocean - ETNP201302SV89 (SPAdes) (version 2) | ecosystem: Environmental > Aquatic > Marine > Oceanic ... | reverse complement strand
GCGCAGTGTCTGCTGTGCGTATACAATTTTGGATAATATCAAGTGGTACATGACGTGATGAGAAGTCACGAACTGTTCGACGCCGTTTCATATTTTCGAAGTACTCCAGCGCGCGTTGCTGTACTTCTTCGACTGGATATTCTTGAAAATCCAATGGAATAGTATTCAATTGAGCCGGTGTATTTGATATTCTGTTGTTTTTCATTGGAAAATGCTTACGAGAACAAATGCTCAGGATACATTAAACTAGGTGTATATGGAAGCTCTAACGGCAGATCTTTGTTCATGCGATCAAAAATGATACAGTCTTTCAATGTGACAAGACATATGAACGAAATGATTATGGGAAGGTAGATTATATAGAGGTCCCTCACCTATAGTTTTTCTCCAGACGAATTCTTGAACTTGATTTTAACTTTATACCCCTATATAGTATATTGAAGTTATCAAAAACTGTTACAAATGTGATGCCGAGAAAAATGCAACCTGAAATAGAGGTAATCAATTTAGATCTTCAGGGCATGACCTGCGCCGGTTGCGTAAGTTCTGTAGAAAAGGCCTTGGGGGGCGTGGATGGTGTGGAATTGGCGGAAGTAAATTTTCCCTTGAACAGAGCATCCGTCCACTATGATCCGGAAATCGCTAATCCAGCCAAACTGGAATCAGCGGTTGAAGCTGCGGGTTTTGAAGCTCATCGTCTGAAAGACTCGGATGATATTCCGGAACCCTCGGAGAAGTCGGAACAGGAGTATTTGAAATTCCGCGGAAAAATGTGGTTAGCAATTGTGTTCAGTGTACCACTGGTTTTGCTGGCGATGGGGCCGATGCTGGGATTTTCGTTTCCAGTCTGGATTGCTCCGGAAACGAATCCGCTACGTTCTGGACTGATTCAATTGCTGCTGACCTTGCCGGTTCTCTGGGCCGGACGTGATTTTTACATTAAAGGTTTTTCCACTTTTGTGCACCGCAATCCGAACATGGACACTCTCGTTGCGATGGGAACCGCGGCGGCAGTCGGTTTTAGTTTGTGGAATATGTTTGGTACTGAGTTGAACGCGGAAGGGTTTTTTTTTGAAACCGCCGGTGTAATTATAGCACTCATTTTGTTGGGAAAATCACTGGAAGCCAAAAGCAAAAGTCGTGCTTCCGCGGCTATCAGTTCGTTGTTAAAGCTTCGTCCAAAAGAAGCAATTCTCGTGCATGAGGGTAAAGAATCGAACATTTCAATAGATTTGGTGCATCCCGGAGATATTTTGCGAGTACTCCCCGGAAGTATTATACCCGCGGATGGCATTGTTGTCGAAGGCTCGAGTTATGTGGATGAATCGATGCTGACCGGCGAACCAGTTCCGGTTGTAAAAACTGCCGGAAAGTCAGGTGCAGGTGGTTCAGAAGTTACCGGAGCGACACTTAATACAAACGGTCTTCTCACAATTCGAGTGAAACGAGTTGGCGGAGAAACCACGCTGGCCAGTATTATTCGACTGGTTGAAAACGCACAGCTCGCCAAGGCACCGGTCGCTCGTTTGGCAGATCAAGTCGCAGGAATCTTTGTTCCTGTGGTTTTAGTAATTGCGGCTTTGACCGGATTATTCTGGTGGTATTCCGGTGCATCCGCAAATGAAATTTTAAGTTACACTGTCGCCGTTCTGGTGATTGCCTGCCCCTGTGCTTTGGGATTGGCGACGCCGATTGCGATAATGGTTGGTACCGGAACAGGAGCGCAACACGGAATTCTCTTCCGGAACGCTCTGGCACTTGAAGCCGCGCATGGACTGGATACAATCATTATGGACAAAACCGGAACTCTCACCGAAGGTCGACCCAAAGTTACACAAATTCTGACAGTTGGTGTTGAAGCTGATAGTTCCAAGTTTGATGAAGCAGAGGTGTTGCGTTTTGCCGCCGCGGTAGAGCAGGGTTCGGAACATCCGCTTGGCAGAGCCGTGGTTGCAGAAGCGAAAAAGCGGAATATGGAAGCGAACTTTACTTTACCTGAAATTTCCGGCTTTGAAGCAAAATCCGGATTCGGTGTTAAAGCTGTTTGCAATGGAAATTTAGTTTTAGTTGGCAATCCGGCTTTGATGCGTGCAGAAAATGTTTTTTCCGAAGTACCGGAAAATTTGGCAAAACAGATTATTTCTGGAAGCACTCCGATTTTCGTTTGTGTTGCAGAAAAATTGAAAGGCGTGATTTGTTTAGCAGATGAAGCCCGTCCGGAAAGTGCGGAAGCAATACGTAAATTTCAGGAATTAGGTATGGAAGTGGTGATGTTGACAGGAGATCAGCAGAGTTCGGCGCAGGAAGTTGCCTCAAAAACGGGAATCATAAAGATTCATGCAGGAGTTCTACCTGAAGAGAAAGCTGAAATGGTGAAACAGTATCAGGCTCAAGGTGCACGTGTGGGTATGATCGGAGACGGAATCAATGACGCTCCTGCTTTGGCGCAGGCTGATGTAGGAATCGCGATGGGTTCCGGTACGGATGTGGCGATGGAAACCTCGGATGTGGTACTGATGAAAAATGATTTGCGGCATGTTGCCGATGCGTTACGACTCAGCCGCGCGACTTTACGGAACATTCGTCAAAATTTGTTTTGGGCATTTGGATACAATGTAATCGGAATCCCGATTGCGGCCGGATTGCTGGTAGCTTTCGGAGGTCCCGCATTGAATCCGATGTTCGCTGCAGGTGCGATGGCCTTCAGTTCTGTTTCCGTGGTGATGAATTCTCTGCGCTTACGTGGTTTTTCATTTTTTAAAAATTGACGCAAGTTTCCTCAACCGTTTCTCACGACACAAAACTGATGAGAAAATTTTGTAGTAACGCCCCTGAATACCTGCTTCCGCTGGAATGACAACCACGTGTTAAATATTACCAAGTTGAGACAAGTATAGCATAAACTCCCCTGGATTCCCGTATCCGCTGGAATGACAAGTTTTCCGACACTACCATTTATAATTGTAATTATAGCTTTGTGTCTTTTATCTGTTGCCATAATATGAGATAATAAACGGTTGTCATAAAAAGACATTTCAAAAAAACCGTGTCATTTCGAACGGAGCGAGAAATCTTAGCAAAGTTATAATTCCTATAACCTGCAGTTTTTTCCCTATGGTCGAAATGACATTTTTTTCGGACACAACAAACAGAAAATATTTAAATGGAAGATTCCAAAGCAAAAACAATCAGCACTTTTAGTCAATTTGAACTCAAACCGGCTCTACACAAAGCATTAGACCAAGTTGGTTATGAAACACCCACCCCAATTCAGGAGCAGACAATTGCGTTGTTGCTGGAAAAGAAAGACGTTTTAGGACAGGCCCAGACCGGCACGGGTAAAACAGCAGCTTTTGCCCTGCCTTTGCTTTCCAACTTAAATTTACGGCAGAAAGACCCTCAGGTTTTAGTCTTAACACCTACACGAGAATTGGCGATTCAGGTGGCAGAAGCCTTTAAAAAATATGCATCTGAAATGAAAAGTTTTCATGTGCTGCCAATTTATGGAGGTCAGGAATATCGTGGACAAATACGGGGCTTGCAGCGTGGAGTACATGTAGTGGTTGGTACTCCAGGACGCGTTATGGATCACATGCGCCGGGGCACTTTGAAACTTGGCAATCTCACTACACTAGTTCTGGATGAAGCAGATGAAATGCTGCGGATGGGCTTTATTGATGACGTAGAGTGGATTCTTGAGCAAACACCTGGGAAAAGACAGATTGCGCTTTTTTCGGCAACTATGCCGCAGCAGATCAGACGCATAGCCACAAGATATTTGAAAGATCCTGTACAAATTACCATCAAAGATAAAACCACCACTGCCACTACTATTCGTCAACGTTTCTGGCCCGTGAGCGGGATGCACAAGCTGGATGCATTGACGCGCATTCTGGAAGCAGAACCCTTTGAGGCGATGCTTATTTTTGTGCGCACAAAAACGGCCACTGTAGAGTTATCCGCAAAACTTGAGGCACGCGGATATGCTTCCACACCATTAAATGGTGATATAAAACAAAATCAGCGCGAACGCACGATCGAGCAGTTGAAGAAAGGCAAACTGGATATTCTGGTTGCCACAGATGTTGCCGCACGCGGACTCGATGTTGAGCGCATTAGTCATGTAGTCAATTACGATATTCCTCACGATACGGAAGGATATGTACATCGAATCGGCCGTACTGGTCGTGCTGGTCGTCAGGGTGATGCTATTTTATTTGTTGCCCCACGTGAAAAACGGATGTTGCATGCTATTGAAAGATCTACAAACCAGAAGATTGAATTAATGGAACTTCCTTCAACCGAACTGATTAACGATCAGCGTATTGTAAAATTCAAACAACGCATTACTGATACTTTGGCTACGGAAGAACTGGGTCAGTTTTATCAGATGATTGAACAGTATCAACAGGAACACAATGTGCCCGCCCTGGAAATCGCCGCCTCACTGGCCAAACTTTTACAGGGAGACTCGCCTTTTATGCTACAGGCAAAAGCTAATCGACGTAAAGAAGTTGAAAGTTGGCAGGACGATGATGCGAAACCACGTAGAAATCGTGGTGCTGATAGGGGGAAAGAGCGCGGCAGGGAGCATGACAAAGGACGTGGAAAAGATCAGGATAGAGCCCCTAGAAAGGAACTCCCTCTGGAAGAGGGCATGGAACGTTTCCGTCTTGAAGTCGGTCACAACCACGAAGTAAAACCAAACAACATTGTAGGCGCGATTGCCAATGAAGCCGGACTCGACAGTCAGCACATAGGACGCATCAATATTTATGATAACTACAGCGTAATTGATTTGCCTGAAGGTATGCCAAAAGACGTTTTCAGTGACTTGAAAAAAGTTTGGGTGGCGGGCAAGCAGTTAAATATTTCGCTGTTAAAAAATGAAAGGAAGTCCAGAAAATCAAGTCCCCGTGAAAGAGCAGGAAGTAAAGGAAAAGGTGGAAAGAAAAGTTTTTCTGCTCCAAAAACAGGCCGCAAAAAGAAGATGAGCAGAAAATAATAATCTGCGGAGGCGGACACGAGCCTCATCAGTCTGCACTTTCCGCCAACTCTCCCAGAGTGACCGGTATGAGAGGTGGACGGCCACAAAAAGAGCCGATTCCCTGCGATGATTTCCCATGAGTATCAGCGATAATATCCGCAACTGTCAACGCGCACATTCGTCCCTGACACAGCCCCATTCCTCATAACGCAGCATACCAAGTCCTTTGCTCTGCACCCAGACAAGTCCGAAATTTCCCCGTGAAGCATTCGGCGTACTTCCACCCTGATCCAGCAGGTTGACCTGTGCCCCCAGTTCAGCAAGACCATAGCCCACTGCCGTTCCAATAACTCCTCCGCCAATTACCAGTATACCTGAAGCCTTGATGCTTAATCAGCTTTGATTGTTTAGTAAATAGTCTGAAATCTTAATGATATTATTGTAGTAGCCTGACAGTGTCTGAAATGTCAATAAAATGAAACTTCAATCTTCGCTAATTTTACTATAAGATAGAGTTTCATCACACAAAAATTTCTGCAAACTATTTTGTATTAGTAATTATCTGACTACTATAATGAACCCACTTTCTTATTTAAACAACTCTGATATCGGCGCATTTGAGGGGCTTTATCAACAATACCTGCAAGACGCTCAATCTGTGGATCCTGAGTGGCGTAATTTTTTTGAAGGTTTTGAATTTTCAAAGGCAGATTATACACAGTCTGCCTCAAAAAAAACCACAGAAATTCTAGCGGAAGATTTCGCACCGGAACAATTCCAAAAAGAACTTGCAGTCAGTAACCTGATCGGCGCTTATCGCCAGCGTGGCCACATGTTCGCAAAAACCAATCCTGTACGTCCACGTCGAAAACATGACGGACCAATTGATTTGGAGAACTTTGGTTTGAGCGAAGCAGATATGGATACGGAATTTCACGCAGGTTCCAGAATTGGACTTGGCACAGCGACTTTAAGGGAAATTCATCTATTGTTGGAACAGACTTATTGCGGTTCAATCGGAGTTGAATATAAATTTGTACGGACCTTGGAGATTATCGACTGGCTGGAGCAAAAAATGGAATCCTGCCGTAATACTCCAGATTTTTCTTATGAAGAAAAAATTGAACTTTTACGCAAAACCAATGAAGCAGTTGCTTTTGAAAGTTTTCTGCATACAAAATTTGTCGGGCAGAAAAGGTTTTCACTGGAAGGCGGAGAATCAATCATTCCTGCGCTGGACACAGTTGTTGAATATGGAGCAGAACTAGGAGTTGAGGAATTTGTCATCGGTATGGCACATCGCGGGAGGCTGAATGTGTTGGCCAATGTACTTGGAAAAACCTACAACGACATTTTTACGGAGTTTGAGGGAAAAGCATTTAGTTCAGACGGATTTGCCGGTGATGTAAAATATCACATGGGGTATTCTAGTGATAAAACAGCACGCAGCGGAAAAAAAGTGCACTTAAGCCTGACACCTAACCCCTCGCATCTGGAAGCGGTAAATCCGGTGGTGGAAGGAATTTCACGTGCGAAAATTGACCAGTATCACGAAGGTAATGTAAAGAAACTGGTGCCGATCCTGATTCATGGCGATCATTCCATGGCAGGTCAGGGTATCGTTTATGAAGTTTTGCAAATGTCACAACTGCAGGGATATGGTACAGGAGGTACACTGCATCTGGTGATTAATAATCAGGTTGGTTTTACCGCGGATTATGGAGAGGGACGTTCCAGTACATATTGTACTGATGTGGCAAAAACTACACTTTCTCCGGTATTTCACGTAAATGCCGATGATATTGAAGCTGTGGTCTATGTGATAAAACTGGCTCTTGAATTTAGGCAAAAATTTCATCGCGATGTGTTTGTAGATATTCTAGGCTATCGACGTCACGGTCACAATGAAGCGGATGAACCCAGATTTACACAACCTGATTTGTACCGGCGTATTGCCAAGCATCCGCGGGTGCGTGAGGTTTACAGGAAGAAGCTCGTTGATTCCGGTAGTTTGACTGAAAAAGATACTAAACAAATGGAGGATGAATTTAAGCTGTTTCTCAACAATCGACTCGAAGAATCGAAACAACAGGAAACCGCCTCTGTGACTTCTTTTCTGGAAGGAGTCTGGTCCGGTGTACGGCGAGCGAAAAATAATGATTTTGAAATATCTCCTGAAACAGGTGTTGCTCAAAAGAAATTTGTTGAAATCAGCGAGCAGGTGACAGATTTGTCAAGAAACGGAGCTTCGGGCTCAAATTTGAAATTCTTTGCAAAGATCCAGAAGCTTTATGAAAATCGCCGTAAAATGGTTGCTGAACATAAGCTGCTTGACTGGGGTATGGCGGAAACGATGGCCTATGCTGTTTTAGTGACAAACGGTACTCAGGTTCGGCTCAGTGGACAGGACAGCGGGCGGGGCACATTCGCGCACAGGCACGCGATTATAACTGCGGAGGACAACACCAAACACGTTCCCCTGAATCACCTTTCCGCGGAACAGGCGCCTTTTGAAGTATACAATTCTTTTCTTTCAGAATATGGAGTTCTGGGATTTGAATACGGATATGCCTATGCGGCTCCTACCAGCTTAACAATTTGGGAAGCACAGTTTGGTGATTTTGCCAACGGCGCACAAATAATAATTGATCAGTTTGTTGCCTCCTCTGAAACAAAATGGCACAGGATGAACGGTGTGGTACTTTTGCTTCCGCACGGACACGAGGGACAGGGGCCGGAACATTCATCTGCGCGTATCGAACGTTTTCTTACACTTTGCGCGGGTAATAATATGCAGATTATCAACTGCACTACTCCTGCGAATATCTTTCATATTTTACTGCGTCAAATGGCATTTCCATTTCGTAAGCCTCTGGTGATATTTACCCCAAAAAGTTTGTTGCGTCATCCCAAGTGTGTGAGCCCGCTGGCTGATTTTCTGGAAGGAACCCGTTTTCTTGAAGTAATTGATGATGATTTCGTGGAAGCAAAAGCTGTGCGTAAGATTTTGTTTTGCAGCGGTAAAGTGTATTATGATTTACTTGAAAGACAGCAGGCAAAGGATGTTAAGGACATTGCAATTGTGCGCCTGGAACAGCTTTATCCTTTTCCGGAAAAACAATTTCAGGCGCTACTTAAACGTTATCCAAATGCCCGACAATGGTGCTGGGTTCAGGAAGAGCCGGAGAATATGGGTGCGTGGGGTTTTGTTTTACGCACATTCCCTAAAACCGGAAACAGTCTTGAATTGGTTGCACGTGACGCTGACAGCTCACCAGCGGTAGGCTTCCCGCAAGTTCACTCAGTTCAACAGGAAAATCTGGTACAAAGGGCCTTTGAGGAATAATAAAATAACTTTCTTACTTTCCTCGCAAGGACTCGTTTTTGTAAATTATTACGAATGTCTCATAAATTACTTAACTCATTTACAAGGTTTCTTTCATGTCTATTGTGGAAATAAAAATTCCGAGCCCCGGAGAATCGATCACTGAAGTTGAAATTGGCAGTTGGCTCAAGGCGGATGGTGATTATGTTAAGCTTGATGAAACTATTTGTGAAATTGAAACAGACAAAGCGACTTTGCCTTTGATTGCGGAAAGTTCCGGCGTTCTGAAAATTATTCTGCAGGAAGGCGAAACAGCGGGAATTGGTGATGTGGCCTGTTCAATTGATATAGACGCGATACAACCGGAAAAAACTGCGGCAGAAACACCCTCAGCATCATCCGAAACTGCAGAGGTTAAGGAAAAATCAGTCTCAACTGCTGATTCTTATTCGGCAGGGCATCCTTCTCCCGCTGCACGAAAAATGATGGCAGAGCAGGGAATAGCCAATGTTTCCGGAGGAGGTCCAGGCGGACGTATTACTAAAGCGGATGTGCAAGAGCAGGGGCGTCAAGTTCCAGATGGTGTCGCTGCAGCGGAATCAGTACTGCAGATGGAGGCAGCTGAAGCTTCCGGTTCCAGAAACAAAAAAAGGGAACGTTTGTCACGTTTGCGTAGAAAGCTGGCGGAACGTCTGGTAGCAGTAAAAAACGAAACGGCGATGTTGACGACTTTTAATGAAGTTGATATGCAGGCCATTTTAGATTTACGCAGTCAGAGCAAGGACGTTTTTCTGGAAAAGTACAAAGTGAAGCTGGGTTTCATGGGACTCTTCACGAAAGCCTGTACGGAAGCATTAAAGGACTTTCCGGCAGTCAACGCACAGCTTGATGGGGACGAAATAGTTTTTCACGATTATGTAGATATGGGAATCGCCGTTAGCGCACCCAAAGGTTTGATGGTTCCGGTTGTGAGGAATGCGGAATCATTGACACTTGCCCAAATTGAAACTGAAATTGGCAGACTTGCTAAACGTGCCCGCGACAACAAAATCAGCATAGAAGAAATGGAAGGTGGTACATTTTCCATCACAAATGGTGGTGTTTTCGGATCGATGCTTTCAACTCCAATTTTAAACCCGCCGCAAAGCGCAATTCTGGGAATGCACAATATTGTTGAACGGCCGATGGCGGTGAACGGAAAAGTTGAGATTCGTCCAATAATGTACTTAGCCTTGTCTTACGATCATCGGATCGTCGACGGGCAGCAATCGGTGAGTTTCCTCGTACGTGTAAAAGAAAATCTGGAAAATCCAACAAGGATGCTTTTTTAAGTGAAACTTTGAAACTCAATAATGACTAAATTCGACACAACAATCATCGGTTCCGGTCCAGGCGGTTATGTTGCCGCAATCCGCTGTGCGCAACTGGGGATGAAAACCGCACTCATTGAACGCTATTCCACCCTTGGAGGAACATGCCTTAATGTGGGCTGCATTCCTTCAAAAGCTTTGCTGGATTCAAGTGAGCATTTCGAAAATGCCAGCAAGCATTTTGAGGCACATGGAATTAAAGCGGAAAAGATCAAACTCGATTGGCCAAGAATGCGTCAACGTAAGGATGATGTGGTTACGCAGACTTGTGCGGGGATTGAGTATCTGATGAAAAAAAATAAAATCACGGTGATCAGTGGACATGCCTCTTTTAAGGACAAAGAGACGATTTCGGTGACTGTTGCGGACCGCACACAGCAAACTGTGAACACCGAGCGTGTTATCATTGCGACCGGTTCGAAACCTTCCAGTATTCCCGGTGTGGTTTGTGATAAAAAACGCATCATAACTTCCACCGAAGCACTTAGCCTGGAAAGCGTTCCGGAAAAATTAATTGTGATCGGAGGAGGTGTGATTGGTTTGGAACTGGGTTCAGTTTATGCCAGACTTGGTACTGAGGTGCAGGTGGTTGAATTTCTGGACCGTTTGATTCCCGGGATGGATTTCTCACTGGCCAAAGAAGTTCAGCGGATTTTAAAAAAACAGGGTATGAAGTTTTTCCTCAGTCACGCTGTTCAAAGCGCAACTGTATCCGCTAAAAAAGTTAAGGTTTCAGCAGTCAACAATAAAGGTGTAGATGTGGAATTCAACGGAGATTACTGTCTGGTCGCAGTCGGGCGCAAGCCTTACACGGAAAATCTTGGTTTAGAGAACATTGGCGTTACTCCGGACAAGCAGGGACGGATTCCAGTGAATGAAAATTTGGAAACCGCAGTGCCGGGAATTTATGCAATAGGTGATGTGGTAGCAGGTTCAATGCTGGCACATAAAGCAGAAGAAGAAGGAACTTTTGTTGCAGAAAAGATGGCAGGCCAAAAACCGCATATTAATTACAAAGCAATTCCGGGAGTGCTTTACACCTGGCCGGAAGCAGCAGGTGTTGGTTTTACGGAGGATGAATTAAAAGCAGAAAAATACAACTACAAAGCAGGCAGTTTCCCTTTTAAGGCACTTGGACGTGCCCGTGCTTCAATGGACACAGATGGTTTCGTGAAAGTACTGGCAGACAGGGAGACAGACGAAATTTTAGGGATTCATATGGTCGGAGCACGTGCCGCGGATTTGATTGCGGAAGCAGTAGTAGCACTGGAATATCGGGCCAGTGCTGAAGATATTGCCAGGATGTCACACGCGCATCCGACATATGCGGAAGCGATCAAGGAAGCCATGCTGGATGCAACAGAAAAACGATCCATACACATGTGAGTCTTTCGTAAAAATTCACTAAAACGTGTCATTGCTTACAAAGCGAAAATCTATTTTTTGTTAAGCACAAATATCATTAAGATTTATCACTACGGTCGAAATGACAAATTATCGGTTTCAGCATTTTAACGAAGCCATCACATGTAGTTGACAAAATTGTAATGTCGATCAATGACCAGCACCGAGTTGTCAGAAAGATTTTGATTGTTGATGATATTGAGGACAACTGTCTGCTGATTGAAGATCATCTGCGCCATCAGATCAAGTGTGAGTTTCGTGAAGCATCATCTGGAAAAGCGGCATTAAAGATTCTCGAAAATTGGCGTCCGGACTGCATCCTGATGGATATTATGATGCCGGAAATGGACGGTATTGAAGCGACGAGGCGTCTGAAAGCAATTCCAGAATGTCACGATATCCCTGTGTTGATGGTTACCGCCAAACAGGAAATGGATTCCTTCGAAGAGGCTTTTGACGCAGGAGCAGTGGATTATATTTACAAGCCCCTCGACCGTACCACTTTAGTGGCCCGTGTAAAATCAGCCTTACGCAGCAAAGAAGATCTTGACCGAATCAAAGAACTGAATCAGGAGTTGCTGCAGAAAAAACAGGAACTGAGTAATTTTTCACACACAGTCAGCCATGATCTGAAATCGCCGATTGTCGGGGCTGCAAGTCTTTATGATTTATTTCTGTACAGGATTAAAAATGAATATCCACAATTAATTGAGGATGAAAGCCTTAAAGATATTCTGGATCGTATTCCACTGACTTTTCATAAAATGCTGGACTTCATCAATACTCAACTGGATTATGCGGAAGCAGGACAGGTGATCGGGGAAATGGAGTCAGTTTCAATGTATAAGCTGATCAGCACAGTGATTGAAAATTTTGATTACGCAGAACGTGAAGGAATGGTAAGTTTTGTTAAGCTGCCGGAAATGCCGCAAGTGTGCTGTGATCCAATACGGATGTTGAAAGTTTGGCAAAACCTGATTGCGAATTCTATCAAATACAGAGGTTCAAAAAATCCGGTTGAGATTGAATTTGGTGGTGACGAAAGTGAAGGTGCGTTAAAATATTGGATACGTGATAATGGGCCAGGAATATTAGCTGAGCATCAGGATAAAGTGTTTGAAACAAATGCGCGCTTGAATTACGATGTAGAAGGTTACGGATTTGGATTGGCAACAGTTAAAAAAATTGTAGAAGCACACGGTGGAAAAATTTGGATCAATCCGGACATCACCGACGGAGCGTGTTTTGTTTGTGAACTGCCTCATCAGTCAGTGAATAATTGAGATATACATGGAAAATAGGGACAGCAAAAATAAAGTGACTGCAGAAAAAGCAAAAAAGATGATGCTTAACTTGTGGCCTTTTTCTAAAAAAGAAAAACCTGTTTATAACCTTAAAAGCGTTAGCATTCCAAGGACAAGCGGGCGTACACTTAAAATTTTAGTGAGCCTGTTGCGAACCCCTGGAATTCGCTTGCTGTTGATCCCGCTACTGTTAAAACAGGCAGGGCTGCCTAGTTTACGAAAAAGCAAAGTTAAAGATTTTCCCGTGATGGAACCAATCCATCCCGTAGAAAGTAAAATAACTTCTGCTGCCGCAAAAAAATCTATCAAAGAGTTTATCGATTCAACTCAAAATAAGCGGCAAACACCGACGGATGAAAAATCCGGAAGTTCCGCAAAGCAAAGTCTTTTTCAACCGGAAACTGCCGCGGATTTTCATCGGGCCTATCTTGAGGAAAAAACAACACCGGTCGATGTTGCCATGAGACTGTTGGACATTGTACGCAGTATTGAAGAAAGCGCAGTACCACTACGGCCGTTTATCGCCTGGGAAGAGCGTGAACTGATGCAACAGGCTAGAGCTTCAACGGAACGTTATGAACGCGGAGAGTCACTTGGGATTTTGGATGGTGTACCGATTTCTGTGAAAGATGAATTGGATATGCAGCCGTTTCCAACTATGGTCGGGACCAAATTTTACAATACTCAGCCACCTGCCGAGGATGCAACCACCGTTTCACGTTTACGTTCAGCAGGTGCATTGATGGTTGGAAAAACTAATATGCATGAAATAGGTATTGGTGTAACAGGGCTCAACGTCCCTTATGGAACAACGAGAAATCCTCATCATTTAGATCATTATCCAGGAGGTTCATCAAGTGGTTCCGCCGCCGCTGTAGCAGCAGGTTTGTCACCGATTGCGCTCGGACTTGACGGTGGTGGTTCAATCAGAATCCCAGCCAGTTTATGTGGTGTTGTCGGTCTTAAAACAACCTGGGGCCGGATCAGTTCTGCCGGTGCTGCTCCACTTTCATGGAGTGTCTCAACAGTTGGTCCAATCACTTCTACTGCTGATGATGCCGCCCTGGCCTATTCCTTTCTTGCTGGAGCTGATCCAAGACAACTGCGTACGCAAAATCAACCTCCTGTTGATTTGCAGGATTTTAATAACGCAAATTTAGCAGGAGTTAAACTGGGTGTATTTTCACCATGGTTTAAACATGCATCAATGGATATTGTGCAAAACTGTGAACGAATGCTGGATGCTTTTAAAGCGCAAGGAGCAAGCATAGAGGAAATTGAAATTCCTGAATTGAATGAAGCACGTGTAGCGCAAATTGTTACGATTGGAACAGAAATGCTGACTTCACTGCAGCCCCATTTTAAAACGTTTAGACAACCTTTTGGTTTGGATGCATTGCTAAATCTAACCCTCGTGAAAGAGTTTAGCGGCGGCGATTACGTTAAAGCCCAGCGGATACGTGCAGAACTGATCAGAAATTTAACACAAATTTATCAACAGGTTGACGCGATTGTAACTCCTACAACTGCCTGTACAGCCCCCCCTATTCTACCTGACGCACTGATAAACGGCGAATCAGATCTCAGTACATTAACGGAATTGATGCGTTATGCTCCGCAAGCAAATATAGGAGGTTTTCCCGCGATTTCTTTTCCTGTCGGTTATGACGCAAAGGGACTGCCGGTGGGGATGCAGTTAATGGGACGTCCGTGGGAAGAATCATTTTTGCTGAGGATGGCCAAAACATCGGAACCCTTTTTTACGAGGCACCCTCCTATGATGCGTTTCTCCCTTTTACCAAATTAATACCTAAATTATCGTAGATTCAGCATCTTCTTCGGTAAATTGTTTCCGAAAAGTCTTGTTTTAACTCCCGTATGACAGCTAAAATAAAGGAATGGTTCGGGCCAGTAGCTCAGTTGGTTAGAGCTGACGACTCATAATCGTCCGGTCGCTGGTTCAAGTCCAGCCTGGCCCACCATAATTTCAGTTGCTTACAGGGATTGTCTTTATTTGACTGTTCACAGGTGTCCATATAGGTGTCCATGGTTCCGGTTCTTCCTCCCTTTTGATCCAGCCATTTCATCCCACTCATTTCATCTTCAGTGACAAGAATGTAACGCTGGAAAGCACTGTCTGTTTTGTGACCGGATGTTTTTTTGAAAACACTGAAATATTATTAACCTATGTCAGGAAAACTTCCTCAGGAATTAACTTTATCCGGATTAAGAGAAGGTAGAGCAAGTGTTGCTGCGGTTACCGGAGCAGGTATTGACTCTGAAGCCGGGTTACCAACCTTCCGTGGGGATAAAGGCTATTATGAAGACGAGGAAGCAACTTACCTTGCCAGTGTGGATGCGTTGAAAGCCGAACCGTCCCGG
>Ga0207986_1000725_pt1 | contig 14804 bp, 6 predicted proteins | sample ETNtaG_26_FD_185764 | JGI IMG/M metagenome (GOLD analysis project Ga0207986, IMG submission 185764) | Marine microbial and viral communities from oxygen minimum zone, Eastern Pacific Ocean - ETNP201302SV89 (SPAdes) (version 2) | ecosystem: Environmental > Aquatic > Marine > Oceanic ... | reverse complement strand
GCCGACCTGGCGATGCGCTACCTCACCGGACTCGACGGCGTCTACGCCCTGCTCGACCACGAGCACACCCTGTTCCTGGGTCGCAAGACGCACGCCGTCGCCTACGCCGAAGCCACACCGGGAGACCGGCACTCGGCCATCGTCGAGAAGGCCCGCTGGGACAAGCCCGACCACATCGACGGCTTCTTCGTCGGCGTCAACCTCACGTTCGACGGCCGCCTCGTGCTGACCACCGACCACGGCTGGGTGGTGTGCCTAGAACGCGACTTCTCGTCGTACGAGGCGATCCGGCTGCCCCGTGCCGCAGAGGACGCCGCCGCCCACTGCGCCCGCATGGAGGAACAGCGCGGCAACACCGGCTACGGCTGGGTGCGCACCAGCACCTGCGTGGACGAGGAAGGCGGCATCTACGTCAGTTCCGTCGACCACACGCACAAGGTCGTCTGGACCGGCGAGCGGCTCTCGCTCGAGGAGGCCGACGGCGCCTGGAGCGCCGGGTACCGCAACGGCAACGGCACCGGCTCGGGCACCACACCGTCGCTGATGGGCTTCGGACCCGACGAGGACCGCTTCGTCGTCATCGGCGACGGCGACCCGGTCGTCAACATCACGCTGATGTGGCGCGACGCCATCCCCGACGACTGGGAGCAGTTGCCGGACGCCCCATCCCGTCGGATCGCCGGCATCGGCCCCGCCAACATGGGCAACCCGGACCTACCGGCCATCCAGACCGAACAGTCGATCACCGTGTCGGGCTACGGCGCCATGACCGTCAACAACGAGCCGTCCTCGTTGCCCGGGTGGCTGCCGCAGCGAGGTGCCCGGCTGCTCTGCTTCTTCCTCGGCCACCACGCCGCCTACACCCCGTTCGGCCTCCACAAGTACGAGTGGAACCCGGAGGCCCGCCAACTCCACCAAGCCTGGGTCAACACCGGGGTGAGCTCGCCCAACTCGGTGCCGGGCGTGAGCCAGGGTGCCGACCTCGTCTACACCTGCGGCACCCGGGGCGGGATGTGGACCATCGAGGCCCTCGACTGGACCACCGGCGAGTCGGTCGGTTCGTGGACGGTCGGCGGCTCGCAGTTCAACAGCCTCGGCGCCGGCGTCCACGTCGACGACGACGGCCGCATCCTCTACGGCAACGTCTTCGGAAAGACGAGGCTCCTCGTCTGAGCCGTGCAGCCCCGACCCTCCCACGGCCCGACCCGGGTGCGCCGTTAGCCTGCTTCCGGTCATGGACGCTGAACAGCCGTACCCCAATGTCGGCAAGGCCGACTTCCCCGCCATCGAGGAGCGGGCCCTCGAGCGCTGGGCGTCCGAGGGCACCTTCGCCGCCTCGATCGACGCCCGCCCCGACGAAGTCGAGTTCACGTTCAACGACGGGCCGCCGTTCGCCAACGGCCTGCCCCACCACGGGCACCTCCTGACCGGCTACGTCAAGGACGTCGTCCCCCGCTACAAGACCATGCGGGGCCACAAGGTCACCCGCCGATTCGGCTGGGACTGCCACGGCCTGCCGGCCGAGATGGAGGTCGAGAGCCAACTGCCGGTCTCGGGCCGCGCCGACATCATCGAGTACGGCATCGAGGCCTTCAACGACCACTGCCGCTCGTCGGTGATGCGCTACACGGGCGAGTGGGAGAAGACGGTCACCCGCCAGGCCCGTTGGGTCGACTTCGAGCACGACTACAAGACCATGGACCGCGACTACATGGAGTCGGTCATGTGGGCGTTCAGGCAACTCTGGGACAAGGGCCTCGTCTACGAGGCGTTCCGGGTCATGCCCTACTCGTGGGGCGCCGAGACGCCGCTGTCCAACTTCGAGATCCGGCTCGACGACGCCACCCGTCCCCGCCAGGACCCGGCCATCACCGTGGGCTTCGACCTCGAACCGGCCGACGACGACCCCGGTCCGATGCGGGTGCTGGCCTGGACGACCACGCCGTGGACCCTGCCGTCGAACCTGGCCGTCGCCGTCGGCCCCGATGTCACCTACTCGATGCACCGAGACGCCGACGGCAACGTCATCGTGCTGGGCGCCGAGGCCGTCGAACGCTACGCCGCCCAACTCGAGGGCACCGAGCCGATCGGCACGCTCAAGGGCGTCGACCTGGCTGGCCGCAACTACACGCCGCTGTTCCCGTACTTCGCCGACCGCGCCGATGCCTTCCGGGTGCTCGGCGCCGACTTCGTCGATGCCGCCGAGGGCACCGGCGCCGTCCACATGGCCCCGGGCTTCGGCGAGGACGACCAGGTCACCTGCGAGGCCAACGGCATTCCGATCGGCCGGGTGGTCCCCGTCGACGACCACGGTTGCTTCACCGAAGAGGTCGCCGACTGGGCCGGCACCAACGTGTTCGAGGCCAACGCCGACATCATCCGGTACCTGAAGGAGGCAGGCCGGATCGTCCGCCACGACACCTACGAGCACAACTACCCGCACTGCTGGCGCACCGACACGCCGATCATCTACAAGGCCATCTCGTCCTGGTTCGTGAAGGTCACCGACATCAGGGACCGGATGCTGGCCATCAACTCCGACATCAACTGGGTGCCCGGCCACGTCCGCGACGGCCGCTTCGGCATGTGGCTGGACGGCGCCCGCGACTGGTCGATCAGCCGTAACCGCTTCTGGGGGTCGCCGATCCCGGTGTGGCGCAGCGACGACCCCACCTACCCGCGCACCGACGTCTACGGCAGCCTCGACGAGATCGAGGCCGACTTCGGGGTGCGCCCCGACGATCTGCATCGTCCGTTCATCGACGACCTGACCCGCCCCAACCCCGACGACCCGACGGGTAGGTCGACGATGCGCCGGGTGCCCGAGGTGCTCGACTGCTGGTTCGAGTCGGGGTCGATGCCGTTCGCCCAGTTCCACTATCCGTTCGACAACGAGCAGTGGTTCGAGGACCACTTCCCCGCCGACTTCATCGTGGAATACATCAACCAGACGCGCGGCTGGTTCTACACGATGCACGTCCTGGCCACGGCGCTGTTCGACCGGCCGGCCTTCCAGAACGTGATCTGCCACGGGATCCTGCTTGCCGAGGACGGCACCAAGCTGTCGAAGAAGCTGCGCAACTACACCGAGCCCTCCGAGATCTTCGACCGGCAGGGGGCCGATGCACTGCGCTGGTACCTCATGTCGGCCAACATCGTGCGGGGCGGCGACCTGCGCATCAGCGACCACGGCATCGATGACGTGGTCCGCCAGGTGCTGCTGCCCATCTGGAACGCCTATTCGTTCTTCACGCTCTATGCGAACGTCGACGGGCACCGGGCCGGGTTCCGCACCGACGCCGGCGGCCTGCTCGACCGCTACCTGCTGGCCAAGACCCGGGCGATGGTCGAGGCGGTCACCGAATGCATGGACGCCTACGACCTGCCCGGCGCCACGGCCGAGTTGCAGGGGTTCATCGACGCCCTCAACAACTGGTACATCCGCCGCAGCCGCGACCGCTTCTGGGCCAAGGCCACCGCTGCCAACGAGGCCGACAAGCGCGACGCCCACGACACCCTCTACACGGTGCTGGTCACCTTCGCCCGGACGGCGGCGCCGTTCCTGCCGATGGTGATGGAGGAGGTCCACGGGGGCCTGACCGGTGGCGACAGCGTCCACCTGGCCGACTGGCCCGACTCCGACGAACTGCCCGCCGACCCCGACCTCGTGGCTCGCATGGACCGGCTGCGCGACGTGGCCTCGACGGCGCTGCGCCTACGCGAGGAGCACGGCCTGCGGGTGCGCCTGCCGCTGGCGTCACTCACCGTCGCCGGCGCCGACGCCGAGTCGCTGGCCGACCTCGTCCACCTGCTGGTCGACGAGGTCAACGTGAAGGCGGTCGAGATGACCGACGACCTCGAGGCCCACGCCACATTCCGGCTCCAGCCCGACGGCCGGGTCCTGGGCCCGCGCCTCGGCGGCGGCGTGCAGGCGGTGTTCGCAGCGGCCAGGGCGGGTGAGTTCTCCCGCAACGACGACGGCACCGTCGACGTGGCCGGTGAGACCCTCCAGCCCGACGAGTTCGTCCTGGCCCTCGAGTCGCCCGAGGGCGTCACCGCAGCGGCTCTCGGCAGCGGCGACGGCGTCGCTGTGCTCGACACCGGGGTGACCCCCGAACTCGAGTCCGAGGGCCTGGCCCGCGACGTGGTCCGCCACGTACAGCAGGCCCGCCGCGACGCCGACCTGGTGGTCACCGACCGGATCCTGTTGTGGCTCGACGGGGACAAGGCACTGATCGACGCGGTGCGTGCCCACGAGGCGCACGTGACAGGCCAGGTGCTGGCGACCGAGGTCCTCTACGGCGCGGCGGTCGACGCCACGCACACGGTCGAGGCGACGGTCGAGGGCCTCGCCCTCGTGCTCTCGATCACGCTCTCCTGAAGCGCTCTGAGCGCGTCGACTTACCCCTTTTCGGGCTTCGTCGCCCACGCTGGGCGCGTGGCCGAAAGAAATCCGCTCCTCCCAAGGGGATTCTCTTGACACGGGTGTAATTACATGCGTGAAATACATGACCCGGGCAACGCGCCGCTCCCCCAGCAGGATCGCCCCTGCGAAGCGCCGTGCCGTCCGGGACACACAACGGGACCCCGCCGGCAACGAGTGTCGTCGGGGAAGGGAAGGGAACCCCACATGGCGTTGACCGAGGACAGCGCGCTCTCCACCGAGGGCCTCGACGAAGCACCTGCCATCGGCGGATCGCGGATGATGGTGCGCAAGCGCAACGGCGACCTCGAACCGGTCGACCTCAACAAGATCGTGCGTGCCATCCACCGCTGCGCCGAGGGCCTGTCGGGCGTCGACCCGATGAAGATCGCCACCCGCACCATCTCCGGCCTCTGCGACGGCGCCACCACCGAGGAACTCGATGCGCTGTCAATCCGTACCGCGTCGACGCTCATGGTCGAGGAGCCCAACTACTCCCGCCTGGCCGGCCGCCTCCTCGCCACGGTCATCGACAAGGAGGTGCGCAACCAGAACATCCACTCCTTCTCCCAGTCGGTCCTGATCGGCCACGAGCTCGGCATCATCGGCGACACCACCGTCGAGTTCGTCACCGCCAACGCCCGCAAGCTCGACGACACGGTCGTCCACGACCGCGACAACCTGTTCGAGTTCTTCGGCCTGCGCACCGTCTACGACCGCTACCTGCTGCGCCACCCCGAATCCCGCCACGTCCTCGAGACCCCCCAGTACTTCTTCCTGCGGGTCGCCTGCGGCCTTTCCACCTGCCCCGACGAGGCCATCCGGTTCTACGAGCTCATCTCGTCGCTCCAGTACCTGCCCTCGAGCCCCACGTTGTTCAACTCGGGCACCACCCACTCACAGATGTCGTCGTGCTACCTGCTCGACTCGCCCGAGGACAGCCTCGAGGGCATCTACAAGCGCTACACCGACATCGCCCGCCTCTCGAAGTTCGCCGGCGGCATCGGCGTGGCATGGCACCGGATCCGGGCCAAGGGCTCGCTCATCAAGGGCACCAACGGCCTGTCGAACGGCATCGTGCCGTGGCTCAAGACCCTCGACAGCTCCGTGGCCGCGGTGAACCAGGGTGGCCGCCGCAAGGGCGCAGCCTGCATCTACCTCGAGACCTGGCACGCCGACATCGAGGACTTCCTCGACCTGCGCGAGAACACCGGCGACCACCAGCGCCGCACCCACAACCTCAACCTCGCCAACTGGGTCCCCGACCTGTTCATGGAGCGGGTCGAAAAGGACTGGGTCTGGTCGCTGTTCGACCCCAAGAAGGTCCCACACCTCACCGACCTCTACAGCGACGAGTTCCAGGCCGCCTACGTCAAGGCCGAGGAGGAGGGCCTCTACGAGCGCCAGGTCCCGGCCCGCGAGCTCTACAGCCGCATGATGCGCTCCCTCGCCCAGACCGGCAACGGCTGGATGACCTTCAAGGACGCCTCCAACACCAAGTGCAACCAGACCGGCGAACCCGGCCGGGTCGTGCACCTGTCGAACCTGTGCACCGAGATCATCGAGGTCACCGACCAGGACGAGACAGCGGTCTGCAACCTGGGTTCGGTCAACCTCGGGTCGCTGGTCGTCGACGACGCCTTCGACTTCGAGCGCCTCGCCGAGGTGGTCCGCGTCGCCGTGCCGTTCCTCGACCGGGTGATCGACATCAACTACTACCCGACCCCCGAGGCCGAGCACTCCAACTCGCTGTGGCGGCCGGTGGGCATGGGCCTCATGGGCCTCCAGGACGTGTTCTTCAAGCTGGGGCTGCCGTTCGACTCCCCCGGGGCACGCACCCTGTCGGCCCGCATCTCCGAGGAGATCTACTTCAACGCCCTGTGGGCCTCTACCGAACTGGCCGAGGTGTCCGGCCCGCACGACAACTACTCGATCACCAGGGCGGCGCAGGGCGACCTGCAGTTCGACCTATGGGGCATCGAGCCCACCGACCCGGAGCGCTGGCAGGGCCTGCGCGACCGAATCGCCGAGCACGGGCTGCGGAACTCGCTGCTTATCGCCATCGCCCCCACCGCCACGATCGCCTCGATCGTCGGCTGCTACGAGTGCATCGAGCCCCAGGTCTCCAACATCTTCAAGCGCGAGACCCTGTCGGGCGAGTTCCTCCAGATCAACCGCTACCTGGTCCGCGAACTCCAGGGACGGGGCATGTGGAACGAGGTGATGGCCAACAAGATCAAGTCAGCGGAGGGTTCCGTCCAGGGCATCGACGACATCCCCGAGGACCTCCAGGCCGTCTACCGCACCGCCTGGGAGGTCCCGATGCGGTCGCTGATCGACATGGGCGCCGAGCGCGGGGCGTTCATCGACCAGAGCCAGTCGCTGAACCTGTTCATGGAGTCGCCCACCATCGGAAAGCTCTCGTCGATGTACCTCCACGCATGGAAATCGGGCCTCAAGACCACCTACTACCTGCGGTCCCGCCCGGCCACCCGCATCAACAAGACCACCTCCAACGGCAACGGCACGACCCCGCCACCCGGGCAGAAGCCCGCCGAGGCCGTGGCCTGCTCGCTCGAGAACCCCGAGTCCTGTGAGGCGTGCGACTGATGGCCCTCGCCGAATCTCCCTTCGCCGCACCCGACGAACTGGTGGCAGTACCCGCCACCGCCACCCATCGGGGCAACATCCTCGACCCGGGCTTCGACCTGACGCTGCGCCCCATGCGCTATCCGGTGTTCTACGAGATGTACCGGGACGCCATCAAGAACACCTGGACCGTCGATGAGATCGACTTCTCGGACGACATCCCCGACCTCGACCGCAAGCTCTCCCCCGCCGAGAAGCACCTCGTGAACCGGCTGGTGGCGTTCTTCGCAACGGGCGACTCGATCGTCGCCAACAACCTGGTGCTCAACCTCTACCAGCACATCAACGCCCCCGAGGCGAGGATGTACCTGTCGCGCCAACTCTACGAAGAGGCCCTGCACGTCCAGTTCTACCTGACGCTGCTCGACAACTACATCCCCGACATGGCCGAGCGCGAGGCCGCCTTCGCTGCGATCCACAACATCCCGTCGATCCGCAAGAAGGGCGACTTCTGCTTCAAGTGGATGGGCTCGGTGGACAATCTCGGCGACCTCGACACCGACGACAAGCGCCGGGCGTTCCTGCTGAACCTGATCTGCTTCGCTGCCTGCATCGAGGGGCTGTTCTTCTTCGGGGCCTTCGCCTACGTCTACTTCCTGCGCTCGAAGGGACTGCTCAACGGCCTGGCGGCCGGCACCAACTGGGTGTTTCGCGACGAGTCGTGCCACATGAACTTCGCCTTCGAGGTCATCAACACGGTGCGGGCCGAGCAGCCCGAGTTGTTCGACGACCGCCTGGCCGAGCAGATCACCGAGATGATCAGCGAGGCCGTCGAGTGCGAGCTGCAGTTCGCCGAGGACCTGCTGAGCCAGGGCGTGTCGGGCATGTCCACGGCCGACACCCGCGAGTACCTCCAGTTCGTCGCCGACCAGCGCCTCGCCCAACTGGGGCTGCGCCCGAAGTACGGCTCGAACAACCCGTTCGGGTTCATGGAACTCCAGGATGTCCAGGAGCTCACCAACTTCTTCGAGCGCACGGTCGTCGCCTACCAGGTCGGCGTCGAGGGCGACGTCGCCTTCGACGAGGACTTCTAGGCCCGGCCCCCACAACCGAGTTCCCTTCCCGGTCCCCCCGGACCGGGTCCCCAGACGAGGTCCCCGCAAGGGGGCTTCGTCGCGTGTGGGGGTCGGCTACCCGGTCTCGTCGGGCTCCTCGGAACCGCCGCCGCGGTTGCGGAGGGCGAGGGCGGCTGCTCCCGCCGCCAGGACCGCTGCGGCGCCGATGCCGATGACGAGGCCCGAACCGCCGCCGTCCGAGGCTGCGGCGGTCGTCTCGGCGGCCTTGGCCAGCGTCGTCACGGGCGCCTGGGTGGTGGTCGGTGCGGCCGTCGTCGTTGTCGGTGCGGCCGTCGTCGTTGTCGGTGCAGCCGTCGTCGTTGTCGGTGCAGCCGTCGTCGTTGTCGGTGCAGCCGTCGTGGTGGTCGTGGTGGTCGTGGTGGTCGTGGTGGTCGGTGGGGGCGGCACGTACTCGCCGCGGAACGGGCCGGTGACCTCGTAGGTGACGCCCACGGCCAGGCCGTCGGGGGCGTCGCCCCAGTCGATGGCCTCGATCACGTCACGCGTCAACTTGTTGCCCGGACCCCGTTGGGAACTGAAGTAGAGGCGGTTCCGGTTGGGGTTGAAGCAGGGCCCGGTGATCTCCGACGATTCGTGGGCCGGGTCGGGGATCCGACAGAACGGCGCCACCTCCCCTTCCGGCGTGATGACGACGACCTCCATGTTGCCGCCGTCCTCGGCCACGAACAGGTCGCCTGAACCCTCCTCGACGGTGATGTTGTCGACGCCCGTGAGCGGCTGTCGGTCGCCGGTGCCGTCCCAGATCAGCGTGTACTGCTGTTCGCGCAGGTCCACGGCGTGGACCCGGTTGTCGGTCTTTGTCGTGTACCAGATCGAGCCGTCGTGGTACCAGATACCCTCGCCACCCGGTGTGAGGAAGGCGCCCGGCACCTGCTCACGGGTCGGCGTCTCGGCGGCCGAAGGGTCGGGCACGGCCGCCCATGTGACCGACCCGTCCTCGGCGACGAGCATCGCCTCGAGCGTTCCCGCCGAGAGGTCGGGGTAGGCGTCGGGCGTGTAGCGATAGAGCAGGCCCTCGGGGTTGTCCTCGGTGAGGTACACCATCTCGTCGACCGGATCGACGGCCGCTGCCTCGTGGGCCCAGTTGCCCATGGCGGGGTGCGCCACCGCCTCATTCACGCCGGTCGGGTCGCACTCCCAGACCTGGCCGACTCCGATGTAGGCCTCCTCGCAGGACAGCCAGGTGCCCCACGGGGTGACGCCACCGGCGCAGTTGGAATGGCTGCCCTCGAGGATGCTGTACGCGTCGAGGATCTCACCGTCGGCATCGAAGTGGATCGCCGAGACTCCGCCCCGCTCCTCGCCCGGCGTGAGCCAGTTGAAGACCTCCGAGTTGCACGTGTAGTACCAGCCGCCTTCGCCGTCGTCGAAGGTGGCCGCCCCATCGGGGAACAGGCGCCACTCGTAGCCGGTGTCGCCCACGGGGTCGCCGCCGATGGCGACGATGCGGGAGGTGAAGCCCTCGGGCAGGACCAGGCCGTTCTCATCGGGCTCGACGCCCTCCAGAGAGCCGTAGGGCCCGTCACCCGGCTGGGCCTCGTCGACCACCTTGGCCGAGGCCATCCGGGCGCTGGTGAGCGTCCCGGCCCCGACTGTCGCCGCCATGCTGCGCCGCAAGAACGTCCGTCGGTCCATCGAAATCCCCCCTGCCTGCGGTCCCCCGACCGCGTTGCACGCAATGGTAGATGCTGTCCGGCGACGCGCCAAGGGGGAGATCAGCCGCCGAAGGCGTCGAGGATGCGGTCGGCCGCTGCAGCGGGGGTCTCGGCACCGTCGAGCACCCGGCGCTCGGCGTCGGCCAGCACCCCGGCCACCGCCGGGTCGGCGTGGAGGGCGGCCAGCAGTCGGTCCTCGACCATCGCCCACATCCAGGCCAACTGCTGGCCCCGGCGCCGCTCGTCCCACTCGCCCGAGGCGGTGAGTGCCTCACGATGCTCCTCTATCCGCGTCCACAACCCGGGCAGGCCCTCACCGGTGAGACCGCTGCAGGTGACCACCTGCGGCGTCCACGAGGCGCTGGCCGGGTGGGTGAGCCGCAGCGCCGCCGAGTAGTCGCGGGCGGCGGTACGGGCGGCCCTGGCGTTGTCGCCGTCGGCCTTGTTGACCACGATCATGTCGGCCAGTTCGAGCAGGCCCTTCTTGATCCCCTGCAGTTCGTCGCCGGCGCCGGGCAGCATCAGCGCCAGGAAGAAGTCGACCATGCGGGCCACGAGGGTCTCGGACTGGCCCACGCCGACGGTCTCGACCAGCACCACGTCGAAGCCGGCCGCCTCGAGCACGAGCAGGGTCTCGCGGGTCGTGCGGGTGACGCCGCCGAGCGTGCCGGCCGTCGGAGAAGGCCGCACGAAGGCGTCGGGATCGTTGGCGAGGCGCTGCATGCGGGTCTTGTCGCCGAGGATCGAGCCGCCGGTGACCGTGCTGGTCGGGTCGACGGCCTGGACGGCGACCCGCCGGCCCGAGGCGGTGAGTTGGGTGCCGAGGGCCTCGATGAACGTCGACTTGCCCACGCCGGGCACGCCGGTGATCCCGACCCGGTGCGCCCCACCGGCGTGGGGCAGCAGTGCAGCAAGCAGGTCGGCGGCACGGCCCCGGTGGTCGGAAAGGGTGCTCTCGACGAGGGTGAGCGCCCGGCCGAGGGTCGCCCGGTCACGGGCGAGGACCCCGTCGACCAGTTCGTCGACGGTGGGACTCATGAGATCTGCTCGAGCAGTTCGGTGGCGGCAGCGGCGATGACGGTGCCCGGCGGGAAGATTGCAGCGGCACCTGCCTCCCGCAGCGCCTCGTGGTCCTGGGCCGGGATGACACCGCCCACGGCGATCGCAATGTCAGGTCGGCCGAGGGCAGCCAGTTCATCGCGCAGTTCGGGCACGAGCGTCAGGTGACCGGCCGCCAGCGAGCTCACGCCGACCACGTGCACGTCGTTCTCGACGGCCTGGCGAGCCACCTCGCCCGGGGTCGAGAACAGCGGGCCGATGTCGACGTCGAAGCCCAGGTCGGCGAACGCCGTGGCGATGACCTTCTGGCCACGGTCGTGGCCGTCCTGGCCCACCTTGGCGACGAGGATCCGGGGCCGGCGGCCGTTGGCGGCCTCGAATGCGGCTATGCGGGCGCGGGTGTCGGCCACCTGTCCGTCCTCGCCGACCTCGCTGTTGAACACGCCCGAGATGGTGCGCACCTCCGCGACATGGCGCCCCCATACCTGTTCGAGGGCGTCGCTGATCTCGCCGACGGTAGCCCGTGCCCGGGCGGCGTCGACGGCCAGGCCCAGGAGGTTGCCCTCGCCGGTTTCGGCGCAACGGGTGAGGGCGACCAGCGCTGCCGTGCAGGCGGCGGGGTCGCGCTCGGCCCGGAGGCGTTCGAGCCGTGCGACCTGGTCGGACCGGACCTGGGCGTTGTCGATCCGGCGCACGTCGACGGCGTCGGCCTCGTCGGGGCGGTAGCGGTTCACGCCCACCACGGTCTGGCGGCCCGAGTCGATGCGGGCCTGGGTGCGGGAGGCGGCCTCCTCGATGCGCAACTTCGGGATGCCGGCCTCGATGGCCGACGCCATCCCGCCGCTCTCCTCGACCTCGGTGATGTGGTCCCACGCCCTCGCCGCCAGGTCGTGGGTGAGCCGTTCGACGTGGTAGCTGCCGCCCCACGGGTCGACGACGCGGCAGGTGCCGGTCTCCTGCTGGAGGAACAGCTGTGTGTTGCGGGCGATGCGGGCCGAGAAGTCGGTGGGCAGCGCCAGCGCCTCGTCGAAGCCGTTGGTGTGCAGCGACTGGGTGTGACCCTGGGTGGCCGCCATGGCCTCGACGCAGGTGCGGACCACGTTGTTGTAGACGTCCTGGGCGGTGAGGCTCCAACCCGACGTCTGGCTGTGGGTGCGCAGCGACGACGACCGGGGGTCCTGCGGGTCGAACTGCGCCATGAGCCTCGCCCACAGCAGCCGGGCCGCCCGCAGCTTGGCGACCTCCATGAAGAAGTCCATGCCGATCGCCCAGAAGAAGCTCAGCCGCGGTGCGAAGGCGTCGACGTCGAGTCCGGCCCCGATGCCGGCCCGCACGTACTCGACCCCGTCGGCCAGCGTGTACGCCAACTCGAGGTCGGCCGTCGCCCCCGCCTCCTGCATGTGGTAGCCGGAGATCGAGATGCTGTTGAACTTCGGCATCCGTTCGCTGGTCCAGGCGAAGATGTCCGACACGATCCGCATCGAGGGGGCCGGCGGGTAGATGTAGGTGTTGCGGACCATGAACTCCTTGAGGATGTCGTTCTGGATGGTTCCGGCCAACTCCTCGGGCGCCACGCCCTGTTCCTCGCCGGCCAGCACGAACAGGGCCAGGATCGGTAGCACGGCGCCGTTCATGGTCATCGACACGGTCATCTGCTCGAGCGGGATGCCGTCGAACAGGGTGCGCATGTCGAGGATCGAGTCGATCGCCACACCGGCCATGCCGACGTCGCCCGCCACCCGGGGGTGGTCGGAGTCGTAGCCCCGGTGGGTGGCGAGGTCGAACGCCACCGACAGGCCCTTCTGGCCGGCGGCCAGGTTGCGCCGGTAGAAGGCGTTGGACTCCTCGGCGGTCGAGTAGCCGGCGTACTGGCGGATGGTCCAGGGCCGGGCGGCGTACATGGTCGGATACGGGCCCCGCAGGTAGGGGGCGATCCCGGGCCAGGTGTCGAGGAAGTCGAGGTCGGCCACATCGGCAGAGGTCGACAGGGCGGCCACGTCGATTCCCTCGGGTGTGGTGAAGGTGCCCAGATCGGGGACGGGTGCGGTCTGACCGGCTTCACCGGGATCGAGGTCGATGTGTGCGAAGTCGGGGATGGCACTCACCGGGCCACCCCCAGGGCATCGAGGATGCGGCCCAGCACGTCCAGGACGTCGGTGCGGGCGTGGACGAACCCGTCGACACCGGCTGCACGCCACTCGTCCTCGTGGTCGCCGGGTCGTCCGGCCAGGACCACGTGCGCAACGCCTTCGGCCTTCAGTGCCCGCGCAACGTCTACGGCCTCGACGGCGTAACGCCCGTCCGAGCCGCAGAGCACGGCCACCGGGCTGCCCGGCTCGTCGACGGTGCGGATGCCGGCTACGGCGAACAGGTTGGCGGCGAACGTCGTGCGAGCCGAGTGCTCGGCCAGCGGACCGAGCGACACGAGGCGGACGACGGGGCCCGCCGCCTCGCCGGCGTCGCGCAGTGCCTCGAACGGCTCGGCCAGGCGGTGCAGGCGCAGCGGGCCCTCGGCCGATGCGGGCCCGGCGGCACGAACGAGTGGAACCTCGTCGACGGCGGGGAACTCGGTCACGCCGGTGATGGCATCGGTTCGGGTGGCGAGGCGCTGTGCACGAGCCGTGTGCGTGACCGCGACCTCGGCGGCGATGCGCCCTGAGGCCAGTGCGGCGACCATGCCACCGTCGGCCTCGATCGAGCGGAAGCGCTCCCATGCGGCATCGGCGAGGCGCTCGGTGAGGTCCTCGACGAACCACGAACCGCCGGTGGGGTCGACCACCCGGGCCAGGCCGCTCTCCTCGGTCAACAGCAGCTGGGTGTTGCGGGCGGTGCGGCGGCCGAACTCGTCGGGTCGCCCGATGGCGCTGTCGAAGGGACGAACCGTCACCACCGCGGCCCCCCCGAGGCCGGCAGAGAAGGCGGCCACGGCGCCACGCAGCAGGTTCACCCACGGGTCGCGACGTGCAAGCATGGCGGCCGAGGTGACCGCCGTCTGGTGCTGGGCCCGGACGTCGGAGCCGCACGCCCCGGCCACCCGGTCCCAGAGCAGGCGGGCCACCCGGAACTTCGCGATCGTGCGGAACTGGTCGGCGTCGGCCGAGTAGGTGAACGTGAGTCCGGCGAGCGCGTCATCGATCGAAACGCCGTCGGCCTCGAGCGCCCGCAGGTAGGCCACGCCCGTCGCCAGCGAGCACGCCAACTCCCACGCCTCGCTGGCACCGGCATCGGCCCAGACGGTGGCATCGACGGTGACGGCGTGCACGCCGGGTGCGTCGGCCACCGAAGCCACGGCCGACACCAGCGTCGAGAGGTCGGGATCACCGCCGTGACGGGCCGCCACGCCGATCGGGTCGACGCCGAGGGCGCCGGAGCGATCGGCGGCGGAGGTCCCCTGCTGGTCCCAGAGGTCGACCAGCCAGCCGGCGGCGTTCACCGCATCGGGCCCGGGAGCCAGCGCCACCGGCGCCATCTCGAGGAAGACGCCGTCGAGCACCGCTGCCAGGTCGCCGGCCGACCCGATGCCGATGGCCGCTCGGTCGAGCAGCACCGAGGTCGAACCCCGTTCCAGTTCGTCGAGCACCGTGGCGTTGGCGGCTGCGATGCCCTCGTCCAGCACCAGCGCCCGAACGTCCCAGCCGGACTCGGTGCTGCCGGTGGCGGTCGATCCCCGGGTGTGGGGGCTCGCCCCCGGCAGGCCGGCCCGGTCGGTGCGCCCGTCGTTTCCGTAGAGCGGTTCGATGCGGATGCCGTCGTCGGTGACCGTCGTCAGCGACCCGAGGGTGCGCCCACGCAGGGAGGTACCGGCCAGGTCGGCCCAGTCGTCGCGGGTGGCGGGCTCGAACCCGGACACCAGACGCATCGGCTCAGCGGGTGTGGGCACCCGTTGATGGTAGGTGAGGACCCGCTCCGACCGGGAAGACCTGTGACCCATGACCGTCCTGG
>Ga0207986_1000697_pt1 | contig 15093 bp, 10 predicted proteins | sample ETNtaG_26_FD_185764 | JGI IMG/M metagenome (GOLD analysis project Ga0207986, IMG submission 185764) | Marine microbial and viral communities from oxygen minimum zone, Eastern Pacific Ocean - ETNP201302SV89 (SPAdes) (version 2) | ecosystem: Environmental > Aquatic > Marine > Oceanic ... | reverse complement strand
TTACTGATAAAAAAGAACCAACTTTAATGGATTATATTGACCCTAAAAAAATTATTTACCTTCCAAATACTGCTGGTTGTTTTAATTCTCATGATGCACTTAGGACATTAAGATTAGCAAGAGAAATGGGAGGATGGAAATTAGTTAAGCTTGAAGTATTGGGGAACAAAAAGACATTGTACCCAAATATGATAGAAACAATCAAATCGACCGAAATATTGGTCAAAGAAGGATTTAAGGTTATGGTTTATTGTACAGATGATCCAATTATGACAAAAAAATTGGAGGATGTTGGTGCATCTTCTATTATGCCTTTGGCCGCACCTATTGGTTCGGGTTTAGGAATTCAAAATAAAATTAATATAAAAATAATTAAAGAACAATCCAAAGTTCCGGTGATAGTAGATGCTGGTGTTGGTGAAGCTTCGGATGCGACTATTGCCATGGAATTAGGATGTGATGGGGTATTAATTAATTCTGCAATTGCAGAAGCTAAAAATCCAATTTTAATGGCAGAAGCGATGAAATTTGCAGTTATGGCAGGAAGAAAATCTTATTTAGCCGGCAGGATGAAAAAGAGAGAATTTGGAAATCCCTCATCACCAAAAGAAAATATAATTTAAATTTTGATTCCAGATTTGTTGTTTTTTATCGAAGGTTTTTTATAATATTTTTTATTTCTATATTTTCCAAATAATTGTATCTTTTTACTTTTTAAATGTTTATTTAAAAATTTCCGATTACTTTTAGGATAAAATTTATTATGATTTAAGTTTTCTTTAGGTTTTGTTTCATGTTCTAAGATTTTAATAATTTTTTTATTTTTATTTAATAGTTCAATTTTATATTCAGGAATTATTAACAAATTATCACTAATAAAATTTATTTGCAGCTTATGTTTCTTTTTACAATATGAAAGTTCATCATCAAATTGTTCTTTGATAGTTTTGCTTACCTTTTCGGCAACTTTGATATTGACATTTTTGACTTTATTAGAAAGCGCTTGCTCTTCAGCTAATTTGAGTATTTTAGAAGAAAAAGAATCTAACGTTAGCACAATATTCCATTGCACCGAGCTTTCTCTTAATCTTTGTCTAGACATTTCTAATAGACCAAAATTACTTATTCTTTCAAGTTGAATTCTTGCGCGATCATTTTTAAAATTATCTCTCAATCTTTTTTCAACCATTCTTCTGTTATTAAAATTGAACATATCGATAAAATCTATAATTATTAGCCCAGCTAAATCTCTAACCTTAATTTGTCTTGCTATTTCATCTGCAGCCTCTAAGTTTGTTGCAAAAGCTGTTCTTTCTACATTAATTTCTCTTGTAGATTTTCCAGAATTAATATCAATAGAAACCAACGCCTCTGTTGGATTAATTACTATATATCCTCCAGATTTCAGTTTTATCATTGGTTCAAAAATTTGATTTAACTTTTTTTCAATTCCCTCCTTATGAAATAAAGGGATTTTCCCTCTATATTTTTTCACATGTTTGATACTCTTTGGCATAATTTGTTTCATAAAGTTCTTAGCTTTTTGATAACCTTCATTTCCTTCTATAATTATATTTTTCATTTTTTCATTATAAATATCTCTGATTGTCCTCTTAATAATATCTCCTTCTTCAAGCACTAAAGCTGGAGCTAATGAACTCATTGCCCTTTTTTTTACTTCTTCCCAAATTTTGATTAAATTTTCTAAATCAGAGTTTATTTCATTTTTAGTTTTGTTATCCCCAGCAGTTCTGACAATCAGACCCATTTCTTTTGGAATTTTTATCTCATTGAGGATGCCTCTAATTTTTTTTCTATTAATTGGATTAAAAATTTTTCTAGAGATTCCACCACCTTTAGGAGTGTTAGGCATTAATATAGTGTACTTTCCAGCCAAAGAAATAAATGTGCTTAAAGCGGCACCCTTTTTTCCTCTTTCATCTTTTAAAACTTGAACCAGTATAATTTGATTTGGCTTTATAACTTCTTGAATTTTATATTTTTTTGAACCAAAGCTTTGTCTCGGTTTATCAAATTTTTTTTCTATATTTACGATTTCATTAACATTTCTATCAATTTCTTTTTTAACAGGATTTAACTCAATATTAGCTGGGTTTAATTCTTCGATGTTAATTACGCCGCTATTATTTAATTCATTTTTATCATTACGAAAATCTTCACCAAGTGTTGATGGAGAATTGTTCTCCTCGAGTTTTTTACTTTCCTCTTTTAACTTTTCTCTTAGTTCTTCTTCTTTTTGTTTTAGATCCCGGATATCTCCTTGTGGAATTTGATAATAATCTGGCTGAATGTCATTAAACGCCAAAAAACCATGTCGCTCTCTACCGATATCAACAAATGCTGCTTGTAAAGATGGTTCTACTCTACTAACTTTTCCTAAATAAATATTGCTTTTGACGAGTATATTTTTTTTGCTTTCATACTCGTAATCTTCGATATTTTCTTCTGACTTAAGAACAACTCTAGTCTCATTTGGATGCGACGCATCAATATATAAATTTCTTTCCATAATTTTATAAATATAATCTTGATCATTTTCTCATTTTTTTTGAATCTTGTCTTTTTGCTTTTCTATATAATATTTATTGAACAAATTCTATAACTTAGTATTAAAACCTCTAAATTAGTGCTTTTTTGCCTAAAGAATGTCAAATTTATTTAATTAAATTTAGAATGCCTGGGTTTATTAAAAAAATATCGATAGTTATTTTATCAACGTTTTTCGTATTATTTGTTACGATATTTTTAATATTATGGGTTTTTTCAAATGATTTACCTAATTATAAGTTTCTATTAAATTACGAACCACCGGTTTCAAGTAGAGTACATGCCGGTGATGGTCAACTTGTTGCTGAATTTGCCCTTCAAAAAAGATTATTTGTACCTTTTGAAGCGATTCCAAAAAATGTCATTAACTCTTTTCTTTCGGCAGAAGATAAAAATTTTTTTAAACATCCTGGCATTGATGCTAAAGGAATTACAAGAGCCATAATTAATAATTTTAAGAACTATCTAAAATCTAAAAGATTGGAAGGTGCATCTACGATAACGCAACAAGTAGCAAAAAATTTTTTACTTTCAAATGAAATAACTTTTAAGAGAAAGTTTAAAGAAGCAATCTTAGCATTCAGAATTGAAAGAGCTTTATCGAAAGAAAGAATAATGGAATTATACTTAAATCAAATATATCTTGGACAGGGAGCATATGGTATAGCAGCTGCAAGTTTGGAGTATTTTGATAAACCTATAAATAAATTGGAATATGAAGAGGCAGCATTATTAGCAGCACTTCCAAAGGCACCAAGTAGATATAATCCGTTTAAATTCAAAAATTTTGCTAAAAAAAGAAGAAATATAGTTTTAAAAAATTTGTATAAAAATCAATATATTTCGATTGATCAATATAATGAACTACTAAAAAAAGATATCAATCTTAAACCCAGAAAGGTTAAACTTATAGAAGAAACAAATTATTATTCAGAAGAGATCAGAAGAATTTTAAACGATCAATATGGATATGACAAATTATACAAGGGAGGTCTTTCGATAAGAACTCCCTTAGATCCCGCATATCAAGTTCAAGCAGTAAAAGCTTTAAGGGAAGGTCTTGAACTTTATGATCGTAGACATGGATGGAGGGGAGTATTGGCAAATAGAAAAGATGATTTAAATTGGTTTAGTTCAGTATTAAATTTAAAACTCGAAGAAAATCTTAATTGGAAAATTGCTAAAGTTATTAAAATGGAAAAATTTTTTGTTGATATTGAAACCGAAGACAAAGAAATTGGAAAGATAAATTTTGAAACAATAAACTGGACCAAAAAAAACTTCAAAAAACTCTTTAAATTAGGCGATATAATTTATGTTAAGAAAATTAAAAAAAATGAATGGGAATTAAAGCAATTACCAAAAGTGAATGGTGCAATTATTGTAATGGATCCATTTACAGGAAGAATTTTATCATTAGTTGGAGGATTTAGCTACAATTTGAGCGAATTTAATAGAGCTACACAAGCGTTTAGACAGCCAGGATCAGCTTTTAAACCTTTTGTTTATGCACTAGCTTTAGAAAATGGATATACTCCGTCTACTTTAATTTTAGACGCCCCCATGGTTATGAATCAGGGTATAGATTTAAAGTTATGGAAACCTGAAAATTATGGAAAAAAGTTTTACGGACCATCCACTTTAAGAGCTGGATTAGAAAAGTCTAGAAACTTAATGACAGTAAGAGTAGCCTTGGATGTAGGTTTAAGTAAAATTATTAGTATGACGAAGAAGTTAAACATTTATAATAATCCTGAAGAATTATTTTCTATTTCTTTGGGCACAGCCGAAACCACATTGTTAAAATTAACTTCTGCTTATAGTATCTTTGTAAATGGGGGAAAAAAAATAATTCCTATTATGATTGATAGAATTCAAGATAGAAGAGGCAGAACAATTTACAATGCTGATAAAAGAAAATGTATCAAATGTGAACAAATATCTTACCTAAGCGATCAAGTGCCTAAAATTGAAAATAATTTTGAACAGATAATCAGTTCTGAAACAGCATATCAAATGATATCTATGCTTGAGGGAGTAGTTCAGCGAGGAACAGGAAGAAAATTGAAACATTTAAATTTAAATTTAGCTGGAAAAACCGGAACAACAAATAATAACACCGATACATGGTTTATTGGATTTACTTCAAAACTTGTTGTTGGAGTTTATGTTGGTTTTGATAAACCTGTCTCACTAGGGAGATATGAAACAGGGGGAAAAACGGCTATGCCAATTTTTAAAAAATTTATCCTTAATAGCATTTCCAAACAAGAAGCAACACCCTTTAAGGTTCCAGATGGCATAGTAATGATGGTTGTGGATCCAGCCACAGGTCAAAAAGTTGATTTTAATTCAAAAAATTCTATATATGAATCCTTTAAAGAAAAAAATGTAGATGAAATTAATATTGAAAATAATCATAATGATTTGATATTCAATAATTCAAAAGTGGGAACTAAAGAAATAATAAGATTTTACTAAAATTTATGAGTGACATCGATTTTAATCAAAGTATTGAAAAAATTAAAAAAATAAACCTTAATATTAAGGGGTATCTTTGAGACAAACAATATTAGGGAAAGAATACTACTTTTTGAAAAAAGATTCTTAGAGAAAAATTTTTGGAAAGATAAAAACACAGCTCAAAAAAATATCAAAGAAAAAAACTTCTTCGAAGATATTTTGAACAATTATTTAAAATCACAAAAAGAAGTTGAAAATTTGTTGGAGCTACACCACTTAGCTTCTACCGAGAATAACAAAGATGTTATTGATGAGTGTGAAAAAAATTTAAGTTTATTGATATCTGAAGCAAAATTAACAGAAGCAAAATGTTTTTTATCTAATGAAAATGATAGCTTTGATAGCTATTTAGAAATTCACGCCGGAGCCGGAGGCACCGAAAGCCAAGACTGGGCAGCAATGCTTAGACGCATGTACATGAAATGGGCTGATAAAAAAAATTATAAATTGGAAATAATAAGCGAACATAGAGGAGATGAAGCAGGAATAAAGTCATGCACTATCAAAATTTTTGGATTCTACGTCTATGGCTGGCTTAAATCTGAATCAGGAATACATAGATTGGTTAGGATTTCCCCTTTCGATTCTGGTGCGAGAAGACATACAAGTTTTGCTAGTGTTTGGGTTTATCCTGTGCTGGATGATAGTATTAAAATTGATATTCAAGAAAAAGATTTAAGAATTGATACATATCGCTCCAGTGGTGCTGGCGGACAGCATGTAAACACAACGGACAGCGCAGTAAGAATTACTCATATTCCAACCAAAATAGTGGTGCAATGCCAGAACGAGAGATCTCAACACAAAAATAAAGAAACTTGTTTTAATATGCTAAAAGCTCGGTTATACGAGCATAAATTAAAAAAAAAAGATGAGAGCGTAAAGAGTTTAGAAGATAGTAAAACGGACATAGGTTGGGGCCACCAAATAAGATCTTATGTATTGCAACCCTATCAATTGGTAAAAGATTTAAGAAATAATTATGAGAGCACAAATCCTGATAGTGTTTTAAATGGTAACATCGACGAGTTTCTTGAAAATTCTTTATTTAGATCAAAAGGGGAAAATAAGTAAATGATTAGGTGGATCATAAGAATATTTTTAATACTAGTAGCTATTACAGTTTTTACCTTATTTTACATATCATTTTATGGGTTGGAAACAGATTATTTTAACTCAACTATTCAAAACAAGATTAAAACCATTAATCCCAACATTGATTTAGAATTTAAAAAAACAAATATTTTACTAGATTTAAAAAAATTAGAATTAAAAGTTAAAGTTACAAAACCAAAAATTAATTTTAATAATACATCAACCGATCTAAATAAATTAAATTTAAATATATCTATTAAATCCTTTTTAAAAAAAGAATTTGCATTACAACGTGGAGAAGTTGGATTGGCGAAAACAAATATAAAGCAACTTATTGAATTAGCAAATCAAGTTAAACCATCACTTTTTTTATTTCATGCAAAAGAAATTTTTAATAAAGGGCAAATAGAAGGAAAATTAAAAGTTAATTTCGACTCTGCGGGTAAAATTAAAGATGATTACAAAATTATAGGTTCAATATTTAATTTTGATGCAAAAATACTTAAGAAATTCAATATAAACAAGGTTAATGCGAAATTTGAACTATTCAAAAATAATTATAGTTTTTACATAGTAAAGGGAAACATTAATGATATTGATTTAGCAAATAGTGAATTTGAGACTAATAAAGAAAATAAAAATTTAAATGTAAAAGCAAATTTAGTCTCAAGAGCAAATTTAAAAAATATTCAAAGTACTCTTGATTTGTTTCAAATTAATCTTCTCGAAGACAAGATAGATAAATCTGAAATTTCTTTTGATCTAAAAAGTTCACTAAGTTTTCAATTGGAAAAATATATAAAGATAAAAAATTTAAAAGTTGATGGAAATGGAAAGATTCATTTATTGAATATACAACACAAAATAGATACTTCAAAATTAAAAGAAATATTTACTAATTATAATGATTCGTTTCAAATTGCAGATTCAGAAATTAAATTTTCGTTAGATGGTAATAAGCAAGACATTGAATTAAAAGGTTTAATTAATTTAACAAATGAATATGAAAATTTTCAATCAAAAATAATTTTTGATAAGAAAAAAAATAATACAGACTTTGATGCAAAAATAAATATTAACTCTTCAATTATTAGATTGCCAAACCTTAACTATAAAAAAGAAGTCAATGATCAGGCCAGTTTTAAATTTAAAGGAAATCGCAAAAAGAACGAAGGATATAATTTTGAAGTTGTTGAATTTAAAGAATCCAATAATTTGATTTTAATAAAAGATATAGAGTTCAATGAAAAAACTCAGGTGAATAATTTAAAAGAGCTAATTGTTCGAACCACTCATGACGACTTAGTAAATAATGATTTTAAACTGACGAAAAACAAAAACATAAAAATTCAAGGTGAAATATATGATGCAAGGCCTTTGTTAATATCTCTTGATAAGGAAGATAAAAAAAGGACATTAAGTAGAAGATTTAATGGTGAATTGTTGGCTAACTTTAAAGAAGTAATTACTGATAAACAAATCAATTTATTTAAATTTTCAATGATTTCAAATATTAAAAGAGGAAAACACGAAAAATTTACTGCTAAGGGGGAATTTTCTGAAAATAAATTTTTGGATATTTCAATGTTCCCGTCAGGTGAAGGCAAAACAAAAGTATTTCAATTATATTCTGATAGAGCAGAGCCATTTATCAGCAATTACAAATTTATAAAAGGATTTAAAGGTGGAACATTAACGTACGAATCTATTTATGACGACCAAAGTTCAAATTCAAATTTAAAAATTTCAAATTTTAAGGTTTCAAAAGTTCCTGCCTTGACACAACTTCTTACGCTGGCCTCCTTGCAGGGAATTGCTGACACATTAACTGGAGAAGGCATTAGATTTAGCGAACTAGAAATGGACTTTAATTCAAAAAAAGCTAAAAAAAATGTAATTAATATTGATGAATTTTATGCAATTGGTCCAGCTATATCCTTATTAATGCAGGGGTATGTAGTAAAAAAAGAATTAGTTAGTCTAAGAGGAACTTTGGTTCCCGCAAGAACAGTCAACAAGGTGATCGGCTGGATACCTGTGGTTGGGAAGATTTTAATTGGAAGCAAAGTTGGCGAGGGTGTTTTTGGAGTTAGTTTTAAAATGAAGGGCCCACCTAAAGATATTAAAACCACAGTGAATCCAATTAAAACTTTAACGCCGCGTTTTATTACAAGAACATTAGAAAAAATGAAAAATATGAAAAAAAAAGATGAGAATTAATAATTCAAATAATTTTAACTATCACATGGTGTTTTTTGCCGTGTGAAAGTTTGAGGAAATTTTCTTGACCGAAATTATTTAATGAAATACTGAATTTATCGCTTTCAATAGTTTCGTTGTTAACTTTTATCCCTTTATTTTTAATCATTCTTCTAACTTCGCTTTTAGAATTTGATAAATTAGCAGATGTTACAAGTTCAATTATATTTATACCATTAATTACTTGTTTTTTTTTAAGAAGTAATGTTGGCAAATCAGTTCCAACAGATTTTTTTTCGAAAGTATTCTTAGCTGTTTGTTCAGCTTTCACGGCAGCAGTTTTGCCGTGTAACATTGAAGTGGCTTCATTTGCTAATATTATTTTTAATTGATTAATATTTTTATTTTTTGTTTCTTTTATTTTCTCTAGTGACAAATCTGTGAACATTTGAAGAAATCTTAATACATCTCTGTCATCAGTATTTCTCCAAAATTGCCAGTAATCATATGCAGACAAAAGTTTTTTATCCAGCCATACAGCTCCTTTTTCCGATTTACCCATTTTTGAGCCTGAGGCCAAAGTGATGAGAGGAGTTGTTAATCCAAAGACTTGTTTGTTAGAATGTCTTTTAATTAATTCTACTCCATTAACAATATTTCCCCATTGATCCGATCCCCCAATTTGCATTAAACATTTTTTGTTTTTATTAAGCTCAAGAAAATCATAGGCTTGTAAAATCATATAATTGAATTCCATATAACTTAATGACTGTTCTCTTTCTAATCGCATTTTAACACTATCAAAACTTAACATCTTATTAATGGTGAAATGCTTTCCTATTTCTCTTAAGAATTTCATGTAATTTAATTTTCCAAGCCACTTGTAATTATTAACAAATATTGGTTTTGTTTCTTTATTTTTTGTTTTTAAAAAAATTTTAAAAACTTTTTCGATATTTTTTATATTTTTTTCGATTACTTTTTCAGATAAAATTTTTCTTGTCATCTCTTTGCCCGAAGGATCGCCTATACGTGTTGTACCTCCTCCTAATAGAACAATTGGCTGATGTCCGTATTTTTGTAATAGTCTTAAACACATTATTTGCAATAAACTTCCAACATGTAAACTTGAAGAAGTACAATCAAATCCAATGTATGCTCTAATTTTATTTTTATTCATCAATTGTTCTAATTCGTCAGAATTAGTGCATTGATTAAAATAATTTCTTTTTTTAAATTCAGATAAGAATGAATCTTCCATATTTTTTTTAAAAACCGTATACAATCAATATACTTGATTTGAATTGATTAAAAAATATATATGAGCAAATGCTATTACAGCTTAGGTTTAATGAGCGGAACATCAATGGATGGTGTCGACGCATCAATTATACAATCAGATGGAAAGTCTAAATATAAAACAATTCTAGACAAATATTTTGAATATCCTAAGGGTATTTTTAAAGATTTAACTACACTTAGAGATAAAATAAAAAGCTCAAAGGATCTAAAAAGATTTGGGAAACAAACAAAATCTATAGTAAGAGAAATAACCTTATTTCACGCTAAAGTTGCTAACAAAATTATAAAAAAATCAAAATTAAATGTTGATTTTATAGGTTTTCACGGTCAAACCATTTTTCATAACGCTGAAGAACAAATTTCTAAGCAATTAGGAAATGGAAAACTTCTTTCAAAACTTACAAAAAAAAGGGTTGTATATAATTTTAGACAAAACGATTTGAAGAATGGTGGGCAAGGCGCTCCTCTAACTCCAATTTTTCATTCAATTTTGGTAAAACAAAAAAAAATTTCATTACCAGTAGTTATTTTGAATATAGGTGGCATAGCAAATTACACTTTTATTGATGAAAAAGGTGTCAGCTCAAGTTCAGATCTTGGACCTGGTAATTGTCTTATTGATCAATGGGTAAGACTTAATTCAAAAAAAAAGTATGATGAAAATGGCAGGATAGCAAAATCGGGAAAAATTAAAAAAATAATTATAAATAAAGCTTTAAGAAATTTTAAAAAAAAAAAATTGACCAAGTCATCTTTTGACGTGAAGGATTTTGATATATCTTTTGTTCGAGGATTATCATTAGAAGATGGAGCGGCAACATTAACCGAATATACATCAGAGATTTTATATAAATATTTAATAGATTCTGAAAGAGGGATATGGGAAAATGCCATAATAGCAGGTGGTGGAAGAAAAAATAAATTTTTAATAAAAAGTATTGAAGATAAAATTAAATCTTTAGGAATATTAAAGTCTCCATTGAAATTAATTGATGATTATGGAGTTGACGGAGATTTTATTGAGTCCCAAGCTTTTGCATATCTTGCTATTAGATCTTATCTAAATTTACCTATTTCCTTTCCTGAAACTACAGGAGTACGTGAACCTTGCACCGGAGGAATAATAATTAAAAATTTTTAATATAAAGCAGATTCTTTTTTAATATATTTATCTAATACAAGAGATAATTCTTTTTCTTTTTTTGAAAAAAAGTGATTAGCTCCCTCTATTTCCTGAAAATTTACTTTGATTCCAGTCTGGATAGACAATCTTTTATTTAATGAATTAAAATTATCTAAAGGAACCAATTCATCGTTTTTTCCATATACCATTAGTCCAGATGCAGGACAGGGTGATAAAAATGAAAAATCATAAATGTTAGGTTGAGGAGATACAGCAATAAATCGATTTATTTCTGGTCTTCTCATTAATAACTGCATTGCAATTAACGAACCAAAAGAAAATCCGGATATCCAACATTGTGAATGGTCCATATTTCCTTTCTCAATCCAATCCAAAGCTGCTGCGGCATCAGATAATTCTCCTTGTCCGTTATCAAATTTTCCATCACTTTTGTTAACCCCTCTGAAATTAATTCGAAAAACAGAAAATTCATTTTTTAAAAAAGTTTTAAAAATTTCAAAAACAATTTTGTTATTCATGGTTCCCCCATACTGTGGATGCGGATGTAATACTAAAGCAATTGGTGCAGTTTTTTTGCTATTTTTGAAATATTTTGCTTCTATCCTGCCAGCTGGTCCTGGAATAAATAATTCGCTTACTTTATTAACCATAGCAATATTGATTATTATTAACTAAAAAAAACTAGGTTTTATAACATGTTAGTGAAATTTTTGAGTAATTTTTTTTTAAAATCTAATGTTGACTAATTTACTCAGGATACTATAAATTGTCCATATTTATCAATAATAATTCAATTATTTGTATTATGAAATTAACTAGCAAAGGAAGATATGCAGTGATGGCAATGGCTGATCTTGCAAAAAATGAAGATTCAAGACCAGTATCTCTTAAAGAAATTTCATTAAGGCAGGGAATATCAATTTTTTATTTAGAACAACTTTTTCTAAAATTAAAACTTAATAGCCTAGTGCATAGTACAAGAGGATCACGCGGAGGTTATGTCCTATCAAATTCTCCAGATCAAATAAAGTTATCAAGTATTATTTCTGCGGTTAATGAAGAAGTTGAAACAATAAAATGTAATAAAAATTCAAAAAAAGGATGTAATGGAAAGTTTGCCAAATGTATTACACACAGTCTTTGGAATGAATTAAGTACCCATATAAATTTATTTTTTGAGGGAAAAAGTTTGAAAGATGTCTTAAGTAAAGAAAAAAATTTCCAGGGGGAATGAAAAATTAAATGAAACAATCAGCAATTAATTCATCGGAGGAATATAAATATGGTTTTACAACTGATATTGAAAGTATCAGAGCACCCAAAGGTTTAAACGGAGATGTAATTAAATTTATTTCCAATATTAAAAAGGAACCACGTTGGATGTTAGAATGGAGATTGAAAGCTTATGAAAGATTAAAAAATTTAAAGGAACCTAATTGGCAAAAACCAAAATATCCAAAAATAGATTATCAAGATTTATATTATTACTCAGCACCAAAAAATTCGGAAAATAAACCCAAAAGTCTTGATGAAGTAGATCCTAGATTAATCGAAACCTATAATAAGTTGGGTATTTCACTAAAAGAGCAGGAGAAATTAAGCGGAGTAGCAGTAGATGCTGTTTTTGACTCGGTGTCAGTAGCAACTACTTTCAAAGATAAGCTAACTGAAAAAGGAATTATATTTTGTCCAATCTCAGAAGCAATTCAAAAACATCCTGATTTGGTAAAAAAATATTTGGGTTCTGTCATTCCAATTACGGATCATTATTTTGCTACTCTTAATTCAGCTGTTTTTACTGACGGATCATTTGCGTATATCCCTCAGGGGGTGCGTTGTCCAATGGAATTATCAACGTATTTTAGAATCAATGCATCAGAGACTGGACAATTTGAAAGAACTTTAATTATAGCAGATAAAGGAAGTTATGTTAGCTATTTAGAGGGCTGCACAGCTCCAATGAGAGATAAAAATCAGCTTCATGCAGCTAACGTTGAATTGATCGCTCTAGACGATGCAGAGATCAAATATTCAACTGTGCAAAATTGGTATCCTGGAGACAAAGATGGAAAAGGAGGAATTTATAATTTTGTAACAAAAAGAGGAGCGTGTAGAGGTAAAAATTCTAAAATTTCTTGGACACAAGTTGAAACTGGATCAGCGATTACTTGGAAATATCCAAGCTGTATTCTGCAAGGAGATAATTCAATCGGTGAGTTTTATTCAATCGCTATTACTAATAATCATCAAAAAGCAGACACGGGAACTAAAATGATTCATCTTGGAAAAAATACGAAGAGCAAAATTATATCCAAAGGGATTTCAGCTGGGCATGCAGACAATACTTACAGAGGTCTAGTTAGAATAAGTTCTAAAGCAAACAATTCTAGAAATTTTACACAATGTGATTCTTTACTAATGGGCAATGAATGTGGAGCACATACCATTCCCTACATAGAAAATAAAAATTCTTCTTCAAATACAGAACATGAGGCAACAACTTCAAAAATAAATGAAGAACAACTTTTTTATTGCAATCAAAGAGGTCTAAACCAAGAAGAAGCTATAGGTTTAATTGTAAATGGCTTTTGTAAAGAAGTGCTTCAACAATTGCCCATGGAATTTGCAGTTGAAGCACAAAAACTGGTTGGTATTAGCCTAGAAGGCAGCGTGGGTTAAATGCTGCAAATCACTAATCTTAGTGCTTCAATTGATAATAAAAAGATATTAAAAGGATTTAATCTTAAAATTAAGCCTGGAGAAATTCATGCTATTATGGGACCAAATGGATCAGGCAAAAGCACTTTAGCCAATGTGTTAACTGGTAAAAATGGCTATCAAGTCGAAGGACAAGTTCTTTATCAAGGAAAAAATCTATTGAAATTACCTATAGAGGAGAGAGCTCAGAAGGGCTTATTTATGGCTTTTCAATATCCATTGGAGATAGCTGGAGTTAATACAAATAACTTTCTCAAAACTTCTTTGAATACTGTTCGTAAAGTTAGAGGTCTAAAAGAATTGGACTCTTTAGATTTTTTAAATCTAATAAAAACAAAGACAAAAAATCTTAAAATTGATGAAAAAATACTTAACAGGCAATTAAACGTTGGTTTTTCTGGAGGTGAAAAAAAGAAAAATGAGATTTTGCAAATGACAATTTTGGAACCCAAACTAGTAATTTTAGACGAGACTGACTCCGGACTAGATATTGATGCGATGAAAATAGTTTCAGATGGCGTGAATTCATTAAGGAGCAAAGATAGATCTTTTTTAATTATAACCCACTACCAACGATTATTGGATTATATCAAGCCAGATTTTGTTCATGTTTTAGTTGATGGGAAAATAGCTAAAACGGGATGTAGTGAACTAGCTGTAGAACTTGAAAAAATTGGCTATGGAAAAATGGAAGCAGAAGGTTAAGCGGTAAAATGATCTTAAATTTTGATGAATTTCAAAAAATCAATCAAACTGGTGGGGAGCTAGATGATATTAGAATTAAAAATTTTAATATTTTTCAAAAAAAAGGATTCCCTTCAAAAAAAGAAGAGAGCTGGAAATATACAGATCTAAAAACAATACTGCATAATAACCTAAACAAACTAGAGGTTCTAAATAATAAAAAAACTTCTCAATATCATGATAAGTGGTTATTAAAAAATTTTCAACATAATCAAATAATATTAGTTAATGGTGAATTTGTTAGTTCCACCTTTAGTTTTGAAGATAAAGATAAAATAAAAACAAAACCACTAAGGACGGTTTTAAAAGATAAAAAAAATTTCAAAAAAATAAAAGAATTTTTTGCTGATCAAAAAAATTCTCTTACTTCATTGAATCATGCTTTAGTTCATGATGGTATATTCTTAGAAATAGAAGAGAATTATTCATTTAATAAACCATTAGTGATCTATAATTTTTTCAATAAATCTTCAGAAAACAAAATAATAAATAACAAATGTTTTATTTCACTTGGAAGAAATTCAAAACTTGACGTTTTGGAATACTATAAAACAGAAGATAGTATCAAATATTTTAATAATACTATCCATCATTATTCAATTCAGGAAAATGCAATACTGAAAAAATTTAATATAAATATAAATTTGGATAATTCTTACAACTATCATTTAACTAATGTTAAAAGTTATTCTAATAGTATATTTGAAAATTTTTTACTTTCTTCTGGATCAAGTTTTTTAAAAAATGAAATTCACTGTAATTTGTTAGGATCTTATGCTTCATGTTTTATTAATGGACTT
>Ga0207986_1000692_pt1 | contig 15151 bp, 15 predicted proteins | sample ETNtaG_26_FD_185764 | JGI IMG/M metagenome (GOLD analysis project Ga0207986, IMG submission 185764) | Marine microbial and viral communities from oxygen minimum zone, Eastern Pacific Ocean - ETNP201302SV89 (SPAdes) (version 2) | ecosystem: Environmental > Aquatic > Marine > Oceanic ... | reverse complement strand
TGCTAATATTCCTGTTTGTTGCATTGCAGACAATTCTGTCTGCGGAAAAGCAGGAACTTGAGACATACGAAGGCTTCTTGATATCAGGCTATCTGTGGTTCCTAGTCCAGACATTAGTACTTACGGGTGCTACCGTATATATGCTAAAAGTTGGTGAAACTGTTTTGCCTCATATTCTGATATATCCGCTTCGACATATTCAGGTAATGGGATTTATAACCCTGGTAATTTTTGGTGTATTGAGCAGGACTATACCTGCCTTTTTAGGTCTGAAAACACCTAATGCAAAACTGAATCTGCTCATTATGTTAGGGTTAAACTTTTCTATCATTCTCAGGGCAACGTCTCAACCATTAATGGCTTACTTTGCAGATACAAACCTGCCAGTCTATAACATCTTCAGTTCTCTATTTTTCACCTCTGGTTGTCTTGAGTTTGTGTTCGTACTGTTTTTTCTTTACAATCTGAATATATTTACAAAATCTGAAGTAGACTTTTCCGGAATGGAAATCGAGAAGAGTTATGAGAAATTTGTCTGGGCTGGCATTGCTTGGTTGGTTTTTGCTGAGGCCGCCATGTTAGTCTTCACCTTCTCTGAAGCGGCTGGTACTCATGTTTCACATGCGTTAATTGGAGCATATAGGCATGCAGTTACAGTCGGATTCATTAGTATGATGATTTTTGGTTTTGCATCAAGGATCATACCAATCAGTCAGGGCATAAAACTTCACAGTTATACAATGTTAACAAAGATATTTATTCTCATAAACGTTGGCTGTGCAATAAGGGTTATATTCCAACCTGTTGCCGTTCATACAGGTTCCGCCCCTGCTTTTTTGCTAATGGGCATAAGTGGTTTTATAGAGTGCCTGGCTATTCTGTTGTTTGGCATCAATATATGGAAAACCATAAATGAAGGGAAACGAGGTACTCAAGATGATGAAGTTCATGACGACATAGACACTGTTACGGCGTCAACAAATGTATATCATCTTATAAAACAACATCCACAGACAATAGACGTTCTTGTCGGCAAGGGTTTTTCTCAGCTCAAGAATCCTATTCTTAGAAACACGCTTACAAGGGCGATTAATATAGGCCAGGCGATAAAGATAAACCCCACTGATTTAGACCAGTTGCTAATAGATTTAAACAAATCACTTAAGGCTGGAAAAAACTGAAATTAAGATATTTTATCCAACGATTCAAACGGTAAACTTACACTCCATACATAAAATTTATCAGACACTTCAAAGAACCACGAATAGCTTTATGAAACTCCCTTCATTAAGCAGATTACTTCAATTAAATTATAAAACATGTTAAGCGAACTTTATATCTCCAACTTTGCCCTGATTGATGATATTACAGTAAAATTCAATAAGGGTTTAAATATCTTTACCGGTACTACAGGTGTCGGCAAATCTCTGATAATAGGGGCTTTAAACTTTCTTCTCGGCAGCCGTGTAACAAATGATATTGTCAGAACCGGCAAGAAGGACGTTTCCGTAAGCGGTGTATTTATTATCAGGAATGAACATATTCGTGAAGAGTTAAGAGAACACATTGACAGCTTTGATGATGAAGAGATTATCATTCAAAGAACTCTGGACCAAAATGGACGAAACCGGTGCAGACTTAATAATCAACCTATAACTGTTCCTCTATTGAAAGAGATTGGTGAACTATTAGTAAATATACATGGCCAACATGAACACGAGTCATTGACCAAACCGCTCAACCAACTTATTATCCTTGATGGCTTTGGGAAGCTAGATACCAATCGTGGTAAGTTTACGGAGATTTACACCAAAGCGATCGAGAAAGAGAGATTGATACAATCACTAAATGAACATCAGGAAGCGAGAAAGCGGCAGATAGAGCTCTACCATTTTGAGGTAAATGAAATCGAAGGTGCCTGTCTAAAACCAGATGAACTCGACATTCTGGAAAAAGAACGTTTCATCCTTGCAAATTCAGAGAAGATACAAAGCACATTGTCATACTGCACTGACAGTTTGTATGAATCTGACCATTCGATAATTTCGAGGTTGAAAGAAATTGCAAATGAATTGAGCAAGATAAAGGATATTGACAATAGTTTTGAAAATCCACTGGAATCCTGTAATCTATCTCTTTTTCAATTAGAAGACGTGGCTATTACGTTAAGTAAATGTGTAGAAGGACATGATTTTGATCCTCAAAGATTAGAACATATAGAGGATAGAATTGAAACCATTCACCGCCTTAAAGGTAAATATGGCGAAACGATAGAAGGCATACTCTCTTATTGTAGAGAATCAAAATCAAAGCTGGAACAACTCCTGAAGGAAAATGAAGACCTCGGCAGCACAGAAAAGGAGTTAGAAAGTTTAAGAGAATCTGTTAATGATTCAGGCAAAAAATTGACGCAATTGCGAAAGAAGGCCAGTACAAAGTTATCTACTCTTGTCAAAAAGGAACTGGCAGACCTGGGTATCACTAACGGTAGATTTGATATTGATATCTCATCGCTAGATATGACAAATGCAGAACAGTTTAATTTGGAAGATGGAAGTAGATCTGGATTTGATCATATTGAATTTATGTTCTCGTCCAATCCCGGAGAAGAGCTTAAGCCTCTCAGGAAAATTGCTTCGGGCGGGGAAATCTCCAGAATAATGCTGGCATTGAAACGACATCTGGCATCTGCCGACCAAACCCCTGTTCTCATATTCGATGAAATAGATGCTAATATTGGAGGCAGGACGGGGCGAATCATTGGTGAAAAACTCAGACTGGTTTCGCAGTCTCATCAGGTTATCTGTATTACCCACTTGCCCCAGATTGCCAGTTATGCAGAACAACACTTTAAGGTAAATAAATTTGTTGAAAATGACAAAACATTTGTAACTATTGATATACTTTCAAATAAAGAGCGCCTCGAGGAGGTTGCGGAAATGATAAGAGGTACTGAAAAGACGGATGTAACAAGGAAGCAGGCAAAAGAAATGATCGATGATGCCAGGAAATTTGTAACTTCTTAGCCGCACTTGCCAGCCAGTTCAAAATCCACAAAAGAACAAATCTGAGTCTTAAAAAATACATTCGTAGATTTTAAATTTTTCTTGACTTTATTATCTATTATCGTATATTTACGATATAAGATCAACATGCTGATAATAACAAAATATAATAACAAAGAAAAAAACATTGAAATCCTACAGGTTTTTGTTTTAATGCAATACTACTACATCTAGAATAGACTAATAAAAGATTCTATATCAAATTATTGTTTTTTTATACCAAACGATATGAGAACGCTGGCAAAGTTATTTGCAAAATCACCATTCGCCCCCCTGCAAAAGCATATGCAGGATGTGAATGAATGTGTCAAAAAAGTAAAAGAGATATTTGAGGCTTTGGAGGAGAACGATTCCAAGTCAGTTTCACGAATATCCATTGAAATTTCAAAGCTTGAGGCGATAGCGGATACTACAAAAAATGAATTACGCAATCATCTTCCGGGCGGCCTGTTTATGCCTGTCAGCAAGGCTGCATTATTGGAAATCTTATCATTACAGGATGATATTGCAGACGATTGTGAGGATATAGGAATATTACTTACACTTAAAGATCTTACATTAAAAGATATATTCAAGGAAGATTTCAAAATCTTTTTAAACAAGAACCTTGAGACTTATGAACTCATCAAAGAGATTATAGATGAGTTTGACAATCTGCTTGAAACCTCTTTTACCGGTCGCGAGGCGGAAAAAGTCAGATCTATGGTTAGCAATGTAGCCCTGAAGGAGCATGAAACCGACTTGACCCAACGGAAGTTACTTAAGAATCTTTTTAGCAATGAGGACCAATTTACACATGCTGAATTCCAGTTATGGTTATTAATCCTGAGAGAAATAAGAACCTTATCAAACACATCTGAAAAGTTAGCCCACCGTATTCGCAATCTACTTGACCTTGAATAATGCTATAGAGAGAGCAACTTGAGCCCTGAAACAATACTCATTATTTTAGCCCTCTGCATCAGTTTTTATATGGCCTGGAATATCGGTGCCAATGATGTGGCAAATGCCATGGGTACCTCAGTCGGCTCAGGGGCTTTAACCCTTAAATGGGCTATTCTCGTCGCCGCCCTCATGGAATTCGCCGGGGCATTCCTGGTTGGTTCACACGTTACAAACACCGTCAGAAAAGGAATTATTGACCCCGCTATATTTACTTCAGATCCAAACAGCTATATATATGGAATGATTGCAGCGTTATTGGCTGCAGGCGCATGGCTGAACATTGCTTCATATAAAGGGTGGCCAGTTTCCACCACGCACGCTATCGTTGGAGCTGTTTTGGGATTCGGTATCTTATTCAGTGGGTTTGGCGCTATTCACTGGAACAAAGTATCACAGATTGCCGCCAGCTGGGTGGTATCACCTGTTCTAAGCGGGGCGATCTCTTTCTCGATATTTATCCTTTTGAGAAGGATTATTTTTTATTCAAAAAGTCCGGTCGATTCAGCTAAAAGGATGACACCATTTTTAGTATTTTTTGTTGTAGGAATACTTACACTGGTGATGGTTTTCAAGGGATTAAAGAATCTTCACCTCGATCTGCCTCTCATTCATGCCCTGATACTTGCCGCATTAGTGGGATTATTAGGCGCTCTTATCAGTATACCACTGGTCAAAAGAGTCAAATCATCCAGATCAGAAGAGGATGTAGAGGAGTTTATTGATCCGAAGGTCGAAAAGAGCATGCAGAAGGCTGTGATGCATCTTAGAAGGGTTAAAGAATCCGTCACCGGAGAGCTTTCTGATGAAATCACCAGCGTGTTGAATAAATCGGAAAGAATCTCTAACCGGTTTGAGAAATACTCTCACATAAAACACGTCAGTACCGAATATCTTACAGTAGAAAAAATATTTGTATATTTGCAAATCTTGAGCGCCTGCTTTGTCGCTTTTGCCCATGGCGCAAACGATGTGGCCAACGCCATTGGGCCATTGGCGGGTGTTCTGTCTGCAATAAAGAATGGAGTGGTAGGAATGGAGGCGCAGGTTCCTATGCTGGTACTCTTATTAGGAGGACTGGGTATTGTTATCGGTCTGGCCACCTGGGGATGGCGTGTCATCGAAACCATAGGAAAATGCATTACTCAATTAACTCCAACGAGGGGCTTTGCTGCTGAATTCGGAGCGGCCATAACTATTGTATTGGCCTCTAAACTTGCTTTGCCGGTATCAACTACCCATACTCTGGTAGGCGCCGTTCTCGGTGTGGGACTTGCCAGGGGCTTAAACTCTTTAAACCTGATAACCATTCGGGAGATAGTCATCTCCTGGGTGATTACAATCCCTGCCGCAGCATTGTTAACAGGCGTATTCTATTTTATCATCAAATATTCATTTTCCTGAAAACAGTATGAAGGTATACTTCATTGGCGCCGGCCCTGGTGATCCGGAACTCATAACCGTAAAGGGGAAGAAAACAATCGAAATGTCCGGATATTGTATATATGCAGGTTCACTGGTAAACCCTGATATCCTTAAGTACTGCAGTAAAGATACAAGGGTATACGATTCTGCATCCATGTCCCTGGGAGAAATCATAAATATAATAGAAGAAGCAAGAGACGATAATAAAGATGTTGCCAGGGTTCATACAGGCGATCCATCGATTTATGGGGCAATACAGGAACAAATGTCAGAGCTGGATAAACGTGGGATTGATTATGAAGTAATTCCGGGCGTGAGTTCTTTTCTAGCGGCAGCATCAGCATTAAAGCAGGAACTTACTTTACCAGGCGTATCACAAACTGTAATTATAACGCGTATTGAGGGGAGAACACCAGTACCTGAAACAGAAGGATTAGAGACCCTCGCTAAATCGAAAGCAACACTATGTATATTCTTGAGCGTTAGTGAAATTAAAAAAGTTGTAGACATTCTCGAGCCAGCCTATGGAACTAATTGTCCCGTCGCAATTGTGTACAAGGCAAGCTGGAAAGATGAAAAAGTTATCATTTCCAACCTTAGCGATGTAGCAGACGAAATAACCCGTAATGACATCAAGAAGACTGCTATAATTGTTGTAGGTGATGTGCTATCTAAAAACTTCGAATATTCAAAGCTATATGACAAACATTTCAACCACTCATACCGCCGCTAATCACAGAATACCACATAGTTTTTATAAGTTGATTTTTAATATCCCTCAACATATAATTATACGCTTAATATTGAGTGCACCAACTGTAAAACTACGCTTAAGACTTAAAAGCAATTAATTTAATGGAGGTTTATATTGAGACTAGGGAAAATGAGGTTTCTTAGATTTTTACATATATGTTTATCTTTTTTATTTTTAATTATAGTGTGTGGAGGTAAAACAATGGCAGAAGGACAGACTAAGTTTAACAAGGATTTCTTTGATCAGGTAGAACCAATTAAAATGAAAGATCCACTTGCTGTGGCATTGGGCGCCATGGACAAGGATGAACCATTTATATATAGATATGAGGATGCTGTGAAAACTGCCGGTCATTCATGTCCTGCAGTCTCAGGCGCTTATAGATTAACTCAGACTGCGCTAAAACATCTTTATGGAGATGAAATCCCTTCCAGAGGTGATATAAAGGTGACATTTAGAGGCGGTATTGAATACAAGGTCAATGGTCCAATCTCGCAGGTTGTTACTCTTATAACCGGCGCTGCAGGAGAAAGCGGGTTTCACGGCTTGGGAGGCGGTAGATTCAATAGAAATAATCTCCTGACTTTTGATGCAAATAGTGAGGCACCTGCAGGCGCGATATGTTCAGCGGTTTTTGAAAGGATTGACAATGGAAAATCTGTAGAGGTTTCCTATAACAATAGTATGCTGCCCGGCAATCCCAAGATGGGAGAGTTAATGCCTCTTGCCGTTAGCGGAACAGGTACCGATGAGGAGATTAATGAGTTTGGCGTCCTTTGGCACGATAGAGTCAAAATGGTACTGCTGGGTGATTATGAAGGTATGTTTGTTATAAAAGAATAAATCCAGTTCCTGGCGCAATAACATATTCTAAGCTGATTCGATAAACATTAGATATATTACGTCTTGAAAACATTTACTGGCTGTTTGTTCCTCAGGCAGCCAGTAGAGTCTTTTTTGCGGAGATTACATAGGTTATCCCCGAACCAATGGTGACTATAACAGTAATCCACATGAAAACACAAACCATGTTTTCAGCCCAACCTACATTTTCAAAGTATGCATAGTAGAGAATCAAGGCACAGATAGTCCATGACTGTATAAACATCTTAGTCTTTCCCCACATATTACTGGCAAACTTGACTCCCTTTGATTCAGAAAACCCCCTTATACTACTAACAAAAAATTCTCTGGCCACTATTACAATTACCATCCATGGTGCAATAACACCCTTTGCTATATTTAAAAAGATAATGAAAGCTCCACAGATAATAACCTTGTCCACAAATGGATCTACTATGCGTCCCAGATCTGTTATTAAGTCCCACTTTCTGGCAAAATACCCATCCAGCCAGTCCGTAATAACTGCAACAAAAAAGACAATCAGAGCCACATTAAAATGCCTGTGTGATAAAAGAACAAAAAAGACAATAGCAAGCATCAATCTGGAAAGTGTTATTCTATTCGGGAGGTTGAAAACAGCACTTTTCCTTAAACTAAATTCCTCTGCCGGAGCATCGGTTTTTTTATATTCAATGACCATGATTTAACTGACAATCTATTTATTCTGTGCTTCCCATTCATCAAGAGCAACAAATACTTCTCTTGCCTGACTTCCCTTATATTCGCCAACAATCCCGTCTTCAGCCATCAAGTCTATCAGCCTTGCCGCACGAGAGTAACCAATCTCTAATCTTCTTTGCAGCAACGATACAGACCCTCGCTGTGTTTCCAATACAATTCTTACCGCTTCTTCATAAAGCTCATCCTTGGCAGCAGCGTCATTCCTCTTTAATGAACCCTGCCATACCTTTAGCTCCGGGCTGAATTCCGGTAGAGCTATTTGTTTTATATAATCAACAACATTCTTTATCTCATTATCGCTGACGAATGTTCCCTGTACTCTTGCCAGCTTCGAGGTGCCCGGTGGAAGGAAGAGCATGTCGCCCTTGCCTAAAAGTTTTTCTGCACCGTTTTGATCCAGAATCGTACGTGAATCAACCTTTGAGAAAACATGAAATGAGATTCTCGATGGCAGGTTAGACTTTATCAAGCCCGTGATTACGTCCACTGACGGCCTTTGAGTTGCTACCACAAGATGAATGCCAACAGCCCTGGACTTCTGTGAAAGCCTGATAATTGCAGCCTCTACCTCTTTTGAGGCAACCATCATCAGATCAGCCAATTCATCTAAAACAATCACCATATGCGGTAATAAGAATGGAACATCATCAAGGCTTGCATCTCCTTCCGGGTTCAGTCTCCTTTCCTTCTCTGATTCATCCAATCTGTTATATCCGGTAATATCTCTTACGCCAGCCCTTGACAGAAGAGTATATCGTTCATCCATCTTACTGACTGCCCACTCCAATATTGCGGCCGCCTTCTTCATATCAGTAACTACAGGTGCAATCAAATGTGGAATATCCTTGAATGCTGAAAATTCCACCATCTTCGGGTCAACCAGTATTAATTTCAATTCCTCCGGCCTTTGGAAAAGAAGTATACTCAATATTATAGAATTCAAACATACAGACTTTCCGGAACCTGTCGTACCGGCGACTAATAAGTGCGGCATAGCTGCAAGGTCTGAGACTAACGGAAATCCGGCAATGTCTTTACCTAATAACAGAGGTATGGTGCGTTTATTAATATCTTTATAAGCGGTCTCATATAATTCTCGCATTTGCACAGGTTTTCTATGGGTATTTGGCACTTCAATTCCAATAGTAGACTTTCCCTGTATAGGGGCAACTACACGTACACTTGGTGCCTTCAGGGCAATTGCAATATCATCATGGAGGTTTGAAATCTTTCCTACCTTTGTACCGGGCGCCAGTTCCAATTCATACATGGTAACGGAAGGCCCCTTCTCCATTCCGACAACCTCAGCAACAACTTTAAACTGTGCCAGCGTCTCCTTTAATATAGAAGCTTTTTCCATGATATGTTCATCGCTGTCAAACTTATGCCTTGTAAGTTCATCCAGTAGCGAAACCGGAGGAAGAACATAATCTTTACCCTTAGGCAAAACATGTTTCCTTGCTTTAATTGCCGAATCTCTTTTTCTGGGTTTTTGCTCCGCATAGGATTTTGGTACAACACTTTCAGTACCTTCGCTTTCTTCTTCCTCTAAAGCAGTTCGTTCTATTACATTAGCGTCTTTTTCAAGATTCATCCCAAAAATGTCCTGTGTATTGTCAGTCAATAATGATCTCGGAATAAACTTTTCCTTTATTTTTCTATATGCCCAGCCAAAAGAAGAGTCCAATGATTTATTGGAAATGAGTGTTATAGAGATAAAGAACCCGGTTGCCAGCAGTATACAAGCGCCGGGAATGCCAAGGTATTCTGCCAACCTGAAGGATGCAATCATGCCAATAATCCCGCCTGTTTCAAGTGGAAGTGTAAAATTAGCAAAATTATCAAGTATGCCAAGTATCGGTGCAACGGAAAAGATGAGCAATATACCGCCAAGTATCCTCACCCACAGTATTTCAATTCTTCTCTTTAGAAAGAGTGCAACTCCCAATGCTCCAATCATGAAAGCAAATACATAGGACGTTATTCCAATACAGGTTATCAGATAGCCTGATACCCCTGCACCAATCTTACCACAGTAATTCTGAACAGGGTTATTTACAGGATAATTTGCAAATGGAGGATCATTAGGTGAAAATGTCACTATACTTATCAGAGTAAATATTCCAATAGTGAAGATGATCATTGAATATGCCGAATGAAATACCCTTGTTTTTTGCATTAAATCACTTCCTTATCTGTTCGCAGAATGATTTAAGATAAACAACCTTAACCTATTGTCAACTGTTCAATGCCCTGTATGTCCAAACCCACCTTCTCCTCTATGAGTCTCTTCCAGTTCGGTAACTTCTTCCAACTCAGCATGGGTAACAGGTTGTACAACTAACTGTGCTATTCGCATACCTCTTTCAACTACAAATCTATCCTTACCTTGATTACAAAAAATAATACCTATTTCACCTCTATAATCGCTATCGATTGTACCGGGCGAATTGACTATTGTAATGCCGTGTTTTAATGCTAAACCGCTTCTTGGTCTCACCTGCGCCTCATAACCATGAGGCAATGCAATAAAGATTCCTGTTGGAATTAATATGATTTCATTTCTTTCTACGGCTGTTTCACTTTCAACTGCTGCGTAGAGATCCATGCCGCTTGCCGCCGGACTCATATAGCCTGGTAATGGCAGGTCTTCGCAACCTTTTTTTCTCTTTATCTTCAGTTTTATTTTTTGCATTGCTACATTTCTGATCTGAAATATTCAATTCTTCAATTATTGCCTGGATTATCAATTCTACTTCAGCCATCCGTCCAACACCCGTCCGGCCTGAGGCCAACCTGCCTTTTTCCGGCCCTACAAACTTAAATCCTACTTCCTGAAGGACCCTGATGTTTCTTTGCGTTATAGGATTAGTGTACATCCTCTCTTCCATTGCAGGAGCAATCAGTACAGGAACATTTGATGCCATTACAATGCTGGTCAGTGCATCATCTGCAATACCAGATGCCAGCTTACCAATAATATTAGCAGTTGCAGGTGCAATAACGACTATATCTGCTTTGTCTGTAATGGAGACATGTTGAGGATCATATTCGTTGCCATCAATAAAAATATCTGTGATAACCTTATTTTGCGAAAGCGTCCTGAAAGTCAGCGGGTTTATAAAATTCTGTGAGGATTTTGTCATTATAACCGTGATATCATAATCCTGACTTTTCAACTTGGAAACTATTGATGCAGCTTTAAAAGCAGCAATGCTTCCAGTTACGCCGTATATTATATTCTTCGACATTCGTGCCCTTCTTTCAGGATAGATTTAAAATACCTTCAATCTCTTTTACTGCATCGTCTAACTTGTCATTAATAACACAGTAATCATAATACTTACTATATTCCATCTCCTCCTTGGCAACAATAAATCTCTTATCAATGACCGCGTCATCATCTGTACGCCTGTTCTTCAGTCTTAGTTTCAGCGTTTCGTCATCGGGTGCATTTATGAATATAGATATTGCCTCTGGCATTTTGTCAATAACCTGCAATGCCCCCTTTACGTCAATAGCAAGTATCAGTATTTCTTCATTATCAATTGCTTCTTTAATAGTTGTAACAGATGTTCCGTACAAACAACCACAGTATTCAGCATATTCTATGAATTTGTTTTCATCGACAAGTTTCTTAAATTCGCTCTTTTCTATAAAACAATACTCAATGCCGTCTCTTTCACCATCCCTAGGCTTTCTCGTAGTATAAGAAACCGATTGTTTAATTTTAGGATTTTTTGCCAGTAGATTACAAATTGATGTCTTGCCGCTCCCTGATGGACCTGAAATAATTACTAACTTACCTTTTTCCCCTTCACCAATAATACTATCCTCAAACATAAATTTAAAAATTATTGTTTTACTCTATATTTAACACCTGTTCCTTTATTCTTTCTATATCAGTTTTTATCGAGATTACGTCTTTGATTATGTCAGCGTTATTTGCTTTGGCTGCAATTGTATTAGCCTCGCGGAACATTTCCTGTACAATAAATTCCAATTTCCTGCCATTCGGATCTTCATTTTCTATCACATTGTCAAGTAATGAAATGTGACTTCGCAGCCTCCCCAACTCCTCCGAAATGTCACACCTATCTGCAAAGATTGCAATTTCCCTGTTTAAGTCATTCCTTTCAATATTATTTCCCGTACCTTCCAGTAGAGAAGAAACCCTCTCCTGAATCCGTTTGCTATACTCCAGGACTACATTTGGAGCCATAGTTTCTATATCATCCAGTAATTCGGAAATCCTTGTTTTCCATTTTTCTATTTCAATTTGCAGATTCCTGCCCTCAGCCACTTTCATACTTTTTAAATCATCAATTGAAAGTCTGATTAAACGTTCCAACTCATCCCAGAAATCATCATCCTGCATCTTTCCGTTCCCTGAGTCCTTCTTAAACTCCAGTACACCCGGAAGAGAAATAAGATTATCTAATGAGATATCCTGCCTCGAGAATATTTCATTTCCGGCTTCACTTATCATGCTGTGATACTCTTTTAGTGTGTCTTTGTTAATCACACATTTTGGCACCTCTTCACACATTTTGTATTCTATTGTCAGATTAACAGTTCCCCGAACCAATTCTTTCTTTAATAGCCTGTCGATCTTGTCTTCATAAACCATTAACGATTCTGGTATTCTTGTATTAATCTTCAAATATTTATTGTTTACAGAACGCATTTCGACGAGAATTGTCTTCTCTTCGTCTTTTATTTCTGCTCTTCCAAAACCAGTCATACTCTTAATCATTTTCTTCCTCAGCTATTAGTTTTCACCGCTCTTTTGTTCATCATCGGTAGCATCAACTGCTTTCATGCCCATAGTAGCAGCAGTGCCTCCCGTTGCCTCAGCATCCCCTACTGTACCCTGTGAATGGTCATGGCCGGCATGTTCGTCGACGACAGCAGTACCTTGATGCTCGGAATGATCGTGCGCTGCTTCCTGAAGTGATGTCGACATTTCACTTCTAAGGGTATCTGTTCCATGTATTGACGATAACGTCAGTTTTGTAAGTAAGAGTGTAGAAACAATAAATATTGCACCTACCAGGTAAGTGATCTTGGCCAGAATACCACCCGGCTGCGATCCCATGGCTGACTCGTCAGCCAAACCGCCAATAGCGGCCAAACCACCGCCCTTTCCTGCTTGCAACAGTACACATCCAATCAAGACAATACATGAGAATATTAAAGTAGTTTTTAAAACTCCTGTCCAGTTAAGTGTATAAAACATGGCCAGTAAACCAAAAACAATCACTATAGTCGCAATCCATTTAAATTTCATTAAAATGTACCTCTTCCAAATCAAACAATAAATTTTGCAGATAAAATAAAGTTACTATGTTAACTAAAATCTATGTCAACCTGCCTGCAGCAGAAACTATATCTAAAAAAGATCCATGTTCTAAACTTGCCCCTCCAACAAGAGCACCATCAATTTCAGGTTGTCCAAACAGTTCGTCAGCATTCTTTGAATTTACACTCCCTCCGTACTGAATCCTGATATTTTGAGCCGTGTCACTTTCAAATTTTCTTTTAATCATGTTCCTTATGAAGGAATGTACTTCATTGGCCTGTTCTGGTGTCGCAGTCTTACCAGTGCCAATTGCCCAGACAGGTTCATAAGCAATTGTCAGTTTCTTTACCTGCTCTGAGGTCAAGCCTGCCAGCCCCTCTGACAACTGATTCCCAACAACCTCACTGGTTTGATCGGCATCCCTCTCTTCCTGCTTCTCTCCTACACACATGATTGGTTTCAAGCCAAAGGAAAGGGCTGCCTTTAGCTTTGAGTTTACCATTGAATTTGTTTCCTGGAATATTGTTCTCCGTTCAGAATGCCCGATTATTACGTGCGTACAGCCAACATCCCTGAGCATTGCCCCTGAAACTTCCCCGGTAAATGCCCCGCTCTCTTCCAGATACATATTTTGCGCACCAACATACACCTTGCTGTCACGAAGGATTTCACATATATCCCTTAAAAAAACAAAAGCAGGAAATACTCCAATATCTACAGCGTCTGAATTAATTGATTCGTCGCAAAGCTTCCTTGCCAGGCCTAGAGCCTTATCCATAGTCAGATTCATTTTCCAGTTGCCGGCTATAAATTGCTTCTTCATCTGATTGTGTTGTCTGCGGGAAATGAACCCATTAATTTCATATCGATACACCTTTTACTGACATCTTTAAGCGCACGCTTCACCTTTTCATCAGAAGCATGGCCAACGAAATCTATAAAAAAGCAATAATCCCATGCCTTCTTTTTCGTTGGTAATGGTTCTATATCCGTCAGGTTTATTTTATGTTTCTTGAAAGGCTCCAATATCTTAAGAAGTGCACCGGCTTCGTTCTTTGTATGGCACATAATGGCTGTCTTATCATTACCGGTACGTGGCGGAAATTCACGGCTCAAGACAAAGAACCTTGTAATATTGTTGGTGTAGTCCTCAATATTACGCCGCAAAATTTTTAAACCGCATATCCTTGCTACTTCAGAGTGAGCAATCGCAGCAGCATTTTTACCTTTTGCCGCAATCTTTGCCGCCTCGGTCGTACTGCCGACATCCAGGAGATCAATCTTCTCAAAATTATCAGCCAGCCATAATCTACATTGAGCAAACGCCTGAGGCTTTGAATATATTCTCTTTATATCGCCAATTTTACAGTTAGCCATCAGATTGTGATGTACAGGCATAATAATCTCTGCACAAATCTTTACATCACACTCAATGAACATATTCAGGGTTTCCCTGATACCGCCCTCTGACGTATTTTCTACAGGAACTATACCATAGTCAGCCCGTTCGCTTGAAACCTCTCTGAAGACCGAATCAATCCCATTCAAGGGCAAATATTCAACAGAATCACCAAATTTTCCCTTTGCCGCAAAATAGCTGAAGGTACCTACAGGTCCCAAAAATGACACCTTTAAAGGCTTCTCAAGCATTAGAGACCCTGCCATCAGTTCTCTATATATTGCAAAAAGGCATTTGTCGCTTAAAGGGCCTTTGTTTTTTGCAGAAACACGCTCGTATACCTTTTTTTCTCTATCAGGCGCATATACTTGCGCATTAGTACGTTTCTTGATTGCCCCGATTTCCTTGGCAACATTTGCCCTTTCATTGAAAAGATCTATAATCTTCGAATCTAAGGCATCAATCTTTCCCCTCAATTTTTTAAGATTCATTTGGATTTTTTTGTCCAGAATAACACATAAACATATGAAATTTCAGTAGGTTATAGAACTTTCCCGCGCATGGCACTATAACAAAACATGCGGAAAAAGTCAATAAAATAACGATTCAATAAGCGTGTTGTTCACTAAATATTTTTTTAATTGACTGTTCTGTAAAACTGTATAGAATGTGACTTTGCA
>Ga0207986_1000678_pt1 | contig 15319 bp, 14 predicted proteins | sample ETNtaG_26_FD_185764 | JGI IMG/M metagenome (GOLD analysis project Ga0207986, IMG submission 185764) | Marine microbial and viral communities from oxygen minimum zone, Eastern Pacific Ocean - ETNP201302SV89 (SPAdes) (version 2) | ecosystem: Environmental > Aquatic > Marine > Oceanic ... | reverse complement strand
ACAGATCAACCATGACCTTAAGATCACTCTGCATCCTGACAGCCATAGGCTTGAAATAGTTGATAAAATCACCTTGCCCCCGGTATCACAAGATACAGGATCATTCCATTTTACACTTCATAAGGGATTCAAACCTGAGGTTCTGGACAAGGATACTATTCTAAGAGAAAGCCTTGGTGCGGAAGCAGGTAAATTCTTCAGTAACAACCCATCTCTTCAGCACGGCAATATTGCAATGAATCTCTTTGAGGTTAAGCTGCCACAGGGAGTCCGTCAGTTCACACTCAAATACCAGGGTGATGTTTTCCATTCGGTTGAGGAATACGGAGAAGAATACGCGCGCAGCTTCAGTTCATCACCCGGTATTATCTCCCGGGAAGGAGTGTTCTTAAGCGGGTCCAGCTTCTGGTATCCTATTTCCGCCGATGAACTGGTAACTTTCCGAATGGACGTTGAATTACCGGCAGGCTGGTCATCAGTCAGCCAGGGTGCACGTACAAAACATTCTACCGGAACTGATTCCTGGAACGATACATGGGTAACGGATAAACCGCAGGAGGAGATCTACCTCATATCAGCTGAATTTACCGAGTACGGCCAGGCTGCAGGTGCCGTAAATGCCATGGCCTTCCTGCGCCAGCCTGACGAACAGCTTGCACAGAAATATCTGGATACGACTGCACAGTACCTTGAGATGTATCGAGAACTTCTCGGCCCCTATCCTTACAGCAAGTTTGCACTCGTTGAGAATTTCTGGGAAACCGGTTACGGTATGCCGTCATTCACACTTCTTGGCCCCAGGGTTATTCGGTTTCCTTTTATCCTCCATTCTTCTTATCCTCACGAAATTCTTCACAACTGGTGGGGTAATGGGGTATATACTGATTACGAAAAAGGTAACTGGGCGGAAGGACTGACAACGTATCTTGCCGATCATCTCATAAAAGAACAGCGAGGGGCGGCCGTTGAATACCGTCGTTCTGTTCTGCAGAAATACACGAACTATGTAACCGCTAACAAAGACAGAGACTTTCCTCTTACCAAATTCCGTTCCCGGCATAGTGCAGTTACTGAAGCTGTAGGTTATGGTAAGACTATGATGCTGTTTCACATGCTCCGGCAGCAGCTGGGAGATCAGGCCTTTATCAAGGCACTACATAAATTTTATCGAAAATACAAATTTAAGGTTGCCTCTTTTGACGATGTTGAAACGGTTTTTAATAACGTAAATGACGAACCTCTCGAATCCATGTTTGAACAATGGGTAAAGAAGACAGGAGCACCTTCTCTGCGAGTACGTCAGGCTGTCGCGACACCGAAGGGTGATGGTTATGTATTGTCAGCCATTATTGAACAGACTCAGGAGGGAAAACCCTACCGATTAAAGATTCCGATCGCCATTCACATGGAAGGTGTTGCGAAGGCATACCAGACAAGCATTGATGTCAATACAAAACAGCATCATATAGAACTCAATTTCCCTATGCGACCCGTTCGCCTGGATGTGGATCCTGAATTTGACGTTTTCCGCACATTAGATCACAATGAAAGCCCACCTGCATTTAGTCAGGTCTTTGGAGCCGAGCAGGTATTGGTTGTATTACCCGCGGCAGCGTCTGAATCAATCCGCCGTGGCTATCATGATCTGGCGAAAGGCTGGCAGAAAGGCCGTGCTGTGAACATGGAGATCAAGCTTGATAATGAACTGGATGGATTACCGGCTGATCGTGCGGTCTGGTTGTTTGGATGGGAGAACAGCTTCCGGCCAATGATGAAAAATGCACTGTCCGACTATGACTTTACAGACAAGAAAGATACAGTGAATATCGAAAGTACGGAATTAAAACACGATCAACATGCCATTGTCATAATGGCACGACATCCGTCTAGCAGCAAACACGGCCTGGCCTGGCTTGCTACGGATAATGTAGCGGCAATGCCCGGATTGGGAAGGAAACTCCCACATTATAACAAGTACAGCTATCTTGGCTTTACCGGTGATGAACCCACCAACGTCTTTAAAGGCCAGTGGCCGGTTGTCAACTCACCCATGTCAATTGCCGTTTTACAAAGTGATGGCAAGGAAGTTGAGCTAGCGACAGCCAAAATGGCGTCACGTGCTGCACTTGCACAGTTGCCTCCGGTTTTCTCTGAAACGAGAATGTTAAAGGATATTGAATATCTCGCTTCTGAAGAACTGAAAGGTAGAGGCCTCGGCACTCCCGAATTAGATAAAGCTGCTGCCTATATAGCCAGGCAGTTTTCTGATGCCGGTCTACACCCTTGCGGGGATGGGTCCGATGATTTCTTTCAAACCTGGACTGAACAGGTAGATATGCCTGAGAGTGATGTTGTTACCTTAAAGAACGTAATAGGAGTCATTCCGGGTACAAATCCAGAATTTGATGGGCAGAGCGTTGTTATTGGAGCGCACTATGATTCACACGGTCTCGGCTGGCCTGACGTTCTTAAAGGAAACGAAGGTAAGATTCATCCCGGCGCCGATGACAATGCCAGCGGAATCTCTGTCTTACTGGAATTTGCACGACTGGTTGGCAAAAAATGGCAGCCTGAACGTACAGTAGCGTTCGTAGCCTTCAGTGCTGAGGAGGCAGGAAAACTCGGATCACTGCATTACATCAGGCAGGCAAATAAATATCCTGTCTCAAAAACTATGGCAATGATCAATGTAGATACCGTTGGCCAGTTGGGTCAGGATGCACTTACTATATTCGGTAACTACTCCGCACGCGAATGGGTACATATCTTTCGTGGTGCTGGTTACGTAACCGGTGTTCCAATCAAACAGTCAACCTTAGATACGGGAAATGGCGATGAGAAGAGTTTTATCGACGCAGGTGTACCATCAGTACATTTCTTCAGCGGTGCACGCGATAACTATCATCGTCCAACTGACACTGCTGATAGAATCGATACGGCAGGTCTGGTCAAGACTGCTGCTGTCTTGAAGGAAGTAGTTGAATATCTCGCAGCACGACCGGAACCCCTGACCTCAACACTCACTGCAGCAGAAGAAAGTACAACCCAACAGAAAAAACATCAGCGTACTACAAGGCGTGTCATCCTGGGTACTGTTCCGGACTTTGCTTACACTGGCCAGGGTGTTCGCCTTGACGGTGTGACTCCTGATACACCGGCGATCAAAGTTGGTCTTCAGGAGGGTGATATCATTACGTGCATCGGAGACAAGGTAATCGAAGACCTGCAAGCCTATTCCGATATCTTAAAGTCGTTACAGGCAGGTGACGAGATTACAATCGTTTTTATGCGTGACAATGAGGAACACTCTGTCACTACGAAGGTGGTTGCTAGATAATTTTTTTTCTTAATCCACCCAATCGGCTATAAATATATTCGTTTCATGTGGCCTGCTGTTGTTACGATTTGAAGCAAAGACCAGCTTCTTACCGTCATGACTGAACATGGGAAAACCGTCGAATGTCGGATTATACGATAAACGCTCTATCTCTTTGGTATTTATATCAACCATATACATCTCAAAGTTCCGATGTTGGGGATCATCCATGTTGGACACAAAAATAACTTTCTCACCACTTGGATGAAAATAAGGACCGAAGTTGGCGGCGCCGTTACTGGTCAGCTGAATCGGTTTAAGCTCTTTCAGGTTCATAACATAGATTTCAAGTTTACTGGGCCTGATTAAGCCGTTCTTGAGAAGATCTACATAATCTGTAAGCTCTTCTCCCTGAGGTCTTGAAGCCCTCCAACAGATCCACTCTCCGTCAAGAGAAAAGAAAGCACCTCCATCATAGCCGGGGGTATCAGTCAACTGTTCAACATTGGAGCCGTCCGGATCCATCAGGAACAGTTCCAGGTCTCCGGTTCGTACTGACGTAAAGATAATTTTGTCTCCTTTGGGTGAATAAACCCCTTCGGCATCATATCCCGGTGTGTCAGTCAGACGGACAATAAAGGATCCGTCAGGGTCAGCCGAGAAAATATCAAAGCTTTTATACAACGCCCATACATAACCCTTTGACATGTCCGGCTTGGGCGGACATTCAGCTCCGCCCAGATGTGTCGATGCATAAATTATAGATTTATAGTCAGGGGCAATAAATGAACAGGTAGTGGCGCCCTTACCTAATGACACCATCTTTACATTGCTGCCATCTACATCCATAGTAAAGATTGCGTCACATTGCAGATCATCACGCTTCGACTGGAATATGAGTTTGTCTGCATTATAAGAAAAGTAAGCCTCGGCATTCTCTCCACCGAAGGTAAGCTGCCTGATATTTTTAAAATGCGTTTCACCTTCAAAAATGGTAACCTCTGCCTGTTTTTCACTGACTACAGACTTTTTTCCAGAAACAACGGTTTCTGTCTTTTCATTAACGCAACCTATCAAAGACAGAGAAATTACTATAGAAATAACAAATGACTTCAATTTATGTCTCCTTAATTGAAAATTATTAATATTATGAAGGAGTCAATTTAAACGATTTCTTTACGAATGTAAATTAAAATTTAAACAATAGGCTTTAATTCCTTAAACGAATGTAAACTTGACAAAAAATTATGTTGTTGTTAACATTGACTTTAACTTAAATGAAGTAAAAAAGGCTGATATCTTTAAATGGACGTCATAACAAATGTTAATGAGATGCAGACAAGGGTACTTTCGATCAAGGACAGAAAAGAATCTATCGGATTTGTACCTACAATGGGCGTACTTCATGAAGGCCACGTGAGTTTGATACGTAGTGCAAGGAATGAGAATGATGAGCTTATTGTCAGCATATATCTGAACCCCACGCAGTTTGACAACAAAGACGATTTTGATAATTACCCACACCAGTTAGACAAGGATATTGAGATTGTTGAGAGAGAAAATGCGGATGTGGTTTTTGCACCCAGTACTGAAGAAATGTACCCGGAGGGGTTCTGTACTTACGTGATACAGGGAAAACTAATAGATTCTTTGTGCGGCAGATTAAGGCCCGGACACTTTAATGGTGTAACTACAATTGTAACAAAACTTTTTAATATAATCAGGCCGGACAGGGCATACTTTGGTCAGAAGGACTTCCAACAAAGCATTGTAATAAAAAAGCTGGTTGCCGACCTGAATATGAATATAGATATCAAGGTCCTTCCTACAGTGCGTGACGAAGACGGCCTTGCCCTTAGTTCAAGGAATAAGCGCTTAAATCCTGAGGAACGCCATAGCGCACTTTGTATTTATGGCTCTTTATTAAAAGCCAAATCCATGTTTGCTTCCAATATAAAAGACTCAAAGGAAATTATAGAAGAGATGACATCAATCATTAAGAAGGCAAAACATACAAGGATAGATTATATATCCATAGTTAATGCTCATACGCTTGAAGATGTTTCGTCTATTAATGGAAAGGCTGTAGCTGCCGTGGCCGTATGGATAGGAAATACAAGGTTAATAGATAACTTAATTCTGGAATAAATACTATGCTTAGAGAAATGTGCAAATCGAAGATTCATACTGCAACGGTTACAGAAGCAAACATAAACTATACCGGTAGTATAACAATCGACAAGACGTTGATGCAGGCGACTAATATCCTGCACTACGAAAGGGTACAGGTATTAAACATCAATAATGGAACAAGGGTTGAAACTTACGTAATAGAGGGAAAACCTGACTCAGGGACTATATGCCTTAACGGAGCGGCTGCGAGGTGGGCAGTTCCGGGGGACAAGGTAATAATAATATCATATTGCCTTATTGATGATGACAAAGCACGCAACTGGAAACCGAAGATAGTCTTAATGGACGAAAAGAATAAGATTAAGGAGGTTCTCTCCGATCCACACTCCTGACTTCTATGATTAGAACCCTCTTTGTAATACCAATCCCGTTCACCGGCATATCAATTCCCATTTACGCATACGGCTTCATGCTTATGGTGGGCTTCTTGGTGGTCATCTTCGTTGCACGTATAAAAGCTAAGAGAGAAGGCTTAAACCCGGAAGACATATCCAACATGGGAATATACACAATCTTTGTGGGCATTCTGGGAGGCAGAACATTTTATGTGATCCAGAATCTCGATTCATATAAACACAATATCCTGAGCATCTTTAAGATTTATGAGGGAGGACTGGTTTTTTATGGGGGTTTGTTGGCCTCTATTGCAGCGGTAATTGTTTACACAAAAATCAGGAAACTACCCGTACTAAAGACAATTGATGTTATCGCATATGCTTTTGCACTCGGAATAGTCTTTGGACGGATAGGATGTCTTCTTAACGGATGCTGCTGGGGTGATGTCTGCAGTCCGGATTTACCATGGGCGGTTACCTTCCCAAAATTAGTTGATGCAAACTCCATGATTAATGGCAGCCCTGCATTTCTGCACCATCTTGGCCTGGGGCTGGTGAGTGTGTCAGACAGCCACTCACTCCCAATTCATCCTACACAGATATACTCAGCATTAGGAAACCTCTCGATATTCTTCATAATAAACGCCTTCTTTAAACATCGCAGGAGAGAAGGGGAGATTACGTTAATGTTCTGTGCACTATATTCCGTAATGCGATTTACTGTAGAGATCTTCAGGGATGATAATCCAGCTCTCTTTGATGGCATGACAATATCACAAAATGCCAGTGTAGTAGTTTTTGTGGCTTCGGTTACACTTTTCGTAATAGGAAGGGTCAAGCTGAAAAGGGCAGTATCATAGTCGAAGACGTAATCCATATCAGGAGAAAAGCATGTCAATATTCGTGGATACGGCAGATATTGAGCAGGCAAAGGCTGTAAAGGAATTCGGCTGGGTTCGAGGAATTACCACTAATCCAATCCTTCTTGCAAAGTCCTGTAATTCTGCATCCGATACACTGCAGCAACTTGCAGGGCTGAACATGGGTTTATTGTTTTATCAGCTTGTTTCTTCATCCAAAGAGGATATGCTGAAAGAGGCCCATCTTGCAAAGAAGATTGCTGGGAGACGGATTATCGCTCATTACAGACATGGCCGGTGTACTCAAGGGAAGCCAGACTCAGATACTCGCTGCCAGCCTGAAATCGCCGGCAGAGGCAAGCGCAGCAATTCTCTCCGGTACCGACCATTTAACCCTTCCATTTGATGTCTTAAATAAGCTGACATATCATGAAAATTCAGAGGAAGCAGTTAACCAATTTAATTCTAACGGCTCAGGTCTTCAAATTTAACTATGAAAAGAACAGCTATAAAGGCCGCTAAGGAAGCAGGAAAAATAATACTGAGTTATTATTCTAAAAACGTAAATGCCGTCGGTAAGGGAAGTACGTATAACCTGGTTACAAAGGCTGATATTGCTTCTGAAAACAAGATCATCAGTATAATAAAAGATAAATTTCCCGGTCATTCCATCTTGACGGAAGAATCCGGAGAGGAGATACACAAGTCTGATTATTGCTGGGTAATAGATCCGCTGGACGGTACAAACAATTTTTATCATAAATTCCCAATGTTTTGTGTATCAATTGCATTGTACAAAAAAGGTAAGCCCCTGATTGGTGTAGTATTCGACCCGCTGAAGAAAGAATTATTTTATGCTGAGAAGGACAAAGGCGCATTCCTCAACAATAAGAAAATCAAAGTCTCAAGCTCAAACAAGTTAAGTAAATCATTACTGGCTTTAGGATTTTATTATGAGAGGGGTTCATTGATGAGGAAGAGTCTTGATCAGATGAAAAGATTTTTCTACGAAGATGTTCATGGGATCAGGAGGGCAGGTTCGGCCGCATTGGACATCTGTTATACAGCCTGCGGCAGATTTGATGGATACTGGGAACTATATTTGAATCCCTGGGATTATGCAGCCGGCAGTTTAATAGTAATGGAAGCAGGAGGAAGGATTACGGACACTCAGGGGCAGAAGTATAGCCTGATGATGAAAAACATTGTTGCCTCAAATGGGAAGATTCATAAAGATATGATTAGGGTTTTGAAAGAATAAACTATAGTTCGGCCATTTCGTTTCACAAAATATGAGTTACGGTCAAGTCCTCTCCGCCAAGCTGATACAATTTCGACAGATTTTTCTCTTCAATAACAATATGGAAATGAACACTTGAATTTATGAAAGTGCGATTGAGAACTCTGCTGTTTTCGTAGATGTAAGCTAACAACTTTCCGTTACTGACACCGCATTCAAGCTTAATCTCTGTGCTGCCCATATCTGCAAAGCTGACCATCTCCCGTCTCAGCTTTTCAATATCTTGTCCGGTAAGTGCAGAAATCGTCACAATGTTGTCATATTTACTTCTGAAAAAAGTGATAATTGATGAATCTTTTAAGACGTCTGCTTTGTTGAGAACCATGATTATGGGTTTCTTTTCACAATCAAGTTCCTTGAGAACATTATTAACAGCAGCAACCTGTTCAATAACGTCTGGAGAACTGGCATCAACAACATGCAATAAGAAATCAGCCCATCTTACTTCTTCAAGAGTAGCTTCAAAGGATGTGATCAGGTGGTGGGGGAGTTTTTTGATAAATCCTACGGTATCACTTAAGATAACCTTTTTGCCATTTCCCAATTCACACAAACTTGTCTTTGTGTCAAGGGTAGCAAAAAGTTTATCTTCAACAAATACTCCTGCATCAGTCAATCTGTTCATTAATGTTGACTTGCCGGCATTTGTATATCCTACCAGGGAGACAGTAGTGTGTTCTTTTCTTGACTTTGCCTGATGTTTTCTGCGCTTTTCAATCTGTTCGAGCCGTTTCTTCAGAGTAAGCACTCTTTTTGACACCAGACGCTTATCTACTTCTAATTGCTTTTCACCGGGACCTCTGGTTCCTATGCCTCCCTCTATCCTGGAAAGGTGAGACCACATTCTCTTCAGGCGCGGTCTTGTATATTCCAGTTGTGCCAGTTCTACTTGTAGTTTTGCTTGAGCTGTTTTTGCCCTTGCGGCAAAGATGTCCAGGATAAGTTCACTTCTGTCAATTACCTTTGTGTCTATGACCTTTTCCAGATTACTGACTTGTGCGGGAGCAAGATCGTCGTCGCAGATTACAACGTCAATCTCTTTATCTTTACACAACTCAGCTAATTGAGATACTTTTCCCTTGCCCAGGTAAAGAGAAGGATCAATTTTTTTCCTTCTCTGTACAACACTATCTAATACCTTCGCTCCCGCCGTTTTAGCCAAACTCATAAGCTCGGCAAGGGAATCTACACTATTTTTGTCTTTATGCAATACTGTATGAAGCAATATTGCACGCTCTGCCCTAACAGATAAGTCTGTTCTCTTTAACTCTACCATATACTAATTGAAATTAACGCCTTCTCTTCTTAGTGGCCTTTTTCTTTGTAGCTTTCTTCTTGGCTGCAGGCTTACTTGCTGCTTTATATAAAGACTGCATAAAACTCTTTGTTTTTTTCAGGCCATGCTTCTTTGCCTGGAAACGAACCGCTTCCAGGGTTCTTTTAAGTTTCCTTGCAAGTTTTTTTGTATCCGATTTCGGGTACTCCTTCTTCAGCGTGTTCAATTCTGACTTTGTCCATAATTTAACAGCTTTTTTTCTCGCTGTCTTTTTAACTGCCTTTTTTGCAGTCTTTTTCTTCGCCTTCTTCTTAGCTGTTTTTTTAGCAGCCATTTTACGCACCTCCTGTAAAGGTTACAAAAATTAGAATATTCTTTAAGTTATTTTCCTTAATTATTACGCACCCTCTCTCCCACACTATAAGTGACTTGTATCATGAGACTTAATTATTGTCAATAAAAAAAATGCATATTTCGCACACTTTATTTATGACTACAGATCGTTTTCTGATATGTATATTTTTCTTGATTTAAATTATTAACCATATAAGATTGAAAAGAGTTTTTAATTTAGCATATTTTACAAGAAACAGTTTGCAAAATCATGAAGACACTTATTGCGTTACCTGCTTTCAACGAAAAAAAAGACATCGGCTTGATAATTTCACAAATAAAGAAGTATGATCTGGATATCCTTGTGATAGATGACGGGTCCACTGATGGCACACAAGAGCAATTGTCAAAAATAGATAATATAAATACCATTGTACACGAAGAAAATCTTGGTTACGGACATACCATCAACGATGCCTTCAAATATGGAATCTCAAACAGCTATGACAATATAATTACAATGGATTGCGACGGCCAGCACACACCGGATGAAGTACAGATTTTCCTCGCACAGATAGCAGACTATGACATTGTATCAGGATCGAGATATTTAATAGAAGACAACAAGCATGATCCAAAGATACCACCCGATAGATACGCAATAAACATGGAAATAACCCAAACGTTAAACAAGCTTACAGGACTTAATCTGACAGATTCATTTTGCGGTTTTAAGGCGTACAAAGTTGATGCCTTGAAGGAAATGAAGCTGACAGAGGATGGCTACGGCATGCCTCTGCAATTGTGGATGCAGGCATGGAAATTAAGGCTGCGTATTAAAGAAATTCCGGTTAAACTCATATACAACAATACTTCAAGGAGTTTTAGTGGAGAGTTAGATGAACCTGCAATAAGATTAAGTTATTATAAAGAAATAATTGAAAAAGAGATGATTAAGCACGTAAAAAGCAGCGTAACAGCATAAAACTGATGTACACAATCAAAAAATTCTTAAAAAATATGATTTCTGCAAACCCATCTTCTGAAGAAGGACAAACTTTCGAAGAAAAACGAAGAAAAATGGTGCAAACGCAATTAATGTCCAGAGACATCGTAGATGAAAAAGTACTCCGTGCTATGGCAAAAGTCCCACGGCATGAATTTCTGCCTGCAGAACTTTGGGACAAGGCTTATGATGACACACCATTGCCTATCGAGGAAAATCAAACTATTTCTCAGCCTTATATTGTTGCATATATGATTCAGGCTCTCTCGCTTAAGAAGGGAGACAGGATTTTGGAAGTGGGTACAGGTTCCGGCTATCAGACTGCACTCCTTGCAGAGATACACGAGAAAGTTTATACTGTTGAAGTCAGGCCACAACTTGCACAGAAAGCGTTGGCAAAGCTAAACGAATTGGGTTACGGCGACAGGGTAAAGATTCATATTGCTAACGGCAGTTTCGGCTATGAAGAAGAGGCGCCTTTTGATGGAATAATAGTGGCGGCAGCTACTTTTAATATGCCTGAACCACTTATTGATCAACTTGCAGAAAAAGGAAAGATTATAATACCGATTGGTGGAAAGGAATTACAAACCCTGGTCCGGGCAACAAAAACAGATGGAAAATTAACAGAGGAAGAACTATTTAAATGTATGTTTGTTCCATTGGTAAGGAAAGATTTCGAAAATAATTAAGCTATAGTGATGAGTATACAAAAACATATACCTTCTTTATATATTCATATACCATTTTGCATAAGCAAATGCATATATTGTGATTTCAACTCAATTGTAATGAAATCACAAATAGTGGATGAATATCTCAATGCTATTGAGAGTGAACTCCAGGCAATAAACGGAAAATATTCTTTTACAACAGTCTATATAGGTGGTGGCACACCTACTGTTCTAAATGAAATCCAACTAAGCAAACTGTTGGACATAATCTCTAAACACGTTGACGTCTTCAATCTCAAAGAATATACGATTGAAGTAAATCCCGGCACGCTGAATGAAGAAAAAATTTTTGCTCTAAAGGATAGTTGTATTGATCGGGTCAGTATTGGTATTCAATCATTTAACGATAAATATTTGAAACTCCTGGGACGAATTCATACCGCAAAGGAAGCAAAAGATATTTTTTCCAGCTTAAGAGAGAAAAGGTTCGAAAATATTAGTATTGACCTGATTTACGGTTATCCCACTCAAACCCTGAGCGAATGGAAAACGGATTTAAGAAAATGCCTCACTTTGGGCCCAGAACACATCTCAGCTTATTGTCTTACGTATGAACAGGGAACACCACTTGTCGGAATGATGAATTCCGGAAAGCTCAAAAAACTCAGTGAGGAAGAAGAACTTAATATGTATGAGCACACAAATGATTTTCTAGGCAATAAAGGTTATAAACACTATGAGATATCAAACTTTGCAAAACCGGGTAAGGAGTGTCAGCATAATACCGTATACTGGGAAAATAGAGAATACATCGGTATAGGCGCCGGAGCATTTTCTTATATTAATGGTGAACGGTATTGTAGCATAAAAAATGTAAAAGAATATATATCTGCTGTAAAATCAAAAAAGAATTTAATATGTTTCTCTGAAAGATTACCTCAAGAGAAACGTGCATCAGAGATACTTATTATGGCGTTGAGAATGACATCCGGTATTTCAAAAAATGAATTTCTTGGCAGGTCCGGTTATGATCTAACCGAATTATTCGGCACACAATTAAACATTCTTACGCAGGCAGGTTTAATAAATTTTGATGATGAAAGAATAAGATTAACCAGGAAGGGTCTGTCTTTAGCAGATTCAGTAATGATGGAATTTGTGTAACAGTTCTATTAAGGAGCTATAAAGTTGATAAGTGCAATAGATTTAAGAAAAGGGCTGGTTATAAGGATTGACGGAGAACTCTATACGGTGGCCAGTTACAACCATGTCACCCCAGGTAAGGGACGCGCACATATGCAGGTAAGTATAAAAAGTTTAAAACAGGGCAATGTCACACAAAAACGTTACAGGCCTTCAGACAAAGTGGAGGATGTCTTCCTTGATCACAGAGATATGGAATATCTGTACCAGGAGGGAGACAACTATTGCTTTATGGATACGGAAAACTATGAGCAGGTTTTTCTCTCAAAGGATGTCCTTGGAGATGCGATGTCGTATATAGCGCCAAACGCCAAAGTTTCTGTTTCACTTCATGAAAATAACGCCATTGGAGTAGAGCTCCCGTCATCAGTTACATTGAAAATAATTGAGACCGATCCCGGTTCAAAGGGAGATACTGTAACCAATGTATTCAAACCGGCAAAGCTGGAAACCGGGTATGTAACCAAAGTACCGCTCTTTATCAACACAGGTGAAATTATAAAGATTGATACACGTACAGGCGAGTTTATGGGCAGGGCATAGGATAAATAAGTGTGAAGTGCCTAAAGTTAGGAAAAGATGGAATCAAACATAGAAGAGTCTATAAAGATATACGGAAAGAAGATAGATGATTTACTTGAAGAAATTATTCCTCAGGGCAGGGATGATTATTTAAGTGAGCCTATATGGCATCATCTTAGAACAGGTGGAAAACGTATAAGGCCTGCAATATGTCTGATTACGTGTAAGGAACTTGGCGGCAACCCGGATGACGCGCTTCATTTTGCATTAGCTATAGAAATCTTACATAATATGTTCCTGCTGCATGATGATATAGAAGATGAAGACACAATGAGACGCGACCAGCCAACCGTATGGGTAAAATACGGGATCGCCAATGCCATTAATTCCGGTGACTATCTACTGGCGCGTGCATACACAAGCATCCTTGCAAGCCCGGCACCGCCGGACAGAAAGTTGAAGTTTCTGGAGATTTTCACATTAACATATGAAAAAACTGTCGAAGGACAGGCACTGGATATCAATGCAAGAGGAGTCAAGGACTTTACTGTAGAAAAATATATTGAACTGGCGAGGCTGAAGACAGGATATTACCTTGCGTGTGGAATGGTTGGTGGCGCCGTAGCGTCGGGAAACTCAACTGGCACAATAGACAAGATTTGGGATTTGGGTAAACTCATGGGACCGGCCTTTCAGATAAAAGATGATCTGATTGATTTAACGGTAGGCAAGGGGCGTGGAGGAGTTATCGGTTCTGATATTAAAGAGGGAAAAGCCAGCTTCTTATATGCATATACCTCAGAGGTTGCAAATGCGGATGAGAAAAAAATACTCATCGAAATAATGACTAAACAGAGAGAGGAGACAACCGAGGACGATGTTAAATCTGTCCTGGATATCTATAATAGATATGGAGCTCTTGATCATGCACAAAAGTATGCCGATGATTTAATAAAACAAACTTACAAAATAATTGATGAAATACCGACGGACAACAAAACCGTCTTTAAAGACATTGCAAACTTTATGGCTCAACGCATGACATAGCATGGTAGATCGTGAAATAATTTTTTTTTGACAAAAGGACAACACATGAAAAATATCTGTAAATCGACAAGTTGCAATCTATTCTTCTGCCTCATTCTGACAGCGTTCTTAGTTTATGGATGTGGTAAGCAGGAAACGCCGGAGGTGGCAGTTGTTTCAGAAGGTGCAAAAACAGAAGCAGAAGCAAAAGTTGAAAAACCACCGGTTCCAAAACTTCCAAACCTGAGTGCAGACGCTGAAGCTTATTATAAGTACGGTATTGGAGCGATCAAAGATGGTAATTTCGGCATGGCAGTTCAGGCATGGGAGAGGGCAACGGAAATAGATCCGACTATGACCAGGGCATACAACTATCTTGGGCGTGCCTACTATACACAGGGCATGATTGAAGAGGCAATCGAGGCTTACAAAAAGTCCGTAGAACTCGAACCCTCCAATCCGACAGCTTATATAAATCTTGGTATTGCCTATAGATACTACGAAGAGTTTGATGCGGCAATTAATGAACTCAATAAGGCAATCGAATTAAACCCTCTTTCGGCACTTGCACACGACGAAATTGGCATGGCATTGTTAAAGATGAAGAAAATGGATGAGGCCATCTCTGCGTACAAGAATGCGACTGCTATCGACTCAAAGTTTCCACAGCCACACAACCATCTCGGCGTTGTTTACCTGATGCAGGGGAGAACAAAAGAGGCTGATGCGGAATTTAAATTGTACGAAGACCTGATGAAGGAGAAGAAAGCAGCACAGGCAAAAATAATGGGTGGACCACCGCACTGATATTTAACATCTTTAAATTTTAAACAAACTACAAATTAAGAACAGGAAAACTAAACCGTGAATAAATATTTATCAATACTTTCCCTGGCTCTGGTAATCACGTTCATTGTTGCTGCCATAAGTATCGCACATGAGGGGGAAAAACTCTCAAATGAAGAACTTGCGAGTCAAATAGGAAAAACAGAATCAGAGTTGAAAGAAATAGACAATAAGATTATTGCATACAACGAAACAATTAAAACCAATCCCGAGGATGCAGACGCACATTTTAATCTTGGTGTTCTTTATGAAAAAAAGATGAAATTCAAAGATGCGATATCAGAATATCAGCAGGCAATTAATCTAAAACCGGATTTTATAGATGCACGCATCAACCTGTCCCTCGTCTATACAGAACGCAATATGTTTGGAGAGAGTATTAATGAACTGAAGCAGGTACTGGAAATAGATCCGCAGAATGTGGCTGCT
>Ga0207986_1000672_pt1 | contig 15433 bp, 14 predicted proteins | sample ETNtaG_26_FD_185764 | JGI IMG/M metagenome (GOLD analysis project Ga0207986, IMG submission 185764) | Marine microbial and viral communities from oxygen minimum zone, Eastern Pacific Ocean - ETNP201302SV89 (SPAdes) (version 2) | ecosystem: Environmental > Aquatic > Marine > Oceanic ... | reverse complement strand
ATTCCAAAAGAAATGAAAACAATTGAAAATCCTAATGAAAAAAATATTGTTTTTAGTAAAACTGATTTATTGTCCTCAATAATTTCATCCAATGTTTGACCTGAAATGTAAGAAATATAGCCTGGGATTAAAGGTAAAACACATGGAGATAAAAAACTTATAAAACCAGCTGAAAAAGCTATTAATAAATTTAAAATCACCAAGCTGCTTTTTTGGGTGGAGGTTTTTTCCTATATTTACTTAAAGATCTTCTAGAGATGGAAGCTAAAATTCCCAGTCCAACTGCAAGAAAAATGCAAAACAAACCATAGGAAGCTGGAAAAGAATTTGATAGCTCTATTAGTGTTTCATAAAATTGATTCATTTCTACTGGACTTGAATTATTATTATTTAATACATTTTTATGATTTTTAAAAAAGGTATCATAAGCAACTGCAATACCAACTGATAGAAAAAGAATTGCCATTAAAGTTTTTAACTCTGAGGATTTTAAATATTCACTAACTTTAATTCCTATCTGGATTCCAAAAATAGAACCAATTATTAAAATAACTACCAAAACTATATCAATCGATTGATAGTTAAAAGCATGTAAAATTGTTACAAAAGCTGTGACAAATATTGTTACAAAGAGAGAAGTTCCGGGTACTAATTTTGTTGGCATTCCAATAATGTAGATTAATGCAGGTACTAGTAAAAATGCACCACCCACTCCCATAATTGATGCAATAAATCCTACAAGCAAACCTAATATAATAGGTGCTAAAACACTTTCGTAAAGTTTAGATTTTTTAAATCTCATTCTAAATGGTAAGCCATGTATCCAATAATGAGAATGTAATTTTTTTTTCAAAAAAATTTTTTTTCTTACCCTGTCTATTTCTGCAATCCCTTCGATTAACATCAAAGTTCCAATTGTTGCCAAAACGTACATATAGGCAAGAGAGATAATTAAATTTATTTTTCCGATTTCTTTAAAATAAGTAAAAGTAAATATTCCAACAATTGTTCCAACTATCCCACCCAAAACTATCATGAAACCCATCTTGTAATCTAAAGTATTTTTAAACCAGTGTGTTAGAGAACCTGACGTAGAAGAAGCTAAAATGTTGTTAGCCTCATTCGCTACAGCATAAGTAGGAGGGATTCCTAAAAAAATTAAAAAAGGGGTCATTAAAAAACCACCTCCGACACCAAAAATTCCTGACAAAAAACCTACAATGAAACTTAAAAATAATATTGTAAATATATTTATCGAAACCTCAGCTATTGGCAAATAAACTTCCATTACATTGATATTTTTTGATAATTAATCCTGTAAAATATTTATGTCAATGTTAATTTATAAACTTGACGTAAATAAAGACAGCAATTATACCGTCATACAAGAGAATAGAGTTATGTCAAAAAAATGCGAATTAACAGGAAAATCTTCCCTAAAAGGCCATAAAGTGAGTCATGCTAACAATAAAACCAAAAGGAAATTTTTGCCAAATTTAAAAAAAGTCACTTTTGTGAGCAATATATTAAAAAAAAATATTAAATTAATAGTATCAAACTCAGCTTTGAGATCGGTAGATAAAAAAGGCAGCATAGATTCATTCTTAAAAGATGCAAAATTTGTTAATCTTTCCCCAAGAGTAAAAAAAATAAAAAAATTATTGACAGCAAAGAATTAATACAAGGATCAAAAATGAACAAGCTGTTTTTGGCATTATCTTTTTTTATGGGAATTGTAGTATTGGCATCAAACTATTTAGTTCAATTTCCAATTAAATATTACGGTTTGGATGAAATATTAACTTATGGAGCCTTTAGTTATCCAGTAGCTTTTTTGATTACTGATTTAGCAAACAGGAGATATGGTAAATTAATTGCAAAAAAAATTGTTTATTTTGGTTTTTTTTGGGGAGTATTTTTAACATTTTATTTTTCAACAAATTTTTCTGATTTAATTTCAATCAGAATTGCAATTGGATCTGGAACAGCTTTTATAACTGCGCAACTTATTGATGTGCAAATTTTTGATAATCTCAGACAAAAAAAATGGTTTATTGCTCCTCTGACCTCGTCTTTAGCAGGTTCGACAATTGATACATTTATATTTTTTTTAATTTCCTTTTATGGAACAGGAATAAATTGGATAAGTTTATCACTTGGTGATTTAGCAGTTAAAATTTTCGTAGCATTAGCAATGCTAATACCATTTAGAATTTTGATGTCTTCAATTACAGATTTTTCTACTCTAAAAAAAACAGTTCCAAATTAATTTTTGATAAATTTATAGGCAAGGATTTTATAAATAAGCTTAGCAGTCAAAAAATTATAAATATTAAAGCCTTTAATGGGCGCAAGTTCATTTATATCAGCCCCAACTATTCTAGAATTTTTTGCTGCAATTTTAATTATTTTTATTGTTTCATCCCAAAATAACCCTCCTGGTTCAGGAGTTCCGGTAGCTGCCATGATGCTTGAATCAAAAACATCAACATCAAAAGTTAAATATACCGTTTTATTTTTTATTAATTTTTTAAATAGATTCAAATTCCATTTATTCTTATCTTTTGCCCAGAAAATTTTTATTCTTTTGTTGTTTTTTTTTAAATAAGATATTTCTTTAGCAGAAATATTTCTAATTCCAAAAGATATTACGTTTACATTTTTGTAATCTAGACATCTTCTTATCGCAGAAGCGTGTGAAAATTTATTTTTATTGTAACTTTCTCTTAAATCGGCATGGGCATCAAAATGTAGTAGGCAAATATTTTTATACCTTCGGATAAAAGGAATGATGCAGCCTTGCGTAATGGAGTGTTCTCCACCCAATACTAGGGGAAAAAGTTTTTGGTTTAGTAGGTTATCATTTATTTTGGCAATTTGACTTATGGCATCTTTTATATTTTTCTTTATAGAAAATGGTTTGATAGTTTTTATTCCAATTTTTTTATAGGGTTCACAGTCTAAATCTTCATCAAATAATTCTACTTGATGAGAAGCCTTTATGATTTCTTTTGGTCCGTTTTTTGTTCCCAAACCATAGCTTGCTGTTTTTTCTAAACCAAAAGGTACGATCACTGCTTTTGTTTTGCCACTAAAATCGTTATCAGTTCCTAAAAACCCTTTTTTGTTTGATATATATTTCAATTTTTATCTGAATAGCTGTGAGAAATTTTTTCTTTCTCTTTGCTTCCAATATCCTCGGTGATAAGCATCACTTGCAATTAATGGTAGCACGCTCGTTGCTTCTGCAAAAACCATTTGTTCTTTGGAAATGTTAACTTTACCCCAAGAACTTGCTTCTTTTAGAGTAGAACTACTGCAAGCACCATCCCTGGTATCCGCAACTGTTATTTGCACAGCATATTTGTGCATATCTACCTTTTTACCTAATAGTTCAGCACAAATAACTGTATCTTGAATGAAGTTTTTTGGAACTCCCCCACCAATCATTAGCAATCCTGAAGTTTTTGATTTAATTTTTATTTCAGTAAGTTCCCTGAATTCTCTTACCGAATCAATAGTTATATGATTATTAGGATTTTTTTCTTGATGCATCACCAAACCAAATCCTGCACTCGAGTCCGTAAATGCTGGACAAAATATTGGAACATTATTGTCATAAGCGGTCTCAATAAGGGAATTTTTCTTTTTTGAGTTAGTTTTTAAATACTTACCAATTTCTCTTATAAATTCTCTAGAAGTATAAGATTTTGGTTCTAAATTATTAGCAATTTCACAAATGGTCTTATCACAAATTTGTAATTGTTTTTCATCAATATAAGTATCATAAATTCTATCGATATAATTATCTCGAAGTTCAGTATCATCCTGAAATTGAGAACCTTGATAATGTTTGAATCCCAAAGCTTCAAAAAAATCCATATCGATTATAGAAGCTCCAGTAGAAACTATAGTATCCACCATATTGTATTTAACTAAATCTGAATAAATTTGCATACAACCTCCTGCGGAAGTTGATCCCGCAAGTGTTAAAAAAATTGAACATTCTTTATCCTTAAGCATTTCACCAAATATTTCCGAAGCTTTAGCAGTATCTCTGGAAACAAAAGACATTTTGCCCATAGAATCTATAATTTTTCTGGAATCAAAAGTTGTAACATCTATGTGTTCAACTGGTTTGTCTAGGAAGTTTTTTTTATTATGACCAATCTTTGATTTTAGATTGGCCATTAGGCAACGAGATATCTATTAGTATCTTCTTTTTCATACATTGACATTATTGCCTTGTCTTCCACTTCAAATATTTGATCAGAAAAAAATCCATTAAATTTTGTTCTAAAAGTAATGCCGTAGGCACCAAGTTGCCCTAATTCTATGTAATCATTCTCTCTAATATTATTTGGCAGTATAAAGGGGCCTTTCATGTAATCCATACTATCGCATGTTGGACCATAAAAATTAAATGCTGTAAGTTTTTTTGAAATCATTCTTCCATTTTGAATCATTCTAGCTGGAAACACGATATTTGGAAAACCGGCATCAAACAAACTACCATATGTTCCATCGTTAATATAAAGTTTTTGTTTCTTTCTTAAAACTACTTTAACAATTGTAGATCCACTTTCTGCAACCAGGGCTCTTCCTGGTTCGCATATTAATATAGGTTGCTTTTTTAATTTTAGATTGTTCAAAGCTTTTTTTATGTGGAACATATAATTATTCAGTGATTGTGGTCTCAAATCAGGGTAAATAGTTGGAAAACCTCCCCCAATATTTATAAAATCTGGAATTATATTTGTTTTTTTTATGATGTTTTCCATTTCGTCAATTCCTTTTGTGTATGATATTGGGTGCATGCATTGAGAACCTACATGAAAACTTAATCCTACTTTTGCAGAATGAGATTTTGTTAGTCTAAAAAGACCTAAAACTTCAGAACTAAGTGCTCCAAACTTTTTGGATAAATCAATCTCAGCATGTTCATTTGAAATAGAAATTCTTACAAATAAATTTAAATCTTGAGCATTCTCTGTAGCTTCAATTATTTTTAATAATTCATCTTTAGTATCTAGGGCAAAGTTTTTAATATTATAGTTAAAGTACGCTTCCTTAATATGCTCCCTGCCTTTAACAGTATTCATATAAAAGCATTCCGCATCAGGAACAATTTTTTTGATTATCTTAATTTCTTCTATGGAGGCAATATCGAATTTATTAATTCCACCATTTTTTATTTCTTTTATGACTTCTTCATGTGGATTAGTTTTAACCGCGTATAGTACTTTTCCAGGAAAATTTTTATTAAACCAATTGCAAGCTATTTTGATTGATTTTTTTCTTATACAGTAAATCGAATTTATGGGTTTTAATTTACCAACTATTTCGTCAACACTTTTAAATTTCTGCATCTCATGTGCCCCCTAAAAAAAGTTACACTAAAGTATCCTAAAAAAATTTATTAAAATTTTTCTCTTTTTTTTTCAATTAAAGTAATAGTTACTGAATGTAAAGAAAAAATTTTAACCTTAAGTTAAGGATAAATATTTCTATTTACGGATTGATACAAGTTGGGGTAATATAATAAATAAATGGTTGAAATTATTAATAGAATAAGGGATTTTCAAGATAAATCGTTGCTTATTGTAGATGATGATAATTCTTTTAGGGATAGATTGGCTCGCTCTATGGAAAAGAAAGGATTTAAAGTTACACAAGCCGAAAGTGTAAAATCTGCTATTCAGAAAGCTAGAGAAAATAAACCTGCATTTGCAGTAATTGATTTAAGGTTGGGAGATGGCAATGGACTAGAGGTTGTAAGCGAGATTCGGAAATCAAAAAAAGAAAGTAGAATCATTATGCTTACAAGTTACGGAAATATTCCAACAGCAGTAGCTTCTATTAAGGCCGGAGCAATTGACTATCTTGCTAAACCAGCAAATGCCGAAGATGTAGAAACGGCCCTATTAGCTGATCCTAGTAAAAAGGCCTATCCTCCCAAAGATCCAATGTCTGCTGACCGAATAAAATGGGAACATATCCACAGGATATTCGAGCTATGTAATAGAAACGTTTCAGAAACTGCTAGACGTTTAAAAATGCATAGAAGGACTCTTCAAAGAATATTATCCAAGAAATCACCTAGATAATTTTTTTTAATTTTTTAATATAGGGAGATAAAATTACAAGAAGCAATAGTTTGAATAATTCTGCTAACAAAAAAGGCTGAGCTCCTAACTTGAAAATTGGTTTGTCCCAACCAATTAAATAACCTAACCAAAGTAAACCAAATATATAAATAAAACTTACTGCAAATGATAGTTTAATAAAAATATATATAAAATTTTTTTCATATTTAAAATAACCTGCCAAAAAAACTGCCATTAAAAACCCAATAAGATAACCCATTGTAGGACCAGTAAAATATATGAGACCAATTCCTTTTTCCGGCGAACTAGCAAATACTGGTAATCCAATAATTCCTTCAAACAAATATAAACTCACTACAAGTAAACCAATTTTATAACCAAATGCTATACCAAGAAATAACACAACAAAAGTTTGCATTGTCATTGGCACTGGATAGAAGGGAATTTTAACTTTTGCAGAAATTGTTAAAAGTAAAGTTCCCAATATTGTTATTGAAATAATTTTAACAAATTTATCTATTTGGTATTTCTTTATTGCTTCCATATTTAAATATTACAATCATCTTACAAAAAATCTAGCTTTTTGTTAACTGAATAAATACATCTTCTAGATTGCCATCTTTAGTTGATATGTCAATTATTTCAACTCCTTCGCTTTTAATTATATTAATTATATCTTCAATTTTATGCTTATTTCTTTCATAAGATATTATTATTTCATTGCTTAAATTTGATGAAAAAGAAAGACCACTTATTTTTTTTTTCGATAAATCAATTAATTTGTTGACTTTAAATACAATTTTTTTTGTTTTAATTTTATTAAGTAAATTTTTTGTAGTATCAAGCGCAACAAGATTTCCCTTATTTAAAATTGCAATTCTATCACTCATTTCCTGGGCTTCAAATAAATAGTGTGTTGTCAGCATGATAGTTACACCTTGCTTATTTAACATTTTTACATTCTCCCATAAGTTTTGTCTTAACTCCATGTCAACTCCCGCTGTCGGTTCATCCAAAACTAAAATGGGGGGCTGATGTACCATTGCTTTAGCAATTAACAATCTTCTTTTCATTCCACCAGATAAATTTCTTGAATAGCTTTCAGCTTGTTTTTCAAGTGATACCATTTTTAGTATAGTGTCAGTAATCCTATTTTTTTTGGGAACACCATAAAGTCCAGCCTGAAGTTCAAGAAGCTTCCTAGGACTAAAGAAAGGATCAAGATTTACTTCCTGAGGAACAATTCCAACAGAAGCTCTCACTTGCCTTGGATTTTTGTCTATATCAAATCCCCAAACATTCACGTTACCCTCTGTTTTGATAACTGTGCCAGATAAAATATTTATAAGAGTGGTTTTGCCAGCGCCGTTAGGTCCAAGAAGGCCAAATATTTCTCCTTCTTTCACCTCTAAGTTTAATTCATTTAAAGCTACGACTGAATTAGTGGAATTTTTTGCATAAATTTTTGTTAATCGGTTTACCGAAACAGCATTTTTTTTTGTCATAAATATTTTAAAACAAATACAACACTTATTTAATTTAGGATAATATTATTTCATGAGTTCAATAAAAAAAACTGATCATTTTTATTTAATCGATGGCTCTGGTTATATTTTTAGGGCTTATTATGCCTTACCTCCTTTATCTAGAAAAAGCGATGGATTGCCTACTGGAGCAGTAAGTGGATTTTGTTCTATGTTATTTAAGTTGTTAGAAGATTCAAGATCAGATGACTCAATTCATAGACCAACACACTTTGCTGTAATATTCGATTCTGCAAGAAAAAACTTTAGAAATGATATTTATAGTGAATATAAAGCTAACAGAAGTGAAGCGCCCGAAGATTTGGCTCCTCAGTTTGAATATATTAGAAAGTCGGTCGAAGCATTTAATTTACCATCAATAGAATTATCCAACTATGAAGCTGATGATTTAATAGCTACTTACACAAAACAAATTATTAAAGTAGGCGCTAAAGTTACGGTTATTTCATCAGATAAAGATTTAATGCAATTGGTTTCCGACAAGGTCAGACTTTACGATCCAATGAAAAGTAAAGTTTTAGGAGAGAAAGAAGTTGTTGAAAAATTTGGAGTAAAACCTAATCAAGTTATAGATGTTCAGTCATTAGCTGGAGATTCTTCAGATAATATACCGGGCGTTCCAGGCATAGGCATAAAAACAGCTTCTGAACTTATTAATAAGTACAAAACTTTAGATGTTTTATTAAAAAAAGCTGAAGAGATTCCTCAAAATAAAAGAAGAGAAACTTTATTGGCAAATAAAGATAAAGCTCTTTTAAGCAGACAATTGGTCACCCTTAAAGATGATGTTCCGGTTAAAGACGAACTAAGTAGTTTTATTTTAAAAGAAGTTCAAAAAGAAAAACTTTATGATTTTTTAAGAAAGATGGAATTTAATAAATTATTAAGCAGAACGATAAGTTTTTATGGTGAAACAATAAAAAAAAAATCAGAATTAAATACTATAAAAACACAATCATCTAAAATTAATACAAAGGCTTACGAAAGCATTATCAACGAAAAAAGTTTAGATAAATGGTTAAAAATTTTAAACGAACAATCAGTTATTGCTGTTGATACCGAGACATCTTCTTTAAATCCACTAGAGGCTGCTCTAGTCGGCGTTTCATTTAGCTATGCGCCTAATAAAGCTTGCTACATACCATTAGCTCATAAAAATATTAAAAGTTTAAAAAAAGAATTAGTATTAGAAAAAATTAAACCAATATTAGAAGATCCAAGTATAAAAAAAGTTGGTCAAAATATTAAATTTGATTTTATTGTTCTTAAGCAAAACGGAATTGAAGTTAATCCTATCGAAGACACAATGTTAATTTCATATACTCTAGATGCTGGCAGTAATAGACATAATCTAGATACACTTTCCGAAATTCACTTAGAGCATAAAACTATCTCTTATAAAGAATTAGTTGGTACAGGAAAAAATAAATTAAATTTTTCTGATATCGAACTAGATAAAGCAACGGAATACGCTGCAGAGGACGCAGATGTAACATTAAGACTTTATAATCATCTTATATCAAGACTTAATGAAGAAAAATTAAATAAAATTTACGAGTCTTTTGAAAAACCAATGGTACAACTACTTTCAAAAATAGAATTTAATGGTATCAGGGTTGACGATTTATATCTTAAAAAACTTTCTAAAAAATTTGAAGACAAATTAAAAAAAATGGAAAAAGAAATATATTCAATAGCTGGCAAAGAATTTAATATTGCTTCACCAAAACAACTCGGAGAAATAATTTATAACGAACTTAAAATTGCTAAATTGAAGAAAACAAAAAAAGGGAGACTAGCTACAAAAGCTAATATACTCGAAGATCTTGCTCTTACAGGGCACAAATTTCCTCAATTAATATTAGAATGGAGACAAATTTCAAAACTTAAAAACACTTATTCAGATGCTCTCCAAGATCACATAAGTAAAAAAACAAAAAGAGTACACACCTCCTTTTTGTTAGCAGCTACAAATACTGGTAGATTGGCTTCTAGCGATCCAAATTTACAAAATATTCCAATTAAATCAGAAGAAGGAAGAGAAATTAGAAAAGCCTTCATTGCTGATAAAAAAAATGTTTTGATTTCTGCTGATTATAATCAAATAGAAATGAGAATTTTGGCTGACATAGCTGATGTGAAAGAACTAAAAAGAGCTTTTAAAAACAATGAAGATGTTCATTGCTTGACAGCAAGTCAGGTTTTTAATGTACCAATTAATAAAGTTAACGAAAATCTTAGAAGAAAAGCTAAAACAATTAATTTTGGTATTATTTACGGAATCACTCAATATGGTTTAGCTAAACAAATTTCTGTATCAAATCAAGAAGCTTTAGATTTTATAAATTCTTATTTTAAAAATTTTCCTGAAATAAAAGATTATATGAATTCGACAATAAGTATTTGTAGGAAACAAGGTTATGTCAGCAACATTTTTGGAAGAAGAATTCATCTTAGAGGTATTAATGATAAAAATTTTAGTATTAGAAGCTTTCAAGAGAGGGCGGCAATCAATGCTCCAATCCAAGGTTCCGCCGCAGATATTATTAGACTAGCTATGATTAAGATAAATAAATTAATTGAAAATGATAAAAAGCTGCAAACGAAAATGTTGTTACAAATTCATGATGAGCTTATATTTGAATGTTTAGAAAAAGATGCAATGTATATTGAAAAAACTATTAAGGAGGCAATGGTATCAATTTCAAATTCTGAATATCACATGTTTTCGATTCCATTAGAAGTTCATGTAAATTCAGGATATAATTGGGGTGAAATACATTAATAGTTCTAATGCTTGCCCAATTTAAGACAATTTAGTATTTCTATATTAGATAACCTTTAACCAATTATGACTCAGACAATTGCATTGGTAGATGATGATAGAAATATCTTAACTAGTGTTAGTATGGCTTTAGAAAGAGAGGGTTTTAAAGTCCAAACATATATTGATGCAGATACAGCATTAGTTGGAATTAGTAGGTCTGCACCTGATTTAGCAGTAATAGATATTAAAATGCCAAGAATGGATGGAGAAGAATTACTAAAACGCTTAAGAAAAAAAACCTCCATACCCATAATTTTTTTAACATCCAAAGATGAAGAAATTGATGAACTGCTTGGTTTGAAGCTTGGTGCAGATGATTTTATTAAAAAATCAGGAGGTTTTTCAATTAAAATTCTTATTGAAAGAATTAGGGTACAGCTTCGAAAAAAAAATACAGATTTAGAAGAAAATAAAAATTTGATTTCTCATGGAAAACTCAAATTGGATCCTTCTCAGTTGGAATGCGAATGGGATAACAAGTCTTTGCCCGATAAATTAACTACAACTGAGTTTTTAATAGTGAAAGAATTAGCAAAGAGACCCGGTGTAATTAAAGAGCGATCACAATTAATGGATATTGCTTATAAAGAAAATACTGATATTGAAGACAGAACTATCGATAGCCATGTAAAAAGAATAAGAAAAAAATTTAAAAAAATTGATCCTAATTTTTCTGCAATCGAAACAAGATATGGTAGTGGCTATAGATGGAACGTAAGTTAGTGCTAAATTTTTTTGGAAAAAATCCATCAATTCTAAAAAAGTTTATACTTATAAATTTTATCATTTTTTCAGTCATTGGCTTACTTACGATATTTTATCTAATGGCTATTGAGCCCAGCCTAGTTAAAAAAAAATCTTCAGATCATGTTCAAATAATTGATAACACCATCAATCATATTGAAAGATTAAATATAAAATTTAAAAAGAATGAAATTACCAAGTTTTTATTATCGACAAGGTTTCTGTTCCAAAGTTTAGATAGAGTTCAATTTTTTGATAATGATCTCAACCTAATCGGTGATACAAATGTATTAGATTTAGATCCAAGATCATTTTCTAAGAAATTTGAGGTAACCGAATTTGAAATTGGAGAAATTGAATCAGAATCAAATTTAGGTAAAAGTTCAAAGAAAATTCAAACACAAAATAATATTTTTAAAATTGAAAAAATTATTTTAAAATATAAAACTTCAAAAAATTTTGGAAATCCATTTACGATAAATAGTAATATTAATAATAATTATATCGTTTCAACAATCAAAAATGTTGATGTTAAAAATAAAAATTTGGGTTATCTTGTTATTTCTGAACTATCCAACGAAATAATAATAGCCGTCGAAGAAAGAAAAAATTTTATTATACGGACGGTATTGGCTGTTGCTTTGGTTATTTTTATTTTTTCAGTTTTTTTAAATAAATATTTTTTAAGACCAATTAAGAGTTTGGTTGATTATACTAAGGCAATTAAAAATAAAGATGTCGAAACAGACACTATTGAAAAATTTTTAAAACGCAGAGATGAAGTGGGTCAATTGTCCAATTCTCTGAATGACATGACGCAAGACTTATACAAAAGAATAAATATTGCTGAGACTTTTTCAACTGATTTAACACATGAAATCAGAAATCCGCTAGCGTCATTAAAAGGTGCTTCAGAGTTATTAGATACTACAAATGAGCCTGAAAAAAGATCAAAACTTTTAAAAATAATTTCACATGATGTTCTAAGAATTGAAAGGCTCATTACTGACTATTCTCAAATGTTGAAAGACGAAGCGGCATTATCTAGAGAAAAAATGAAAAAAATTGATATTGTTTCTGTTGTAAAATCGGTGATCGATGATTTCAATAGTGATTTATTAAATTCTAAGAAAAATATTAAAATAAAATTTGATACAATTTCTGATAATAAAACTACACCTAATATATTAGGTGTAGAAGGTTGTGTAGAACAAGTGCTAGCAAACTTATTGGATAATTCGATTTCGTTTAGTCCTCCAAATAGTGAAATAAAAGTTTTGGTAAAATCTGAGGAAAAAAAAGTTAATCTTGCAGTTGAAGATCAAGGTTCAGGATTTAATGAAAAAGATATAGATAAAATTTTTAATCGATTTTATAGTAACCGACCCGAAAAATTTGGAGAACATACGGGCCTTGGTTTAAATATTGTTAAGAACATCATCGAATTACATAGTGGTACTATAAATGCATCAAATAACAATAAGGGCATGGGTGCCAAAATTAGTATAAATTTTCCCGAATATTCAGTTTGAATATTTAAGTTAGTTGATTAAAAAGAATTAAATTGTTAGAAAGCCCGATCAATGAATCAAGATTTTAAAATTAAAGATATAAAACAGGCTGATTTTGGTAGAAAAGAAATTTCAATTGCAGAAACAGAAATGCCTGGATTAATGGCATTACGGAAAGAGTACAAAGGAAAAAAGCCTCTTAAAGGAGCAAAAATTTTGGGGTGCCTGCATATGACAATACAAACTGCGGTTTTAATTGAAACGCTCGTTGAATTAGGTGCAGAAGTAAGGTGGTCTTCCTGTAATATTTTTTCAACACAAGACCATGCGGCCGCCGCAATTACTAAACGGGGTATACCGGTATATGCATGGAAAGGAGAAACCGAAAAAGAATATTGGTGGTGTATTAAGCAAACTATAGAAGCCAAGAAAGATTGGAAACCCAATATGCTTTTAGATGATGGAGGAGACCTTACTGCTTTAATGCATAAAGAATATTCCGAACTTCTTAAAAATGTCAAGGGATTATCAGAAGAAACTACTACAGGAATAAAAGCACTCGAAAAAATGGAAACAGAAAAAACTTTATTGATCCCAGCAATTAACGTGAATGACTCGGTAACAAAATCAAAATTTGATAATTTATATGGATGTCGGGAAAGTTTAATTGATGGAATTAAAAGAGCGACAGATGTTATGATCTCTGGAAAAACAGCGATAGTTGCAGGTTATGGAAATGTAGGCAAAGGAAGTGCCGCTTCTCTTAAACAAAATGGTGCACGTGTTATGATTACAGAAACTGACCCTATATGCGCACTACAAGCTTCGATGGAAGGATTTGAAGTTGTATTAATGGATGATGCTATAGGATTAGCTGATATTGTTGTTACGGCCACTGGAAATAAGGATGTAGTTACCGCAGACCATATGAGAAAAATGAAAGATAGATCTATTCTTTGTAATATTGGTCACTTTGATAATGAAATTCAGGTAGATGCTTTAAGAAATTATAAATGGACAGAAATTAAGCCTCAAGTTCATGAAATTGAATTTCCAGATAAAAAAAGAATTTTATTATTGGCAGAAGGGAGACTAGTAAATCTTGGATGTGCCACGGGGCATCCGAGCTTTGTTATGAGCGCTTCATTTACTAACCAGGTAATAGCTCAAATAGAGCTTTGGAATAATTATGAAAAATATCAAAAAAAGGTTTATGTTTTGCCAAAACATTTAGATGAAAAAGTTGCCACTCTCCATTTAGGCAAGGTAGGAGCAAAACTAACAAAATTATCAAAGGAACAGGCAGAATATATTAGCGTTGACGTTAAAGGTCCATTCAAACCGGATATTTATCGCTACTAGTTAGTAGCTAGATGAAATTAAATTCACCAGAAGATACTTTTGATTTATCAAAAAAAATAGGAAAATTATTATCCAATGGAGATATGATTTTTCTTTATGGAGAAATAGGAGTTGGAAAAACAACTTTTGTGAGAGGTTTGATTAATAATTTAGAAGTTGAAAAGGGGATAGACGAAAGTCAAATATTAAGTCCAACTTTTAATATTGTCTTTGATTATGAGATTAAAAATCTAAAAATAATGCATTACGATCTTTACCGTTTAAAAAATAGCAAGGATGTAAATGAATTAGGAATATTTGCTGAAATCAATGATCATATAACCTTAATTGAGTGGCCTGAATTAATTGAAAAAAAACCAGACAATCGTATTGAGATGTTTTTTAGTTATTCAGATGAAGATTTAAGAAAGAGAAATCTTAAAATTAATGGTTATGGTAAATGGAACAATTATGATTTTAAAAAAATATAAATTAGCTTCCATATCCGGAGACGCATCATTTAGACAGTACTATAGAAAATTTAACCAAAAAAAAAAGCAAAGCACAATTATTGTAATTTCAAAAAAAGAAAAAAATAAAAATTTGCTAATTTATAGTGCTATTAACCAATTTTTATTAGATCACAATATTAGAACTCCACGATTATTATCGGAAAATTATAAAAAAGGCTTTATCGAAATAGAAGATTTTGGCAATATTACAATTTTTAATATTCTTAAAAAGAGTAGAAAGAAATTTCACATTTACAAAAAAATAGTCGATTTATTAATTAAATTACAAAAAATTAAACCAAGAACAATTAAAAATTTTTTTGATAAATCTTATAAATTGGAAAATTATTCAATAAAAAACTTACACAAAGAATCCGATCTATTTTTTGATTGGTATTTACCACTAATCATGAAAAAAAATAAGGCAAGAAAAATAAAAAAAGTTTTAAAAAAAAAGTTACAAGCACTTTATAAAAAATTAAAATTTAATAATAATATATTTGTTCATCGCGATTTTCATGTTTCAAATTTAATGAAAATTGATAATCAAATTGGAGTTATTGATTCCCAAGATGCAATTATTGGAAACCCTACCTACGATCTAGCATCGCTTATTGATGATGTAAGAATAAAAACATCTAATCAATTAAGAAAAAATATTCTTAATTACTATTTTGATAAATGTCCCAAAATATATAGAAGAAAAAAAAATGACTTTATTCATGATTTCAATATTTTATCAGTGCAGAGGAGTCTTAAAATAATCGGAATTTTTTCAAGACTCTTTAAAAGAGATAAAAAGAAGCAATATTTGAAATTTATTCCTTATACATGGAAATTGTTAGAA
>Ga0207986_1000647_pt1 | contig 15834 bp, 13 predicted proteins | sample ETNtaG_26_FD_185764 | JGI IMG/M metagenome (GOLD analysis project Ga0207986, IMG submission 185764) | Marine microbial and viral communities from oxygen minimum zone, Eastern Pacific Ocean - ETNP201302SV89 (SPAdes) (version 2) | ecosystem: Environmental > Aquatic > Marine > Oceanic ... | reverse complement strand
TTTACTTTATTTCCATAAAACACAACCGGCACATGTTCACGAGTATGGTCACTACCTGGCCAGGTAGGGTCGCACCCATGATCGGCCGTAATCAGCACCAGATCATCGTTATCTAATTGATTTTCAATATCGATCATCCTAGCATCAAGCTGCTCTAGTGCACAAGCATAACCGGATACATCTCGACGATGGCCGTACAAAGTATCAAAATCATTTAAGTTTACAAAAATTAACCCCTCTTTGACTTTTTGCATTTGGATTAGGAGTTGATCAATTAGATCCATATTGTTTGACCCTTTAACTGAATAGGTGACACCTTGACTAGAAAAGATATCATCGATCTTGCCTAATGAAACCACCTGACCTCCAGCTTTGTTAATATAATCTAGCAAAGTTAAACCATTAGGGGGAGTTGTCAGGTCTCGGCGATTACTGGTTCTTTCAAAATTAGAATTGCAGCTTCCAATAAATGGTCTTGCAATAACTCTAGTGATATTGAGATCGTCAACCAAATCTTTTGCAACTTTACATAGCTCATACAGACGCTCCAAGCCAAAAGTTTCTTCATGAGCGGCAATTTGAAATACTGAGTCAGCCGAGGTATAGCAAATAGGTTGTCCCGTTTCAAGATGCAGTTCGCCAAATTCACGAATTACCTCTGTGCCAGAAGCATGTTTGTTGGCTAAGGTGCCATCGATTCGTCCTTTTTTTATTAGATTATTAAGCAATGAATCAGGAAAACAATTGTCTTGATTTGGAAAAGTTCCCCACTCAAATGGGACTGGCAGTCCGCATATTTCCCAGTGCCCACTCGGCGTATCTTTACCTACACTCAATTCACAAGCATAACCGAACGCACCTTCAGGGTTGTTGTCATTTAAAGGCAACTCTTGATTACGACTGAGATTAGCTGCCGCCCCTAAACCCCATCGAAGCAGGTTAGGTATTTTTAGTGGTCCACTACGCAAATTACTATCAGCGTTACCTTTAGCGCAGGCCTCAACAATGTGTCCAAAAGTATCGGCACCCTCATCCCCATAAAGATGAGCATCAGCACTACTTCCCAGACCTAAAGAATCAAGAACCAATATAATACTTCGTTTCATGGATTTTTCACTTGCTGGCTTCCAATATTTCGTATATCAAAGGCTTTTCCTTGGGCTTTTCTTGACTAAATTGAATTAGTGGTGGAATGTTTTTTTGTAGAAATTCGAATTGATCATTATCGCGTACATTTACATATACCAAAGGATCGCCAACATCAACCCATTTACATATCCCGACCATCCCGGTTAATCCTACGCCATGGTCTATAACGTCACTTGATTTAGTGCGCCCAGCTTTGAGATTAATCATATTCAGACCTATTGCACGAGGCTCAATAGCACTAACGTAACCAGAAGACTCTGACAGCACTGGCTTGATAATTTTAGTCGGAGTTATATATTTACTTGTATTTTCTATCAAATCAATCGGCCCACCAAGTGCACGAACCATATTCGCAAACACCTCGGCAGCGCGACCAGAATGAAGCGCTTGTTGAGTTTTTTCTCTGGCAGAAACTAGATTAGGATCTTTTCCTCCAAGTTGCAACATTTGAGCCGCCAATTCGAGCGTTAGAGTTAACAATCTTTGATCAGCATCTTTTGGATTGGTTAAGAATTCAATACATTCGACAACCTCAACTCCATTGCCTACACTATGTCCTAAAACCTGATTCATGTCACTAATAAGGCAACGGGTTGATACACCGGCGCCATTGGCGACATCAGCGATACTTTGCCCCAACTCCTTTGCCATTTCATATTCTGATGCAAATGCCCCGTTACCGGTCTTGATATCTATTACCAGGGCGTCTAGACCTGAGGCCAGTTTTTTTGATAAGATTGAGGCAGTAATTAGATCTATAGACTCTACAGTTGCAGTAATATCTCTGGTCGCATAGAAACGCCTATCGGCCGGCGCTAAGTTAGCGGTTTGCCCAATAATTGCACAACCTATCTCGTTAACAACCGCTCTAAATTTATCATTGTCTGGACAAACATCATATCCTGGAATACTTTCAAGCTTATCTAATGTTCCCCCGGTATGACCCAGACCGCGACCTGATATCATTGGCACATAACCACCACAAGCGGCCACAATAGGTGCAAGAATTAAGCTTACCTTGTCACCAACCCCTCCAGTTGAATGCTTATCAACCACAGGGCCATCAAGTTTCATATCCTGCCATTGCAGGACCTCGCCAGAATACATCATATGCTGGGTAAGACTTACACGCTCTTTCATGCACATGCCTTGATGAAAAACAGCCATTGCAAATGCTCCGAGTTGGGAGTCAGTCAAACTTCCATCACTAATACCTTTAACTAAGAAGCCAATTTCAGCATCAGATAAAACCAAGCCATCACGCTTTTTTCGGATTAATTCTTGTGGAAGATATTGACTACTCATTGATTTAGCAATTAGTCACCGTAAGGTGTCCAGATATTTTTCACTTCTGTTGCGTTGCGTAAGAATTCATTCCCTTCGCCTTGCCTAGAGTCAAGCCAATCACGATCTCCATCGATATGAACCCACAAGCGCTTCAAGTCGGTAGCGCTGGTAGTCTCAACTTGAGAAACTATTTCTGGTTCGGCCCAGCACCAGATACCATCAACCTCTGCGTGACCTGCCAATTGCTCCGCTAGGTCAGCCTTGTTGCCGGTCAGAATATTTACAACTCCGGCGGGGATATCGGATGTTTCGAGTGTTTGTACTAACTCCAAGGCGATACTTGCATAGCGCTCACTCGCTATTAACACTACCCGGTTTCCCATCGCAATAGCCGGCGCTATTAGTGATATTGTAGTGATTAATGGGTTTTCCTCTGGCGCGATTTGTGCCAATACACCGATAGCCTCAGGTAGTGCCATTGTTACTCCACGATAGGGCGCATCATGTACAGCGCCATCGTATTTGTCCGCCCATGCAGCATAACTAAAGATGCGACTCAGACTGGCATGAAATTCGTTTTTAGCTTGCTTCTTGGTGAGTCCACAAATTTCTTGTAAACGTTTAATCCATTCATCTTCACGGAGCGCTAGATTTTCTGCAAAAAAGTAAATAATTTGAGCTCTAAGGTGACCATTTTGGTTACTCCAATTGCTCGCTTTAGTTGCTGCACTGACCGCATTACGAATATCCTTTCGGTTCCCTGCGCCAACCCAATTTGCAAGACTTCCGTCGGCATTATAGGTAGCAAAACTGTGACCACCGTCAGGTCTCACCTGTTTGCCGCCAATATAAAACTTGAGTGTACGGTCAATATTTTCATTGCTATCTTTAAGTTCAACTTTTAGCGTTTTTGGTTTTGTTGCTTTTTTTAGTAATTTTGGTTTAAGGTATTCATAAAGCCCTTCCTTGCCTCCCTCACGACCAAAGCCTGACTCTCTTACTCCACCAAAACCGCACGATGCATCGAACTGATTGTGACAGTTAATCCATACCACACCAGCTTTAATCTTTGGCGCAACATCCATCGCACGATTAATGTTTTCGCTCCATATACTTGCCGCCAGACCATAGCGGCTATTATTGGCAAGTGTCACTGCTTCACTTTGGGTTCTAAAAGGTATCGAAACTAGGACCGGCCCAAAGATCTCCTCCTGGGCCAATGGATGACTTGAATCAATTTCAGTTATCAGGGTCGGCGGGTAATAGTTGCCATCTATCTGTGTTGTGGATGCCTGATAAAGTTCACCCCCATGCTCGAGACCATTTTGCACTAACTCATCAACCCTTTGATATTGTGTTTGACTAACCAAACTGCCTATATCAACAGACTTATTTAAGGGTTCCCCTTGGCGCAAGGTTTGCATCCTCTTTTTAAGTTTTGTGTGTAGTTTGTCGGCAATTTGAGCCTGCACCAGTAAACGTGAACCGGCACAGCAAACTTCACCTTGATTAAACCAGATAGAGTCAACCAGGCCTTCAACTGCCGCATCTAGGTCAGCATCCTCAAAGACTACAAAAGCTGACTTGCCGCCAAGCTCAAGAGTTAATTTTTTGTTCTGTCCGGCAGTAGCTTTTCTTATAGCTCGACCTACACTCGTAGAGCCAGTAAAAGCAACTTTATCGATACCCTCGTGGGCAGCTAATGCTGCACCAGTAGTGCCCGCACCATTAACGATATTAATGACCCCATCTGGAACGCCTGCCTGTGCACACAAATGCGCAAAAAACATCGCCGTTATGGGTGTCTGTTCGGCAGGCTTAAACACCAACGTGTTACCCATAGCAATGGCTGGAGCAATTTTCCAAGAAAGCATTAGTAAGGGGAAATTCCAAGGAACAATCTGTGCCACAACACCTATAGCCTTATATTCAGAAAACTCTCTTTCCTGAATTTGTGCCCAACCTGCATGGTGATAAAAGTGTCTGATAGCCAAAGGAATATCGATATCTCGACTTTCGCGGATTGGTTTGCCATTATCTAGTGTCTCTAATACAGAGACTATGCGTGTATGTTTTTGCAATAACCTTGCTAATGCATAGAGTACCTTAGCGCGTCCATGTTCGCCCATCGCTTGCCAAGCCGGAAGAGCTTTACGAGCTGCAGTTATCGCTTTATTTAACTGGCTAGCGCTTGCCACTTCTATATTTGCCAACAGGTCCCCATTCGAAGGATTGAGGCTTGCAATCAAATCCGCATTCGATTTACTCTCAAATTTACCGTTTATGAATTGTCCAAAACGACGTCCATGACTGTCGAGCCAACTCTGGGCTTCTTTAGAACTCTCTAGAGCGTCGCTGTAGTCAAGTTTTTCAAAAGATTCAATTAAGGTCATAGTCTTATCCTATGTTAAAGGGTGGCGATATGAGGCTGAGTAATAGCCACTAGCAAAATGATCAAGTTGACGTTCAATATCGCCAAGTAAGCTTGATGCACCAAAACGGAAAAGGTCTGGTTCTAGCCAGCGCCTCCCTAGCTCCTCTTTAATCATTGTCATGTAAGTGAGCGCAGTTTTACTCTCACTGATACCGCCCGCCGCCTTGAAACCAATTGAGTAGCCGGTTTCTTCAAAATAGCTGCGAATCATCCTTGCCATTACCAGACTTACAGGGAGCGTTGCATTTACTGGTTCTTTTCCTGTGGAAGTCTTGATAAAGTCAGCCCCAGCCATCATACAAACCTGAGAGGCTTTGGCGATATTGCTTAGATTGCCGAGCTCGCCGGTAGCCAGTATAGTTTTCATGTGTGCCTCACCACAACTATCTCTAAAAGATTTAACCTCTTCATACAGCTCTTTCCATTTACCCTCCAGAACGTGTCGACGAGAGATTACGATATCTATCTCGTCAGCTCCAGAGGCGACTGAGTATTCAATCTCTTGCAACCTTAAAGGGAGCGGCGAAAGTCCGGCGGGAAAGCCGGTTGACACTGCCGCCAATTTTATTTTGGAGTCTTTTAAGGCTTGATGTGCCGTCTTCAGCATATCATGATAAACACACACAGCTGCAACGCTGAGATTTAGTGATTCAATATCTAAACTCTTAATTAATTGCGCACTCAAAGGTCTTTTTGATTTACCACAAAGACGTTTGACACGGGACTCTGTATCATCACCCGAAAGGGTTGTTAGATCAATCAAACTTATAGCTTTTAATAGCCATGCAGCTTGTTGTTGCTTTTTAATACTGCGACGAACTGCATAGCCTGCACAGCGACGCTCTACTGCACTCCTATTGACAGAAATATTGGAAATCGTATCTATATTAAATTCTATGCCTGGGTTACGCTTTTTTTTGGAATCAGCATCAGAGCTATCAACCAAATTCATTTTTGGATAAGAAATGATTTTTTTATCATGTCCAGCCAATTCTTTATCCATAACTGCACTTTTAGTGTTTAGTTTGTTGCTGTTCATTATATTATTGATTTTCGAGATAGGCAATTAACAAGTACTCTACAGTATCAGCAGCCTGACTTGCAAAAGAAATAGTTTGTTCGTGACTAAGAGCCGTTTCACTCATCCCTGCTGCATAGTTAGTGATTACTGATAGGGCGCACAAAGGTAAATTTTGATAGCGAGCCAGAATAACCTCTGGCACGGTAGACATGCCGACTGCACTTGCACCCAAAGATTTGATTGCACGAATTTCTGCAGGAGTTTCAAATTGCGGTCCACTCATCCAGGCATAGACGCCTTCATGCAAATTAATGTTGCTAGCATTGGCAGCGGAACGCATTGCGTCATTCAATTCATCACTGTAGGCATCGCTCATATCAACAAAGCGTTGATTGCTTTCAACGCCAAATAAAGGCGAAATGCCAGTCATATTGATGTGGTCAGTTATCAACATTACACTTCCCGGAGTGGCTTCAGAAATCAAACTTCCAGCAGCATTCGTTATCACTAAAGATTGGCAACCTATAGCCTTAAGAGTTCCAATAGCTATAGCCATTGCATCAGCCTTGCCTTTTTCATAGTAATGAGCCCGGCCTTGCAGAATAATCACATCGGTACCGCTAACATGACCTAATAATAGTTTACCTGCATGGCCACCTACACCGGCCACAGGAAAGCCAGGCAATTCACCGAAGTCAATACTGGAAACGACCTCAACATGGTCACAAAATTGACCCAATCCAGAGCCTAATATTAAGCCTACCCGAGGAGCAAAACTCTTTGCGGACTTGCTAATAATTTTGATACAGTCTTCAACCTGACTCATAACAAATACTCTGGTCCAAATGAATTGGGCAATAAGTCGGTAAGAGCTAGACGTTGCTGTACGCCATCAGGTGAACACAGAATGACCTGTGTATTGGCATCGGAAAACTCCCTTATACGTTGACGACATCCTCCACAGGGACAACCGCCCTGATCATTTTGACTCATAACATAAATCAATTTAATGTTCTTTTCGCCCGCCATCACCATTGAAGCGATGGCAGCTGCTTCAGCACAATTCCCTAAAGGGTAACTAGCATTTTCTACGTTACAGCCAGTATAAGTGTTTCCTTTGTCAGTAACTATTAAAGCGCCTACTGGGTATTTGGAGTAGGGCACATAAGCCTTATTCATGGCTTCTTTTGTTGCTGTAATATAGCTTGATTCACTCATATCTACAATTCCTTAATATATGGCTGTGCGGATGCCTTTGGAGGTATCGCTTTTCCAATAAAACCAGCCAATAAGATGACGGTTAATAGGTAAGGTATAGCTTCAATTAATTGTACTGGAACTTCACCAATAACAGGAAGAACAACACCTTGAAGTCTTAAAGCTAGGGCATCTAAAAAACCGAATAAAAAACATGCAGCCAAGACTTTATATGGATGCCACTTTCCAAATATAAGTGCTGCCAAAGCAATAAATCCTTGGCCAGCAGTCATTTCTTTAGTGAACTGTGCGTTGTGAGCGATTGCAATATAAGCGCCACCGATACCACACAGAATCCCTCCTATAAGCAAGGCTTTGTAGCGAAGGCCTTCTACAGATAAGCCAGCAGTATCGACAGCCTTAGGGTTTTCGCCAACAGCCCTTAGACGAAGGCCAAATCGAGTTCGATATACAACCCACCAAACCAATGGAACAATAGCGAAAGCTAAGTAGACTAAAATATTATGACCACTAATTAATTCTCTATAAATAACTCCAAGTAATGGAATATGATCAATAATATCGACACCAGGCAGGGTAATAGAAAGAAACCTTTCGTCAGATTGAAGTGTAGGAGTTATTCCCCCTTTCTTAAACCAAGCTAAAGTTAGAATCATTGTTAATCCTGAAGCTAAGATATTGATTGCAACGCCACTAACTATTTGATTTCCTTTGTAGGTGATTGAGGCAAATCCATGAATCATAGCAAAGACACATGATGCAAACATACCTGCAACTAAACCAATCCAAGGAGAACCAAAGACAGATGCTGCACTAGCAGCGATAAAAGCTGACATTAAAAGTTTACCTTCAAGACCGATATCGACTACACCCGAGCGCTCAGCAAATAAGCCAGCCATAGAGGCAAAAATAAGTGGTATACAGACCCTAAATGAAGCGTCCAATGTCAGTATAAGATTAAATAATAAGTCATTCATTCTTATGTCTCAATTGGTGCTAGAAAGCGAATTAATAAAGGCCTATATAAATATTCTAAGCCACCACAAAATAAAATTACTAGTCCTTGCATAACCACAACTATATCTCTTGAAACGTTCTGTAATTCAAAATCTAATTCTGCACCGCCTTGGTATAGTATTCCAAATAGAAGAGCTGCTATAAGAATTCCTACTGGATGATTTCGACCCATTAAAGCAACCGCAATTCCACCAAAGCCATAACCATAATTAAAATTTAAAAATAGACGATGTTGAACCCCTATAAGTTCATTGACTCCAACTAATCCTGCTAATGCTCCAGAAATACACATTGTTACAACAATAATTTTTTTTGGGTTAATGCCGCTATATACAGCAGCATCGTTACTTTTTCCGGTAGCTCGAATAGCAAAACCCCAACGTGTATGCCAAAGGAAAAACCAAACTAGAAGTGAGAAAAATAAAGCTACAAGAATTGATAAATTCAGTGGTGACTTCGCAATGTTATAGCCAAATCTAGCAAACACATCATGAACAAAAGGTAACCATACAACTTCAGGAAAATTTCTACTTTCGGGGGACATTTGACCTACTTCTCGAAGAACATGCACCAGCATATAAACCATTAAGGCAGAGGCCAGAAAATTAAACATAATGGTGGTGATAACAATATGGCTGCCTCGATAAGCTTGCAAGTAAGCTGGAATGATTGCCCATAGAGCGCCAAATAAAAGTCCACCTGATATAGCTAATGGTATAACCAGCCATGCACTAAGTGTTGGGTCAATGTATAAAGCAACTAAGGCAATACCAAGACCTCCAACATAAGCCTGACCTTCGCCTCCGATATTAAATAAGCCTGCATGAAAGGCGACAGCTACTGCCAGGCCGGTGAAAACAAAGTTTGTCGCATAATAAAGGGTATATCCAAGACCTTCATCATAACCAAGAGCACCATAGATTAATATTTTTGTAGCCTCTATTGGATCAACACCAATAAAAAGAAAAACAACAGCGGTAGCTAAAAAGGCAGTTAAAACATTAAACAGTGGTAATAATAAGCCATTTATCCATGCTAATCTTCTATCACGAGTCATATTGTGCCTCTGTGTTTTGTTTATCAGAAGGTAAAACATTAGCCATCATCATTCCAAGCGTTGCTTCATCAGCATTAGCAGCATCGACAGTTCCAGTTATTTCACCGTCACACATTACAATAATTCGGTCACTGATTGACATGATTTCTTCTAATTCCACTGAAATTAAAATAATCGCTTTACCTGCATCTCTCATCTCAATGATACGTTTCCTTATAAATTCAATAGCACCAATATCAATTCCACGAGTAGGTTGGCCAATAATTAAGACTTGTGGGTTTCTTTCAAATTCTCTCGCTAAAATAAGTTTTTGTTGATTTCCACCTGAAAAGTTGGATGACATTAAGTCTGGATTTGTAGGGCGAATATCAAAGGCCTCCATTATTGATTCGCAGTTAGCTTTAACTAATGACCGTTTAAGCCAAACACCTTGGTTAATTTCTTTGTCATTTTGATAGCCTAAGAGTGCTGATTCGCTTGCAATAAAATCAGAAATTAGCCCCATTCTTTGTCGATCTTCGGGGACATGTGCCACCCCTAGATTACGCAACTCTTGAGGGTTAAGAGATTTCTTAGGAGAAATAGTTTCACCTAAAATTTCAATACTTCCTTTTGATAATGGCAAAATTCCTGCTAGTGCTTTCAAAAGTGTACCTTGACCATTACCAGTGACCCCAGCAATTCCAAGGATTTCACCAGAGCGTGCTTCAAAACTAACTTCCGAGACTCGCTTAATTCCTTGCTCATTATGTATTTCAAGATTATTTGCAACTAGGAGAGGATCTCCACTTTTGGCTTTAGTTTTGTCAATATTTAGTAAAACTTTTCGACCAATCATTAATTCTGCTAGTTCTTCTGGATTAGTTTCACTTGTTTGACGATTCGCTACCATTTTTCCTGCTCGCATTACAGATACATAATCCGTAATACTCATAATTTCACGAAGTTTATGAGTGATTAATATAATAGTGACACCTTGTTTCTTAAGTGCTTCAAATATGCGAAATAATTCGTCTGACTCTTGAGGAGTTAATACACCTGTTGGTTCATCAAGTATTAAGACCTTTGCTCCCTTATAGAGTCCTTTTAGAATTTCAACTCGTTGTTGCATACCAACGGATAGTTCTTCTACTGCAACATCTAATTCAACTTCTAATCCGTACTCTTTTGCAAGTCTTGTTAGTTCTATGCGAGCTTTCTCAAGACTTTCAGTAATTAACGCGCCACCTTCACTTCCAAGTATGACATTTTCAAGAACAGTAAAATTCTCGACAAGCATAAAGTGCTGATGAACCATGCCTATACCTGCTTCAATTGATTGTCGTGAATTAGTAGATATAAAGTCTTTATCAAAAACTTTTATTTGCCCAGAGTCTGCTTGATAGAAGCCATATAAAATACTCATCAAGGTTGACTTGCCAGCACCATTTTCTCCAACAATACCGTGGATTGTGCCTGTTTTAACGCTTAGGTTGACTTTGTCATTTGCATGTACCGAACCAAAGTGTTTGTCTACATCGATTAGTTCAATTGCTATATGAGAATTTTCCATAGTTGTAATTCTAAACTAAATACAACAAAATTTTATAGTCCTACATATAATACATCCGACCAAAAGGTCGGATGTATTAATGGATAAAACTAGTACTTAGGATGGGCAGCTACTATCATCCGTATAATTGTGAACTACTACGTCACCAGAAATAATTGCATCTCTGGCTTCATTGACACGTGCTTCCATCTCTGCACTGACCAAGTCGCGGTTGTACTCGTCTAGAGCCCAACCAACGCCATCCTCTGCAACACCTAGAACTCTCATGTCAGATGACCAGTTGCCATTCATTGCAGCTTCATAGCTATCATAAGCGGCTTCTCCAACTCTCTTGATCATAGAGGTTAGCATAGTGCCAGGTTGCATATAGTTCTGGTTAGAGTCTACACCAATTGCTAGAACACCCATATCTGCAGCAGTTTGATAGACACCAATTCCAGTTCCACCAGCTGCAGCATAAACTACATCTGCACCAGCTTCAACTTGGCTGCGAGTAAGTTCACCACCTTTAGATGGGTTGCCCCATGCAGCAGGAGTAGATCCAGTCATATTTGCTAGTACTTTAATAGAACTATCTTGCCATTTAACACCTTGCTTGTAGCCACATTCAAAGCGACTGATAAGTGGAATGTCCATGCCACCAACAAAACCTACAGTCCCGCTTTTGGAATTCATAGCTGCCAATACACCGACTAAGAAGGAACCTTCATGCTCTTTGTATATAACGTTTTGCACATTGGGCAATCCTACGACCATATCAATGAGCGTGAATTGAGTATCTGGATATTCTTCAGCAGCAGCTTGTACACCGTTAGCCATAGTAAAACCTACAGCTACAATAGGGCTATAACCACGCTGAGCAAGTTTCTTAAGACTTTGCTCCATCATAGCTTCGTTTGTTGGCTCAAGCTCTGTAACAGCGATACCTGTATCATTCATGAATTTAGTAATTCCAACAAATACAGCTTCATTGAAAGATTTGTCATTTTTACCTGCAGTATCATAAACAACAGCAGGCTTAATGTCAGCTTGTGCGATAGATGCAGACAAGACAAATACTCCAGCAACCAAAGCCAGACTTGTTTTTTTAATTAACCCGCCTAATCGCGAGCTTTTCGTGTATTCCATGGTTCTTCTCCTTAAAGTTTAATATTATGTAATCATTGTTTGACCTAAAAAAGACAAAAAACATCTTTTCTAGAGACGGGTATAAGCTATTCTGTATTTCAACTTTGGGGTTTTGATTTTTATATTATTTATATTATTTAAACAAATACCCGAGTTGATGATATTCTATTCCTGTATGTAATTTTTGTCAAAAAAATATGACAATTTTTATTTATTTATTATCATAGAATCATTAAACTCTATGTTCAAGTTAAAAAGAAACAGCTATATTTCAATTAACTTAAGTTTACGATGGATAAAAAAATAATAGAAAGTCTCAGCCATTACCCTCGTGATATGACTGGCTATGGTAGTAATTCAATTCATCCTAATTGGCCGAAGAAAGCCAAAGTTGCACTACAGTTTGTGCTTAATTATGAGGAAGGTGGTGAAAATTGCATCCTGCATGGAGATAAGTCTTCTGAGGCATTCCTGTCAGAAATAGTCGCCGCAAGGCCTTATGAGGGCGTCAGACATATGAGTATGGAGTCACTATATGAGTATGGCTCAAGGGTTGGGGTTTGGAGAGTATTGCGACTATTCAGAGAGTTTGAAATACCTATAACTATTTTTGCTGTCGCTATGGCAATTGCACGTAACCGTGAGCTGGCGGATTACTTGGTTGATGAGGATTATGACATTTGTGCTCATGGTTTGCGGTGGATAGACTATCAATTTGTTGACGAAGAGACTGAGCGGGAACATATAGATGTTTGCGTATCTTTATTGAAAGATGTATTAGGTAAACGTCCAATAGGATGGTATACCGGAAGAAATAGTCCAAACACTAGAAGGTTGGTGATTGAAGAGGGTGGCTTTCTATATGACAGTGATAGTTACGATGATGATTTGCCATATTGGGTTAAGGGTAATAATGAAAAAACTAAACATTTAGTGATTCCTTATACCCTTGATGTTAATGATATGAGGTTTACTACTGCTCAGGGATTTAATTCAGGGAATCAGTTTTTTAATTACCTAAAGGATAGTTTTGATGCTCTATATATGGAAGGGAAAGACTATCCAAAAATGATGTCGATAGGGATGCACGCCCGTATCTTGGGAAGACCAGGAAGGATTATGGCGATGCGAAGATTTTTAGAATATGTTAGAACTTTTGATGATGTTTGGTTTTGTACTCGAAAACAAATAGCTGAACATTGGTACGAAAATTTTTCAGGCAAATAATAGCTATGAAATTACCAGCAGATCTAGCTAAGCACTCTGCAAAAGAATTTTTACAGACTTTTAATAACCTATATGAACATACCCCCTGTTTTGTCGAGCAAGCTTTGGCAGAGGCCATATCCGATAAAAAATCTAATAATCTCGAATTCTTCCATCAACTCCTGAGTGAAATTATGTTGCAAGCAGATCGAGATATTCAAGATAGCTTGATTAAAGCCCATCCAATGTTGGCCGGGAAAAAGGCACAAAGAGATGAATTGACTGACTTTTCAAAGACTGAACAAAAGTCAGCAGGTTTGAGTGATTGTAGTGAGAGTGAAATTAAGTTATTTAAAGAGTTTAACGAAAAATATTATGCCAAGTTCAATTTTCCTTTTATTATGGCAGTAAAAGAGAAAGATAAAACTGAAATTCTGGCTAACTTTAGGAAGCGACAAGAAAATTCAGCTGAACAAGAAAGAGATAATGCTTTAAATGAGATTAACAAGATTGCTTGGCTAAGGATTAAGGAAATTTATGGACCATGAAGGACAATTGAATGTAGCTAGTAGCGATTTAGGAAGCAAGGTAATTTATTGTAGCGATGAATTTTTTGCTGAATCTTGCCGTATGCTTCAATCCAATGAGGCGGAATTTATTGAAGACAAGTATGACGAGAATGGCAAATGGATGGATGGCTGGGAGAGTCGACGAAGGCGCGATGGTAAGAATGACTTTTGCTACATAAGGCTTGGCTCTAAGTCAGTAATAGATGACTTTAATATTGATACCAGTCACTTTACCGGTAATTATGCTCCAGCAATATCCATACTGGGTTGTTGTGCTCCTAGCGGCATTACTGACGATAGAGTTGTCGACGGGTTGGCTGTTGAGTGGTTCGACTTACTAGCTCGAGAAGACCTGCAAGGCGACTCTAATAATATTTTTGTGAGCGCCTCTCAGCAACCAGTAACACATCTAAAGCTAACCTTGTATCCCGACGGCGGTATTGCGAGGCTCAGAGCTTACGGCAATGTTTGCTCTGATGACAACTCATATGAAGTCAAGGGAACCAATGTCATTTCTCAACAAAATGGTGCTAGAGCAGTTTTTGCAAATGACGAACATTTCGGTTGCTTAAACAATATTCTAGCAGAGCACGAACCATTAAGCATGGCCGATGGCTGGGAAACTAGAAGGCGTCGAGAGCCTGGAAATGATTGGGGTATTGTAGCACTTTCCGGACCAGCGACAGTTGACGAGATTGTTGTTGATACAAAATTTTTTAAAGGTAACTATCCTGACACACTCTCTATTTCTACGACCTGCATTAACGAGACTGATGATGATTTAATAATCGCACAAAGCAACTCCTGGACAGAGCTTGTTAGTAGGAAAAAATTGGAAATGAATCAAGTTCATGTGTTCAAGAAGGAAGAACTATTGCATCACAATCCAATTTCTCATATTCGCATTGATATATTTCCTGATGGCGGTATCGCTAGATTAAAAATGATAGGAGAATTTGTTGATAAATGAATAAATTGACCCTTACCACGCAAAAACTTACGGCTGAAAACTTTAGCCAGTTTGGCGAGGTAATCAGCTGTGAAAATAAAGATTACCTGGCCATCAATGATGGCTATGCGAAAAAATATCCAGATTTGGCCACAATAGATACCCAAGAAGATGACGGAAATACCGCGGTAAATATTTTTATCGCCAAAAAGAGACAATTCCCGTTAAAGATTGGAATGTTGGAAAAGCACCCTTTCTTTAGCCAGGCCTTTATACCTAGAGACAATACCCCCTTTATAGCGGTAGTTGCGCCAGTCTCTGATAAGCCAAACATTGAGGCTATAAAAGCCTTTGTCAGTAATGGCGAACAGGGCATAAACTATGCCAGAGGGGTTTGGCATTTCCCTCTGATTAGTATTAAAGATGGTGCTCACTTTATTGTTATAGATAGGAAGCATGTTGTTGAATGCGACAACATAGAGCAATGTATCGTTCATCCCATCAAGGAAACTAACATTACATTAGAGTTCGAATTATGATGAAAATATACCTAATTGACTGGATAAGTGTGTCACTCAAATTACTCCACATTATTGTCGGTATTGCATGGATTGGGGCATCTTTTTACTTTAACTGGCTAGAGAATAAACTTAACAGGGTCGGCAACAGGGATGAGATTGCTGGGCATTTATGGGCTGTTCATGGAGGTGGATTCTATTACTTAGAGAAATACAAGAAGTATCCGCAAAACCTGCCCGAACCATTGCATTGGTTTAAATGGGAGGCTTATTTCACTTGGATTTCAGGAATACTACTTCTGGCGGTCATTTACTATTTCAATGCCAGCACCTATCTGTTGAATTCCGAAAGCTCTATATTGCCATTATATGGAGTGGGATTAAGTCTACTAGGTTTGTTACTTGTTTGGCTCATTTACGACCTGATGTGCAAGTCAAAATTAGTCAATAAGTCGACCATATTTATAGTCATTCTGTTTGCTATTATTGCTCTAAGTGCATGCCTATATAGCAATATCTTTAACCCCAGAGCGGTCTATATGCAGATTGGCTCGATGATCGGAACTATTATGGTGGCGAATGTTTTTTTTGTCATCATTCCGGTACAAAAAAAATTGGTAGCTGCCTGTATCGATAAGACTCAGGTCAGTAAAGATTTAGGCATGAAGGGTTATATCCGTTCGCGCCATAACAATTACTTCACGCTTCCTGTCGTGTTTACGATGATAA
>Ga0207986_1000642_pt1 | contig 15878 bp, 13 predicted proteins | sample ETNtaG_26_FD_185764 | JGI IMG/M metagenome (GOLD analysis project Ga0207986, IMG submission 185764) | Marine microbial and viral communities from oxygen minimum zone, Eastern Pacific Ocean - ETNP201302SV89 (SPAdes) (version 2) | ecosystem: Environmental > Aquatic > Marine > Oceanic ... | reverse complement strand
TTTATTATAATGGATTGTAATTTGATTTTTGCCATTAGCTAAATCCTCAGCTATTGCCGCTCCAATTCTTGTAGCACCCCCGGTAATGATTATTTTCTGTGTCTCCATTTCTAGCTTTCATAATCGTCAGAATCATAGCAATAGCAACGATTCTAGACAAGTCTTTTAATTACAAAACCGTTACCATTCCGTTACCATTAGGTTACCATGAAATCGTAAATCTTTTGTATAGATATTGTAACACTACCAATGAAAAGCGCAAAATAGAGTCGCTGCTTTAATTCTAAAATTGAGTTTGTCTGCTTTAACTAACAAGATAACATTTTCTCCACCAAAATTTTTAAATGACGGATGAATGCCATATCTTGCCCCAATATCTAATATGTTTGAGTTAAAATTATTATTTTTTACCATTTAATAGTACGTTCCAATGAACCATCGGGGACAGAACACAACAAAATTTTCGTTACAAAAAGATTATAAACATTATTGGAAAAAAGTAAAAAAGATGGTACAAATTGATAATATGCAATTGTTGCAGTATTCTTATTAGTAAATGATAAAAGGTTAATCTTAAAGAGTGGGTTAAAGATATGGATTTATATGAAGAACTTGTTCGTGGTCCAGGATACGCTGTATGTCCTATTGAGAACATGCGGCTTTTTAAAAAATTAAGAGATTCTTTTCTTGATAAAATAAACATTTCTACCGAATCTAAGAAAAATATTAATACGGCAAGAAGTGCCATAGTAAAAATGTCTTTGGCAGAAATCAATAGCTCAAGAATTAATTTGCTAACATTCACCAATCTTTCCGATATGATTATTAACTCTTGTCCGAGTTTGGTAGAAACATTATGCGGCAAGGAACTTTTTATCCAACGCAGGGCTCATATAATTTTTAACGTTCCTGACAAAGAACTTCTTAGAATATGGAACCACTACGAGATGATATCGGGAATTTCTCCTTTTACTTATGTTCTTTGGGCACCGTTGCATGATTTAGATGACGATGGGGGAGCGTATATTATAGATCAAAAGGAATCATTGGAGGTTATGAAAAAAGAGGAAGCTGAAGGATTAGTTAACGGACCTACAGTATTAAATATGATGGAAAAACAGAAGCCAGCCCGTTTGAAATTTGGCCAATTAGTTGTTTTTAATCCATTTGTTCTACATGGCAATGTTCAGTTTAATTCCAAATTTGCACGAATAGCATGCAACGTAAGGTTTCAAAGCTATCATAAACCGCTTCTTCAAAAAAATAGTGATTATTTAAAATATTATCGATTACCTTAATATTGTTAAAGAGTGAAAAATGAGCACAGCAACTATTACAACAGATATTAATATAGGCCCATTTAAGATACCAGCTAATGGACAGAATATGATAATGAATAACTATGCCTCAAGAAATAATTTAGTTGTTGAAGTAATTATTCCAGAACCATTGATGTCAAATGCGTTGGCAACTACTCAGTGGTTACACAAAGAAAAAAAACTCGATAAAGTAATTCTGTGTACGATTCATCAATTACCAGTCAAACAGGATAGGATTGATAAACTGTTAAATAATATGGAAGATGTAGAATTCCACTTTGCTCTTGAAGGGATATCTGGAACGGGTAGAAACTTTTTACTTGAGTGTATAAAAGAAGCAAAGATGTTTATGAACGCCAAAACCATCGACAGCACTAAAACAACGTGGTCAAAATTGTTTAAGATGAAGCAAGAAATAGGGACACGCTGATTAAGAATACTTGGGGCGAATCATAACTTATTTTGGGAAATAGGCGATCAAATTATTGAGTAAATCTATGATCTATTCACACAAATCTATAGAATTAGAATATTATGTTAGGGAAGGAATATCACCTGTGCATCAGGACATTTCCGATCTGAACAAGCATTTCCAGATCAGGGCTAGTCTTTACCGTTTACTTGGATTAATTCCAAGCTTTTGCAACGGAAAAGATATTATCGAAGTTGCTCCGGGATCAGGACATAATAGTATATATACTGCTACATTGCTTCCTCGAACTTATGACCTTGTTGAACCAAATCCAATTGGTTGTAAGGATATTTCAAAAATTTTTGATAATCTTTCTATTCAACACACAAAACCAAATTTATATCAACAATCTTTAGATGATTTTAAAAATGATAAACTCTATGACATTGTAATTACCGAGGGATGGCCTGGGGGATTTCTTGATTATGATAAAAGTATGTTGGTTAAGTTATCTTCATTTGTTAAACCCGGAGGCATCATGTTAATTACCTTCTTCCCGCCCATAGGAGGAATGGCTACTTTTCTCCGTCGTTTGCTTGGTTATCGTCTGATATTCAAAGAAGATCAGATGAATCAGCGTACTAGCATTTTAAAAAAAGCCTTCGTTTCTCACTTGGATAAACTATCTAGTATGGGTAGATCTCATGAGCATTGGATTCAGGATAGCATATTAAATCCTTATATTTGTGTGGCACATAATACTCCACGTCTTTGTACTGAAATTTTAGATGACAAATTTGAAATTTATAGCTCAGTTCCTAAATTGGGTGCTGATTGGAGATGGTATAAGTCGTTACATGGAAACCAAAGAAAATTTAATGAAAGTTTTTTAGCAGAATACGATACAATAAGTCATTGTATGATTGATTACAGAATGGATAGTGTCAAACGATCAAAAGAAAAAAACAAAGAACTTGAAAAATTATGCTTTGATTTTGCAGCAATTGTAAAAAATAATGAGAATTTAGGACATGAAGCGTACATAAAAAAAGTTGAGCCATTTCTTTCTAAAATTATTAGTAATGTTAAACCTGATTTGCCCCAGGCCACAAAAAAAGCTTTGCATGAGGTAAGTACACTTTTGAAAAAAAAAGTGGTGGAAATTGATGATGTTGCAAAGATGAATGAATTTTCTAGTTTTTTTGGACGGGAACAATGTTATTTGTCGATAATGAAAGAATAATTTGATCCTATTAGAAATAAAATTAAAATAATATATTTTAAAACTTGAAATGGTTTTAAGTTAAAGTACAGAGTGTTGGTCAATTAAATTTAGAAAGATACAATGAAATCAGCAATACTAATCGAAAGCAAAAAACCTTTGGTGGTAACAGATATAAATTTGCCAACAAAATTAGAATTTGGTCAGGTTTTGGTAAAAGTTTGTTACAGTGGTTTGTGTGGAGCGCAAATAAATGAAATTGAAGCAATTAAAGGACCCGATAAATTTTTGCCTCACCTTTTAGGACACGAAGGATCTGGAATTGTTGAAAAAATTGGAGAAGGCGTAACAACGGTGAAACTTGGAGATCACGTTGTTCTTCACTGGCGAAAAAGTTCTGGTATTCAAAGTTCTACTCCAAAGTATTCTTGGAATGGAAATCAAGTAAATGCCGGCTGGGTAACAACGTTTAATGAAAAAACCGTTGTATCCGAAAATAGATTAACAGTGATACCAAAAGATTTTGATATGCGCACAGCAGCATTATTTGGTTGTGCAGTAATATCGGGTTTTGGTGCCGTAAATAATGACGCTCAAGTTAAAATTGGCCAATCCGTTTTAATTTTTGGTATTGGAGGAATGGGTCTTAATATTGCATATGCTGCGTCGCTTGTTTCTGCATTTCCCATTATTGGTGTGGATCTTCATAATAATAAAATTGAGATAGGAAAAAAATTTGGATTAACACACGGTATAGTTACGAATTCAAGTAATCTAAAGAATGAAATTTACAATATTGTTGGTAACAAGGGTCCTGAAATAATTTTTGAAACAACCGGCAATGCTAAAGTTATGGAACAAGCCTACGAATTGACCCCTAATGACGGCAAAACTATCTTTGTTGGTGTTCCAGATGATAAGATTTCAATATATTCCTTACCTCTTGCTTTTAATAAAATATTAACAGCTTCTCACGGAGGAAGTTCAATTCCGGATAAAGATATTCCTCGTTATATTCGCCTTATAAAACATAAAAAAATAAGTTTAGAAAAATTAATCACTCATGAATTTAATTTATCAGAAATAAATAAAGCAATTGATTTATTCCGAAGCGGCAAAGCAGGACGTATTATATTAAAAATTAGCAAGGAAGTGTAATTTATGGGAAGACATTTTGACATAGGTTATTTTAAAAAACCAGTTAAAGTAAGAGCTAAGGTTGCAAAAGAAAGAACTGTGATTAACAAAATGTATGCCTGGAAACTTGGCAAGGAATATTATGACGGTAATAGACTTAATGGATATGGAGGATTTAAGTATGATGGAAGATGGAAAGCATTGCTTCCAAAAATAATTAAAAAATATAAGCTAACAAAAAAATCTAAAGTTTTAGACTTAGGTTGCAAGAAAGGCTTTTTATTAAAAGATTTGAATATATTACTTCCACAAATAAAGTCATACGGAATAGAGAACCATTCATATGCATTAAAGAAAGCTGTTAAATGTAATAGTAAATTAATTAAGTCAGACTATTATAAAATACCTTTTAAAAACAAATGCTTTGATTTTGTCATAGCTTTTAATTCCCTTTATATGCAAAATCTTGGCGATGTTATTAAATCGTTAAAAGAAATAGAACGTGTTTCAAAAAAAAGTTATATAGTTTTAGCCTCTGGAGAGACAGATGAAGAAAGAAATAAATTTTATAGATGGACGCTTATAGGAACAACAATTCTATTAAAAAAAGAATGGAAAACTTTATTTAAAAAAATAAAATTTACAGGTGATTACTATTTTTCATCTGCAAAATCTCTAGGTGTATGATTAAATATGCTGCAAATGGTAGCAATTTCAAGTTTCTTTAATGAAAAAACGAAATAATTTTTATCGCGATAAGGTAGTTTATAAACCTTGGGGTTACGAATATGTTGTTTATAGCAATTCAAACCGACTTGCTATAACGTTTTTAAAAATAAATTATGGACACAAAACATCACTTCACTGTCATCCTAAAAAAAAAACTGGGTTCATAATTCTTAGCGGAAAAGCTTTGGTACAAATAGGGATATATAAAGAAAATAGTAAAACTTATGGTAGTTTATCAAGATTAGTCTTTAGACCTGGATTATTTCATTCAATTAAATCCAAATCAAAACAAGGAGTTTGTGCATTAGAATTTGAAACACCCTTTAAAAAAAATGACCTAGTAAGATTCAAAGATGACTATGGTCGACAAGCCAAACTTTATGAAGGCAAGAAATTTACTAAAACTATAGAATCAAATTTTATAAAATTTAAAAAACCTAAATTAGGTAAAAAACAAAAATACAATTTTAACAACTTAGAAATTTTATTGGAGGTTCGTAAAAATTTAAAAAATTTAGTTAGAAAAGATGATATGACTACATCTGCTATTTTGGATGGTAAAATTGTTGATAATAATGGTCAAAATGTAATTTCTTATGGTGAAATTGTTAAAACTAGCACATTAAGGATATTGTCGGACGTATTTAAAATTAGGAAACCATTAACTATTCTACGAGTTTCAAAAAAAAAATACAAATAGTACAAAAACTAAAAATATGAAAAAATTCAAATTAAAAATATTATTAATATGAGAGTGGCAGATTTTATTATTGAATTTTTAGAAAAGAAGAAAATTGATACAGTTTTCACAGTTAGTGGAGGAGGTTCTATTTTTTTGTGTGATGCTTTATACAGGGCTAAAAAAATAAAATATATTCCCTGCCACCATGAACAAGCTGTAGCCTATGCTGCAGAAAGCTACTCAAGAGCAAAAAATAAACCTGGTGCAGCAGTTGTTACAACAGGACCGGGAGGCACCAACGCTACATCGGGGGTGGCATCTTGTTGGATTGATTCAGTTCCAGCGATATTTATTTCTGGTCAAGTATTTTTGAATCAAACTATCGGAAATTCAGGACTAAGACAGATAGGAGTTCAAGAGTTTAACATAGTAGATATGGTTAAACCTAGCACAAAGTATGCTGTTATGATTAAAAAACCGAATGAAATTAAATATCATTTAGAAAAAGCATATCATATCTGCACGGAAGGAAGGCCAGGACCTGTGTGGATTGATATACCAGCGAATATACAAAATACAAAAATTGATCCAAAAAAATTGAAAGGTTATAAGCCTCAAATTAAAATTAAAAAAAATTATAATCTTGATAATAAAATTAAAAAAATTGCAAAATTATTTTTAAAATACAACAGGCCCATGCTTCATATTGGCCATGGAGTAAAAATATCTAAAGGACAAAAATATTTAAGAAAGATAATTGATAAATATAAAATTCCTTTCGCCCTAACTTGGAATGCATCTGATATAATTGAGTCGAGCCATCCTTCTTACGTAGGTAGACCGGGTGCTTTTGCGGAAAGAGGATCAAACTTTATAGTTCAAAACTGTAATTTATATGTTTCCATTGGAACGAGATTGCCGTTTATGGTGACAGGCTATAACTCCAAAGATTTTGCAAGAAATGCAAAAAAAATAATGGTTGATATAGATAAAATTGAAATTAATCGGAGCAATGTAAATCTAGATGAAAAAATAAATTGTGATGCAAATTATTTTCTTAAATCATTATTAAAATATTTACCAAATAAGATCAATTTATCAAAAAATTGGCTAAAGTATTGTAAAAATGTTAGAAAAAAATATCCAATTGTTCTAGAAAAATTTAAAACACAGAAAAAATTTGTAAATTCCTATTATTTTATCGATGTCTTGTCGAATGTTTTGAATAACAAAGATATAATTGTTACTGACATGGGTTTATCTTTTGTCGGAACACATCAGGCTTTTAGAATTAAGAAAGGCCAAAAACTTTATACAAATTCGGGACATGCACCTATGGGGTGGGGATTGCCTGCGGCCGTTGGCGCATGTTACGCATCAAAAAAACATAGAATAATTTGCTTGACCGGTGAAGGGGGCCTACAAATGAACATTCAAGAATTAGCGACAGTAATGCATAATAAATTACCAATAAAAATTTTTATATATAATAACGGAGGCTACTTGACCATAAAACAAACTCAACAATTGGGTTTTAATAGTAGAATAATGGGATCAAACTCGGAGAGTGGCATATCTTTTCCAGATTATAAAAAAATAGCACAGTCTCATAAAATAAAATATATAAGGATTGCAAATAACAAAAATTTGAAAACTAAAATTGGCAAAGTTTTGCTTGGTAATAAACCAACAATTTGTGAATTAATGCTTGATAATGACCAGGAGCAAATGCCGAAAGCAATTAATAAAAGAATTCCTGGAGGAAAAACTGTACCTACAAAACTTGAAGATATGTATCCCTTTTTGTCTAAAGAAGAATTAAATAGTAATAATTATGTAATCAAAGATCGTTGCCATGCTAAATACTAACGTTGCTAAATTAACTAATGAAAAAAAAAGCGGTTTTGCAACTGTTATAGCAGATAAGACTAAGAAGATAAAATTAAATAACAAAATACTTCTTTTTCAATTGCCGCAAACTTTATTTTCATCTATGGACAAAAAAGCAGTTCTTAACAGGGCTTGCTATGCATGGCCACCAGCTGGATTAATGTGTCTACAAGAATGTTTGAAAGACTCAAATTATAATGTCACAATTGTTGATCTTAACTATATTTTACTTAAAGAAATTATTAATAACAAAAGTTTCGATATTCGTAATTGGTATAAATTAGCTGACAAGTACCTGGATATGTACAAGCCGTCTATTGTTGGCGTATCTACAATAAGCGTTTCTTTAAATCCCGATGACAAGGAATATCACTTAACATTATTTCTTAACTATTTAAAAAGCATTAATAAATATGTTGTAGTTTCTGGCGGAGTTAATGCCACCGAACATAGAACATATCTGTTAGAAAATAAACTATCAGATTTCGTTATTGCCAAGGAAAGTGAATACAAATTCAAGTTTTTGGTTGACGCTCTTCATGGAAAATACAATGACGCAGATCTTCCTTCTGAAATTTTTTATATTGATCGAGGTATGGTAAGCGAAACCGCAGGTATTAATAAAAAAGTAAATGTAAACTACAATATAATTGATTCATATAAAAAGTTAGATATAGAAACATATAACGATGTTGGTTCATTAAATCCCTTTTCAAGAATGGCTGGACAAAATAAGAAATATGCAACATTACAATTAAATCGCGGATGTAGAGCAGATTGTAAGTTCTGTGGCGTTGGTGAGTTTATGGGAGGACAAGGTGTTAGGACTGCTCCTGTAGAATTAATTATTAAAGAACTACAATATTTAGTAACCGAACGAAATATTAGTCACTTCGAATTTCTTGACGACGATTTATTAGGCGGTGGAAGATGTGGATTAGATGCTGTTAAAACATTGTTTAAAGAGATGTCGAAACTTAGAGAAAAATATGGAATTACATGGTCTGCTGGAAATGGTTTGATTGCAGCAGGAATTAACGACGAAATAATGAGTTTGATTTATGAGTCTGGATGCATAGCTTTTAGAATTGGTATTGAATCCGCAAATCCCAAAATGTTAAAAATAATGCGTAAGCCAACGAGTCTAAGAAGGTTATTCTCATCATCACATGTCATTAATAAATATCCAGAAATATATTGTGGAGCCAATTATATTATCGGACTATATGGAATCGAAACATGGGGAGAAATGTTAGATACTTATGAATTTACCAAAATCATTAATCTTGATTGGTCATCTTTTTCAACTTATCAATTTACAAGTAAAGATAATGAGATCAGGAAAAATATTCAATCTGACGGAAAATCAGCAGCGGAATTTATGCCCGCAAAGAATCGGTCATATAACAAAATAAATACTTCGAGGGGAGTATTAGAAGGATTTGATATTTTCGAACTCGATCTAAATTCTGTTCCTAGCAAAGAGCAAGTAAAAGAAATATGGTTTACTTTTAATTTCCTATCAAATTATGTGAACAACAAAAACTTTCGACCTAGTGGTAATTGTAAAAAAATTACAAAATGGATTAATGCAACAATGTTGTCTTATCCTTCTAATCCATATATGCTGCTTTTTTCTGCCCTTGGACACTTATTACAAAATGATAAGATCATGTCAGAAAAAATGTTAAAAAAATCTCAACAATGCTTGGAAGATTCATATTGGAAACGAAGATTTAAACAATTCTCTTTAGATTGCTTATTGAACAATTTTCCTTCAGATAGAGAAGGTGTATTTGAATCACTTAAAACTATTACTGGTTATGCACCGGATGCAACTATTGCTCCAAGTAATGTTCAAACTATTAACAAAAATATTAAAAAAATTTCAACATTGCATTGAGAGAATAATCTGAAAAATAAACTAATATGAATAGAGCTATTATCATTTCAGGAAACTTAGCCCAAGATCAAGAGTTTATATATCCCTATTATCGACTTCTAGAAGAAGGATTTAAAGTAGATGTCTGCCTCTTAGAAGGAAAACCTGTACAAGGTATATTGGGAACAAAGATCCCTCCAAATAAAGATCAGACTGTGAAAAAAATTGATGAAATTTCAGTCAACGATTATAAGATTTTAGTTTTGCCCGGAGGCGTTAAAGCTATGGAAAAGGTTAGACAAGAGAAAAAAATAATAAACTTTATTTCTGAATTTAACAAAACACAAAAAATTATTGCATGTATTTGTAGTGGCGCCCAACTCTTAATATCTGCAAAAGTTGTCAAGGGAAGAAAAATTGCAGGATATTATAGTATGAAAGATGATTTAATTAATGCAGGGGCTCTATATACGGACTTGCCCGCTGTAATTGATGCAAATATTATCACAACAGCTCATTACAAAGATATGGGTCCTTGGATGAAAGAAGTAATAAAAAAAATTAAATAATATTATTAATTTAGGTAAAAGAGTTTAATTTATTAATCGATTATAGTGTCTTATTTGGATTTAAATTTAGAAAAAGAATTTTTGGGTAAAAGGATAATTGTAACAGGCGCATCCAGAGGGCTTGGGGCGATGGCGTGTGAGGCTCTAGCCAAAAGAGGAGCTAAAATTGCTATGTTATCTAGATCGAAAAAGGAAATGGATAATTTAAAAAATGGATTAAAAAATCCATCAAATCATATTTCAATAAAAGTAGATTTACTTAAAAACAATGCAATTAAATTAGCAATAAAAAAAGCAAAAAAATTTCTTAAACAGATAGATATTGTATTGCACGTTGCAGGGGGCGGCTTTGGTTTAAAAGAAAATCTGATAAAAGATAAAGATTTAAAAACACTGCTGCAGGTAAATTTGGGTGCGGCTGCAGAAATAAACAGATTGGTTGTTAGTGGCAAAATCAAGAGTCAATCTTTAAAACTTGTTCATGTTGGATCAATTGCATCAAACGAAGCTGTAGCCTCAGTTGGTTATAACGTTTCTAAATCTGCACTTTCCGCATACGTTAAAAGCTTGGGTCGAAAACTGTATAAAAACAATGTTATTGTTACCGGAATATTGCCTGGTGGTTTTATTGCCCCAGGTAACGCAATGGAAAGATTGAAAAAAAAAAATATAAAAGATTATATAAAATTTATTAAAACACGGCTACCAAGAGGATTAATGGGCAATGTAAATGAAGTGTTACCCATGCTATTATTTTTATGTTCAAGACATTCTTCAATGATGGGAGGCTGCCTTGTTCCCATGGATGCTGGCGAAGGTAAAGCTTATCAAATCTGAATTCAAATGACTTTTAAAATGCTTAAATATTGTAAAATAATTCGATTATTGTATACCTTTTGAACATAAATTGAGATGGAAAAACCTTCATTAAGCGCAAATCTAATTAAAAAATATCATCAAGATATTGTCTATAATTATGCTGAATATCCAACATGCGATCATTGGAATTATGATTTTAACAGCGAAGATTATAAAAGATCATTAGTTGATTGGCTTCCTAAAAATAAAGACAAACCTATCTTTTTCTATATTCATATTCCCTTTTGTCAACAACTTTGTTGGTTTTGTACCTGTAGCAAATTTATTGTCAAAGATTATAAAAAAGTAAAAGATTATTTAAAATATTTATATAAAGAAATAGATTTATTATTTAATTTTTTAAACGAAAATGAAATTAAGCTTAATGTTGAGACAGTGTTTTTGGGAGGAGGATCTCCAACTATATTAAAAAGAGAAGATCTAAAAAACTTAGTAGATAAGTTAAAAAGTTTGTTTGAATGGTCTAAAGTTGTTAATTTTACTGTTGAATCTGATCCGCGAAGAGTCGATGAGGATAGGTTGCTTTATAACCATAAGATGTGCGGTACTAATAGAATATCATTTGGTATGCAGGACTTTGATCCAGATGTTCAAAGAAGAGTTAATAGAATACAACCAGCAGAACTTTTTAAAAAAATTCTAACAAAAAAAGTTAGAGAAGTTTATAAGACTATTGCTTTCGATTTATTAATTGGTCAGCCAGGTCAAACAACAGAAACAATGTCAAAAACCTGCGATCAAATCATTGAACTTCAGCCAACTTTAGTTCAACTTTCGTTAATGGCCTACAAGCCTTGGGTTGCAAAATATCAAATTCAGATGCTTGCCGAAGGGCCTTTACCGGATTTTCTGGAAAGAAAAGAATTGCTTGAAGTCATACATAAAAAACTAAAAGCAGCTGGATATATTCGTACAGGGTTTGAGTGTTACTCATTACCTGACGATCCTATGACTAAAGCATTTAGAGAAGGAACGGCTCACTATGGTTCTTCCGGACATCAAACTGGTGGGAGAGTCAATTTTGTTGCTGTTGGAAGTTCATCAAAAAGTAATCTGGGAGATGATTATTATGCTCAAAATTTTTACGATCTAAAATCTTATAAAAAATGTCTTAATAAAGGAGAGTTTCCTACATTTAGAGGAATGAAGCTCTCAAAGGATGACAAAATTAGACAACATGCAACGCAGCAGCTACGGAGTTATTTTAGGATAGATTTCAAACAATTTGAAAGAAACTTAAAAATAAATCCCAAGGAGTATTTTGGTAAAGAAATAGAATATCTAGATGAAATGATCGAAGATGGACTAGTTATTCTTTCAAATGATGGCATAGAAATAACAGAATTAGGCAGAGATTTTTCTCAGAATATAACAAATGTGTTTGATAAATATGATCCACCCACCAAGTCTTACAACGCAAGACTTGAGACAATAAAAAGGGCAAAATCGGATCAAGCCAAAGTACAAGAACTAACATAAATAAAAAGATCAAAAATAAATCCTTTATCTTCAGTGTCCTTAAATTATTTAAAAACATCTTGAAAATGATAAATTGATAGAAGTATTATTGATTAATTATTGGAAATCAAAATTTAATTTATAAATATTACTTATTGAACAAAAAAATTTTGGTATAAATATTCAAAATGAAATATAGGAAATTTTCGGATCTTGGTTGGAATGTATCTGAGATTGGATTAGGATGCTGGGAGATCGGAGGAAGCTGGGGTGATGTATCAGAACATGACGCAAGAGAAATTCTTAAAAAAGCTCTCGATAAAGGGGTAAATTTTTTTGATACTGCTGACGTATATGGCGATGGAAGAAGCGAAAAATTTTTAGGGGAGCTTATAAAATCTACATCAGAAAAAATATTTGTAACTACTAAATCTGGAAGAAGATGGCGTGGTACAAATTATCCCAGAGGATATAAACAAAAACATATTGAAGAATTTATTGATAGATCGTTGATCAATTTAGGAATTGATTGTATTGATCTATTACAATTACATTGTCCCCCAAGTGAAATTTGTTCTAAAAAAGAAACATACGAAATGATGGATGAGATTGTTAAAAAAGGAAAAATTGCTTACTATGGTGTAACCGTTCATAAATTATCTGATGCTATGGAAGCTATTCAATTTCCTAATGTAAAAAGTATTCAAATTGTGTTTAATATATTTAGGCAAAAACCTGCTGAGTCTTTTTTTAAAGAGGCTAAAAAGAGAAATGTAGCAATTATTGCAAGAGGTCCACTAGCGAGTGGATTACTAACTGGAAAAATCAATCAAGAAACAAAATTTCCTGAAAATGATCATCGTAATTATAATATTAATGGAAAAGCTTTTGATATAGGAGATACATTTTCAGGTGTAAATTTTGAAAAAGGTCTTAAGGCTGTTGAAAAATTAAAGACCTTACTTCCCGATAATTTTTCATTATCAGAACTAGCTCTAAAGTGGATTCTTATGCATGATGAGGTTAGTGTTGTTATTCCAGGAGCAAAAAATAAATCACAGGTTCAAATGAATACGAGTGCAACGGATTTAAAAGATATTTCATCTTTATTACCAAAAATTAATTTTATTTATGATGAGTTAATTAAACCTGATGTTCACAATCGTTGGTAATAATTTTGATTTATGAAATATAGAAAACTTGGAACTACAAATTTGAATGTGAGTGTAATTTGTTTGGGAACCATGACATTTGGTGAACAAAATTCTCAATCAGACGCTTTTGAACAAATGGATTATGCCGTTGAAAGAGGAGTAAACTTTTTTGATACAGCAGAAATGTATCCAGCATATCCCAAAAAGGAAACATATGGAAAATCAGAAGAAATTATTGGCAATTGGTTAAAAACAAAAAAAAATAGAGATAAAATTATATTAGCTACCAAGGTTGCCTCAGGACATCCTAAAGGGATAGGGGCCACAGGTCTTTCATGGATAAGAAAGGGTGGTAAAAATCTTCGTTTTGATAAAGATAATATGAACAAAGCTGTCAATGATAGCTTAAAAAGACTTCAAACTGACTATATTGATTTATATCAACTTCATTGGCCAGAAAGAAATGTTGCTGTATTTGGTCAATTGGATTTTAAATATGATCCATATGATACTGATTGGACTCCAATTGAGGAAGTTCTAGAAAATTTAAAACATTTAATTAAATCAGGAAAGATAAAATATGTTGGTTTATCTAATGAAACGCCTTGGGGTATAATAAATTTTTTAAAAATTGCAAAGGAAAGAAACCTTCCTAGAATGATGTCAGTTCAAAATGGTTATAGCTTGGTGAATAGAGTTTTTGATATTGCTAATTCTGAGGTATCTATAAGAGAAAATTGTGGACTTTTAGCTTATTCACCACTTGCAGGCGGAAGATTAAGTGGAAAATATATGAATGGAAAAAAACCAAAAAATTCACGCTATACTTTATGGCCTCAAAGGTTTTCTAGACACCATACTAAGCGCGGCGAGTTAGCCATAGCAAGATATGTAGATCTTGCTAAAAAATATAATATTGCACCAAGCACCTTTGCCAATGCTTTTGTTATTAACAGGCCATTTGTAACAAGCAATATAATTGGCGCAACATCAATAAAGCATTTAGATGAAAATATTAACAGCATAGACATTGCTCTGACAGAAGAGATGTTAAGGGAAATCGAAGATATTCATTTGTCAGATCCTAATCCTTGTGTTTAAGGATAAAAGGTTTATTTCTGGGAGTTAAATATATGGATTTATATTAAAAACTTGCTAATGGCGAAGGATACGCCGCATGTCCTATTGAGAACATAGAGTTACTACGGCCCATTACCAAAGACACGGGACACTGGATGAAGGAAGTACTTAATAAAATTTAAATAAACTTCAAACAAAAAATAATTTATATATTAAAAAGATAAAAAAATTTGATTAAAATTAAAATAAAATCTAGGCGTATACATAAATGAAAGTTTTACTGTGTTCTAGTTCTTATGGTTCGTTAGAAGGCACATTACAGTCTAACAATGGACCTATACCTCCTGGAGCTCTACAACTTCCGTGGGGTAGTTACTGGCAAATGCCTGTAGAGCCTCTTGGTATTTTGCGGATAAGTAGTTATTTGGAAAAGAATGGCTATAGCAGTGATATTTATGACATAAATAATTTAAGGCCATCAGATGAAGAATTGATCAAAAATTTCAAACGTGTCAAACCAACCGTGGTTGGTTTAAGTGGAATATTATCTAATTGTTATCCTTATATTCAACATGTCTCAAAAATACTTCGGGAACTTTTTCCTGATATATGGATTGTTCTAGGAGGTCATTTAGCTGGTTCCTCCAATGTTGTATTAGAAAAAACCGAAGTTGATATTTGCATAGTGGGAGACGGAGAAATTCCTTTTCTTAAATTACTAGAATATTTCAAGTTACATCCTACTCGTCGCCAACTTGATTATACAGGATTACACCAAATAAAGGGATTAGCATTTACTGATGAAAATAATAAACTTAGGGTAACGGGCAATGCAGAACAATTATCTGCATCCGAAGGTTGTTTGCATTGTCATGATTTTGAAAAACTCAGAAGAGGATTGCAGAAATTTAGTGGAAGCGATGCATTGTTACATGAATATTTTCCAAAAGTAAAAAATATTTCGGAATTTGAGAAACACATGTTAAAAGGCCAAATATATCCAGAATTGTTAAAAGTTTACGAGAGAAATAAAAATAAAAAAATGGGATCAATACATACATCAAAAGGGTGTGTGGCTCGTTGTACTTTTTGTCAAAGACAGACAAAGGGTTACAGAGTTTTTTCAATAGGTGATTTGGAAACTCATATCATAAAATTAAAAGAAAAATACAATATAGGAGTCATAATGATGCTCGAAGAAAATTTTGGCAGCAATAAAAAACAAGCTTATGAAATAGCACGATTAATGAAAAAACATGATATTGATTGGGTTGCGCCCAATATGAGATGTACAAGTGTCACTTATGAAGATTTAAAGTTTTATAAAGAGCACAATATGTTTGCCATAAAATTTGGCATTGAATCTGGTAGTCAGAAAATTTTAGATATAATGGAGAAAAAAATTACAACTAAAAATCTTTATGATGCTATTGTAAATTGCAAGAAGATACGTATACAAACCATT
>Ga0207986_1000614_pt1 | contig 16405 bp, 14 predicted proteins | sample ETNtaG_26_FD_185764 | JGI IMG/M metagenome (GOLD analysis project Ga0207986, IMG submission 185764) | Marine microbial and viral communities from oxygen minimum zone, Eastern Pacific Ocean - ETNP201302SV89 (SPAdes) (version 2) | ecosystem: Environmental > Aquatic > Marine > Oceanic ... | reverse complement strand
TACCACATTTTACGCTCTGATTTTCTCATCTTCCTATCCGGAGGATTGAGCAAACCGAAATTCGCGTTCATCGGTTGAAAAGTAGAGGGTTCTGTTTCGGTGATATAACGGAGCAGCGCGCCCATCATGGTGTCCGGAGACGGTGGCCTTTCAACGCGATTCTCGAGTTCAGCGGTAATTTGTCTGGCAGCCAGAATCCCCATTGCGGTGGATTCCATGTAACCTTCAACACCGGTGATCTGTCCCGCAAAAAATACATTAGGGTGTGTTTTTAGACTCAACTGAGGATTTAACAGAGCAGGACCGTTTAAAAATGTGTTGCGGTGAACCGAACCGAGCCTTACAAATTCTGCATTTTCCAGACCTGGAATCAGCGCTAAAACTTCCTTTTGCGAGGTCCATGTCATTTTAGTCTGGAATCCCACCAGATTGTATAGTGTGCCAACTGAATTTTCCTGTCGTAGTTGCACAACCGCATGGTAATGTTCACCTGTTTCCGGATGATCAAGACCGACCGGTTTCATAGGACCGAAGCGTAAAGTTTCCGGACCACGCTCCACCATCACCTCAATCGGCAGGCAGCCTTCAAAAGGACGTGTGTCCTCAAACTGATGCAGTTTAACTTTTTCCGCTTGCTGCACCGCTTCTATAAAATGCTGATATTGCTCGTGATGCATCGGACAGTTTAAATAATCGGCATCACCTTTTCCGTAACGCGACGCACGGAAAGCAATGCTCATGTCAACAGATTCCGCGGTCACTACTGGAGCGATCGCGTCATAGAATGACAAATATTCTGTGCCCAAAATTTCCTGAAGAGAATTGGCAAGGGCATCCGAAGTTAATGGACCTGTAGCAAAGATAACATGTGAATGAGTGTCAATCAGTTTTGCGACATCCGTAACTTCCTCGTTGCAGAAACTTATCAGTGGATGAGCTTTTAACTGTAATGTTACTGCCTCAGCAAATGCTTCTCTGTCAATGGCAAGGGCTTGCCCGGCAGGTACAGAAAAAATTTCACCGTTCTTTAAAATCATGGATTTGTGCAGCGCCATTTCTGCTTTGAGCAAACCATGCGCGTTTTCTACCGCACGGCTTTTGAAGGAATTACTACAAACCAGTTCGGCACAATCTCCGGTTTTGTGAGCTTGGGTCATACGTACCGGACGCATCTCAAACAACCGTACCGCGTGTCTACGCTCAGCCAACTGCCATGCCGCTTCTGATCCCGCCAGTCCTGCCCCAACAATAGCAACTAACTGTTTTGCATTCATTTTTCGCATTTACTTTATTTAATTATTATTACGCTAATTTTACTCGTTCATGTTAGATTGAAATCTTTGCTGAATGTTATAAGGCTTCCGAACAATTTCTAATGCTAATAGTTCAATAGGAAAGTAGAAAGTTCAAAATAATTCCCAGAAGAATGATTTAGATTTGCAGGGTTACTTCTCTTGCCTGAACCAGCCTACATAATTGGATTTATTTTCACGGTAGGCCTCTACGCCTTTCAGAGGAAAAGCATATGTGAGGAAATTAATTTGATCGCAAGTAGGTGTGTTATTGGGTGGAGCGGAAAAGAAAGGCATGAAATTGAACGGCATCCTCATACTCCATAGCGTTTAAAAGGCGAATCGGCTGAATTGACCGGTAGCCCCTGACTCAGATCTAGAAAATGTAATGGAAAGGATTGCATTGAGTTGGAGGAAAGGGAAAGCAATTAATCGGAGCCTCACACATACTTGGTAGGAGGAAAAAGTAAAAAACACCATAACTCACAGGAAATACTATTCTTGACTTGAGGTCCACTTCATTCAGTCTGTGATATAGGAATTAAGCATAGGTTGAGAACGTTCATGCAGGACTTAACAGGCAGAAATTTTGTTTGTAGATTCAGCAATTGATTATTCATTCTAGTCTGGCTTTGCTATTTTTCGTGAAGAGTTCCATACTGGATACTTTTCTGATTCGTTGATTGCTCATCTTCAACAAAAAATGGATTAGAACCTTTGCCGGAATCATGATTGTTGGCTTTGGAATCTTCCAATTCAAAATCCATTTTTTCTCTTGAAAATATGCATGAAAGATTTTTTAGTTAACCTCAATTTAAACTGATCTGTAGTCCGTCTGAACAGTCTAATTTAATCTAATTGTACAGGCTTAATTTTTATAATTAAGCTAACTTATCAATTATATGCTTTGTTTATCTAATGTCCTGACTAGATAGCTACGAAATAGGAAGATATGGATCATTCCGGGCGTTACTGGAAGAAACTGAAAGATGGACGTATTCAGTGTGAAGTCTGCCCAAGATTGTGCAAATTACACGAAGAACAACGAGGTCTATGTTTTGTGCGTCAGGCAAAAAATGAACAAATTCTGCTGACGACTTATGGACGTTCCAGCGGATTTTGCATTGATCCGATTGAAAAAAAACCGCTGAATCATTTCCTGCCGGGAACGCCGGTTTTGTCCTTCGGTACCGCTGGATGTAATCTCACCTGTAAATTTTGCCAAAACTGGGACATCAGCAAATCCCGAGAATTTGACCTTCTCACCGAAAGCGCTTCTCCGGAAATGATTGCCAAAGCCGCAAATGCACACGGCTGCCGCAGCGTAGCTTTCACTTACAATGATCCGGTGATTTTTTTGGAATACGCGGTGGACATCTCTCAAGCCTGCCGTGAAGCGGGTGTTCGTTCGGTTGCGGTCACTGCGGGTTATATTCTTCCGGATGCACGAACCGAATTTTTCCGTAACATGGACGCGGCAAATGTTGACTTGAAAGCATTCAACGAAGATTTTTACAAAAAGATTTGCGGTGGAAAACTCGCGCCTGTTCTGGAAACTTTGTTATATTTAAAAAACGAAACCGAGGTTTGGTTTGAACTGACCACACTTTTGATTCCTGGAGAAAATGACTCTCCTGAAGAACTGCATAAGATGACAGAATGGATTGTAGAAAATTTAGGTCCGGATGTTCCGCTGCATTTTTCCGCATTTCATCCTGACTGGAAAATGCGTGATATTGAATACACGCCACATTCTACTTTAAACCGCTCTAGGGAAATTGCTTTGGGTAATGGAATACGTAATGTATACCTTGGGAATGTTCACGACAAATCCGGATCAAGTACATACTGTCATAAGTGTGGTGAATTGCTCATCGGAAGGGATTGGTATGAATTGAGCGAATGGCATCTGGATACTTCCGGATGTTGCGTTTCGTGCGGAACGGCGTGCACAGGATTTTTGGAAAAAAGTCCAGGAACCTGGGGAGCAAAAAGACTTCCGGTGAGCTTATAAAATATAGTTCAGGTGGTCAGTGCCCAGGCGCCATAACCAACAACACGTCCGTAATCACCAGAGGTGTCACCGGAATTACAGAGCCCGAGACGGTGAACCTGCCATTGATTTTTGGAAGCCGCTGCTAAAGCTCCCCTCAGCGGAAAGGCTCCACAGGCATCTTCCGGAGAAAGATTTTGTGCGGCCAGAAGTTCGATTGCGTTTGCGGTGAGAGCGTCTTTTTGCTGTGCGGTTTGATAATCATGAAAATGACTCAGATCAGTACTGACCACAATCAAAGTTTCCGGATCTTCACTAAATTGCTGAATCATTTCCGCAAGCTGTTCAGTTTTGGTTTCACCTACAACCAGCGGAAGCAATTCAAAATCAGCGAGAGTTTCCTGTAAAAATGGCAGTTGCACTTCGAGAGAATGTTCCTCGGCATGTGCTGTGTCGTTTACAGAAATCCACGGATAATTTTCGGTCAATCTTTGCATCCGTACTTTGTCCAGTTTTATTCCGCCAAGTGGAGTTTCAAAAACATCTGCCGCAGGAAAAGCCGCACCCTGTAACCAGACACGATGTGCCGGGCCCAAAAGTAAAACACGCTTAAATTGAGGTTGATTATTTTGGAGAAGCCGAAATGCGAAAGCAGCTATTTTCCCGGAATAGCTGTAACCGGCGTGCGGAACGATGAGTGTACGTAGCTTGGAATTTTCCTCATTATTAAGTTGAAAAGAGTTTTGTTCGGCGTCGGCGTCGTGCAAATAACTTCTCACTGTATTCCGGAGTTCCTCGGCATTTCCCGGATAAAACATGGAAGCCACGGCAGGGAGGCGTATTCTTTTGGGCAGAGTTTCTTTAATCATTATACCTTACTAAAGCAAGGTTCCACACTCAATAACCGAAGTGTTTGATTTCCTCACCTTTTTCATCAATATCAGTCATCGCCTGGATACCCATTTCGAGGTGCATATCCACATATTTAGCCGTAACTTTTTTATCCATTTCCTGTGTTTTAACACCTTCCGGAAGCAGCGGCATATCTGAAACAAGCAGAATTGCACCACGGGCAATTTTATTGGCATGTCCGACTATAAAGAGAGTTGCGGTTTCCATGTCAATTCCAATTGCAGAAAGTTCGATCAACCGTTTGCGGAATTTATTGTCCCATTCCCAGACACGGCGATTCGTCGTGTAGATAACACCGGTACGGTATTCCTGGCCATAGTCGAGTAAAGTGTCTGAGACAAATTTATGCAGTTTAAAAGAAGGTAACGCAGGAACTTCCGGAGGCAGATAATCATTGCTCGTTCCTTCTCCGCGGATTGCCGCAATCGGAATGATATAACGTCCAATTTCTGCCGTTTGTTTCAGACCACCGCACTTGCCTAAAAACAAGACCCCCTTGGGATTACAGGCTGTGAGCAGATCCATGATGGTGGCCGCGTTAGCGGAACCTATGCCGAAATTTATAATGCTCAGCCCATTTTTGTTAGTAGCAGTCTGCATCGGACCTCCCTGCCCCCTTATTTCACAGTCGAAACGTTTAGCAAACTTAGTGATATAATTACTGAAATTTGTCAGCAAAATATAATCACCAAATTCCGCTATCTCTGTTCCTGTATAACGCGGAAGCCAGTCACGCGTAATCTCTATTTTTGTTTTCATAAAATGTTCAGCTTATTAAAAATTGAATCTCAGCATAGTCTGCCATAATTTTTAAACTTTCTCAAACTATCACTTTTAACTGCATGTGTCGCAGTTGATAAAAAATATTATTCATTCCAGCGAAAGCGAGAATGACTATCAAAGGGATAGACTTTCTGAACGGGGACTGGATTTTAACAAGTTACTCAGGATTACCGCTTTTGCGAGAATGATAAATTACAGACTTAAAACTTTTCTAAACAGTTAAAGAATAGATGAGGGGAGGAATTCACAAGTGAGGCAAATGCTGGGAGAAAATTCGGAAGCACCACGAGTGAGCAATGCTTCCGAAAGCAGGAACAACAAAGATTACATTGCATTCCAGATAGTGTGACTCCATGCGCCTTTAGGCTTTTTAGAGATCACAGGATCGGAATCTGATGACATTAGAACATCGACCGTGCGCCTATAATCCGCTGGAATCAGGTAACCAATGCCCTGGGGGGGGTTGCCAACCAACTTGTTTATTTCACGCATCATTCTACGTTGATGTTTTTCTGTCTGTGCACCAGTATCGTCATTTTCCAAGACGATATCTGCAGCCTCATCCGGATGATTTCCCGCATACTTCCAACCTTTGATGGATGCTCTGAGGAAGCGGGCCATCTTGTTCACGAAAGCTTTTTTTCTCAGATTTTTTTCCATTACATATAAACCGTCTTCCAAGGTAGAAACACCTTGATCTTCATACTTGTAAACAACCAATTCAGAAGGACTGAGGCCTGCATCAACGACCTGCCAGTATTCGTTATAAGTCATGGTTGAAACGCATTCAGCCTGCTTCTGCAGAATTGGATCCACGTTGAAACCCTGCTTCAAAACAGTCACACCGTTTGAACCACCTGTGGTTGGAATACCCAGTTGGCTCATCCAACTCAGGAAAGGATATTCATTTCCGTAGAACCAAACGCCCAAAGTTTTGCCTCGAAAATCAGCAGGTGATTTGATCCCACTGTCTTTACGACAGGTGAGCATCATTCCTGATTTTTTGAATATTTGAGCAATGTTCACCAGAGCCACACCTTTTTCACGTGATGCCAGAGCGGAAGGCATCCAGTCGATGATTACATCGGCTCCTCCTCCTGCTATAACCTGAGGCGGCGCAATGTCCGGGCCACCAGGTTTTATTGTTACGTCCAATCCCGCAGCCTGATAGTAGCCTTTATCCTGTGCTACATAATAACCTGCGAACTGAGCCTGTGTAACCCATTTCAACTGAATGGTCACTTTATCTGCTGCTTGTGCGGAAAATACCAACCCGGTTGCCAGCATTACCATCACCATTTTTTTCAATATACTCATTTTCTTCTCCATAAGAAATTAAGGTCAGACTTACTTGTTTAACTCAGTCAAGTCAGCCGACACGGAAAGACGGGTGCCATCCTGTGAACTGCCGTTCCAAAAAGGCTAGCAGAGCATAAAACAACGACCCTGACAATGCTGCCACCGCTATGGTTGCCCATACGACGTCAACATTCATTCGACCGATTTCGGTTGAAATACGAAATCCCATCCCGACAATCGGTGTACCAAAGAACTCCGCTACAATCGCGCCGATCAGCGCCAGAGTAGAGTTGATCTTTAATGCGTTAAAAATAAAAGGCAACGCGTTTGGAAGCCGTACCTTGATCAGCATCTGCCAATAATCTGCAGCATATGAATACATCAAGTCAAGTTCCATTCTTCCAGTGGACTTTAATCCTGTCAGCGTATTTACCAGCATCGGGAAAAAAGTCATCATCATCACAACAGCAGCTTTTGACTGCCAGTCAAAACCAAACCACATGACCATGATCGGTGCCACCCCCACAATAGGCAAGGCACTAGCCAGATTTCCAAGCGGCAACAGACCTCTCTGTAAAAATGGAATTTTATCAACCAGAACCGCAACTACAAATCCGGATCCGCAACCCAGGAAAAATCCGGCCAGCACCGCTTTCATAAATGTTTGCTGAAAATCAGCCCAGATCATATCAAGTGAATTAGCGAAGGCTATTCCGATCAGAGACGGAGGAGGCAGCAAAACCTGCGGTACCATGAAACCGACCGTTAACATTTCCCACAAATAAAGCAGCATTCCACCAAATAAAACCGGTACCAGCAAATTGATGGCAACAGCAATTTTTTTGTTGAGACTTGTATCAATGCGGGACCAGAGACCCATTACTTGCCATATCAGCCCAACCAGAGTCACTACATAAAGCCAGATACCCCAGCTTAATGTTCCGGGTTCCGCTGAATGTACACTGTTTAAGGTTGCCATGCATCCGGAAGCAATCAGGAGGCTGATCATAATTTTTCCCGACATACTCATAATCAAAGTTGGACGTAAAATAACTAAGACTGAAGCGAGCAATGGCTGCAGAGCATACCATAAGGTGCCCTCTCCATGGAACATCCAGTCCCTTGAAAACAACGACTGAGTTACAAAACCTATACTGAAAATCCAATTGAGGATTGCAGACTTTTTCATGCTTGAAACCCCATTCTTTTTTGAACTCTACGTTCCAAAACAGTCATCAGGAAAACGAGTGTACCGGCTACAAGCGAAGCAACAATCAATGCACTCCAGATCTGCACCGTCTGTCCGTAGTAAGAGCCGGTCAACAAACGGGCGCCTAAACCGGCCCTTGCACCCGCAGGCAATTCCCCCACAATCGCACCGACCAGACTGATCGCAATGGAAACCTTGAAGCTGGCAAACAAAAACGGAGTAGAGGCCGGCCAGCGTAATTTCCAAAAAAACTGAGTTTTTGTCGCGTTGTAGGTTTTCAGCAAATCGAGATGCATCGGGTCCGGAGAACGTAAGCCCTTGACCATACCGATCGCAATCGGGAAAAAACAAAGATAGGCCGAAATGATAGCTTTTGGTAAAAGACCTGTAACTCCAAATGCACCCAGAACTACAATGATCATCGGCGCAATTGCCAGAATCGGAATTGTCTGTGAGGCAATTATCCAAGGTAAAACGCTTTTATTTAAGGTGGAAACGTGAACAATACCCACAGAAAGTAAAATCCCTAAAATAGCACCCATTGCAAAGCCTACCATGGTTGAGGAAATTGTGACCCAACCGTGATAGACCAAGCTGCGTTTGGATGATATCTTTTGCTGAAAGATTGATTTATTGAGATCGAAGATAATCTGATGCGGAGCCGGCATGATTGGACGATCCATTGACCACGAATCATCAACGAGCTTGGAAAAATCCCACTCAACTTTATGCCGTTCGTATTTGTCGATTAAAACCGCAGAATTGAGGTAGACTGCAGCTGCATACCAGATAACCGCGGTAAAGGCGAGTACGGCTGTAATCGAAACAAATGATGAGGTACGGAACCAGTTCATTTCAAATATTTAGCTCAATCATAGCTGTGTCCTGCCCGCAAACCTTCACGGATACGATGAGACAGTTCAAGGAATTCCTGCGTTTCCCGCATATCAAGGGTACGTTTTTCCGGCAGGGGACTTTCAATTACATCAATTATCTTTCCGGGACGGGGAGACATAACCACAATTTTTGTGGAAAGATATGCAGCTTCCGGAATGGAGTGAGTCACAAAGACTACCGTCTTTTGCGTTTGTTCCCAAAGTTTGTGGAAGTGTTCATTGAGTTGGTCACGCACTATTTCATCCAGCGCCCCAAACGGTTCATCCATCAGCAATAAATCAGGATAAAAAGTAAGGGCACGCGCGATTGAAACGCGTTGCTGCATTCCTCCGGAAAGCTGCCAAGGGAATTTTTTTTCAAAACCGATGAGGTCCACCATTTCCAGTACTTCTGCGGCACGTTTTCTCTGTTCCGCTTTTTCAACACCCATAATTTCCAAAGGCAGTTTGAGGTTGCCTTCAACGGTACGCCAGGGGTACAGCGCGGGTGACTGAAAAACATAACCGTATGCCCGCTGCAAACGAGCTTCTTCTGGAGACATACCGTTTATTTTTATTTCACCACCGGTGGGTTTTTCAAGATCCGCAATCACCCGCATCAGCGTGGTTTTTCCACATCCGGAAGGACCTATCAGTGAAATAAAATCACCTTTATTGATTTCCAGATCAATCTCCGAAAGCGCGTGAACAGGACCGTCTGCTGTTTCGAAAACTAAATCTACTTTACGGGCTTCAACAACCCGGGAACCATCTTCCATTACGATGACCGCTCCACAGAAGTAGGAGCAGTAGCGGAACTTCTTTTCTCAACCGCACTGTAATATGGTGCAAAACAAGGACGCTCAACATAGCGGCCGACACCACGCTCAGTTCGAACATCACCGTTTTTATAAACCACCAGCCCCTGGCTGATAGTCGCAACGTTGATTCCAGTCAATTCCATTCCTTCAAAAATATTGAAATCAATATTTTGATGATGAGTTTTCGCAGAAATTGTATGAGTTGCAGATGGATCAAAAATCGCCAAATCCGCATCACTGCCTTCCGCAATCATGCCTTTTCGCGGATAAATGTTGAAAATCTTTGCCGTGTTGGCTGATGTAACTGCGACAAATTCGCTCATGGTTAAACGACCGGTGTTGACGCCATGCGTCCAGAGAACATGCATTCGGTCTTCAATACCGGCTGTTCCATTTGGAATTTTGCGAAAATCATCCTTACCCATCGCTTTCTGGTCTGCACAAAAACAACAGTGATCGGTTGCTGTTGTCTGTAAATCTCCGGACTGCAAACCACGCCAGAGTGCTTCTTTGTTACCTTTTGGGCGGAAGGGCGGGCTCATCACATGTGCCGCCGCAAACTCAAAATCAGGATTCCGATATACGCTGTCATCAACCAGCAGATGCCCAGCCAGCACTTCGCCAAAAACGCGTTGACCTTCACGCCTTGCTCGTGCGATTTCATTAAGAGAATGTGAGCATGAATTATGAACCACATACAAAGGCACATCAAGCATCTGCGCAAAACGAATTGCACGGTTTGCCGCTTCTCCTTCAACCTGAGGCGGTCTTGACTGAGGATGTCCTTCCGGACCGGTAATACCGCTGTCAAATATTTTCTTCTGGAAATGATCCACCAACTCACCACTTTCCGCGTGGACTGTGCAAAGAGCACCCAGTTCACGGGCACGGGTGAAACTGTTTACCAGTATTTCGTCATCAGCCATGATTGCGCCTTTATAGGCCATGAAGTGTTTGAAACTGTTAACTCCATAGTCTCGACAGAGCGTGCCCATTGCTTCATGAACAGAATCATTCCACCAGGTGATTGCCACGTGGAAACTGTAATCGGTTGCAGCTTTTTCAGCCCAGCCGCGCCAGGTGTGATATGTTTCCAGAACATCTTCCTGCGGGCCCGGAATCACAAAATCGATAATCATGGTTGTTCCACCAACCGCACCTGCTGTTGTTCCGGAAAAGAAATCTTCCGAGGCAACTGTTCCCATAAAAGGAAGTTCCATGTGAGTATGCGGATCAATTCCACCGGGCATCACATAACAACCACCTGCATCAACAATATCCACTCCTGAAGGTGCATCCATGTCAGGACCTACAGCCTGAATAATTCCATCCTCACAATAAACATCCGCGCGGAATGACTGATCCGCGTTGACAACTGTTCCACCTTTTATAATTACTGACATCTTGTCCCCTTCTTGATAGTTTTAAAGTTCCCTAGTTTTAATTTTCTTCAACCCTCATCGGGTTATTTGGATGGGTTGTCCAGTTCTGATATTCTGTTCCTGAATCAACTCGTTCCATGGTGATGCAGTCCGGCACAGGACAGGCAAACATACAGAGATTACAACCAACACATTCTTCGTCTATAATCTCAAAACTTCGTTCACCATTGGCTTTAATTTCACGAATGGCTTGATGTGACGCGTCCTCACATGAAATATGACACAATCCACAATGGATGCAAGTCGATTCGTCAATTCTGGCTTTGATATCATATTTCAGGTTGAGATATTGCCATTCAGTCACATTAGGTACTGCCATTCCCCTGAAGTCCTCCAAAGTAGCGTAACCCTTTTCGTCCATCCAGTTGTTGAGACCGTCTATCATGTCATCCACAATTTTAAAACCATAGTGCATAGCAGCAGTACATACCTGAACACTGCCGGCCCCCAGTGCGATAAATTCCGCAGCATCACGCCAATTCGAAATGCCACCAATTCCAGAAATTGGCAAATGTTGAGTTTCCGGATCTTTTGAGATTTCAGCCACCATATACAGAGCAATCGGTTTAACAGCAGGTCCACAATAACCACCGTGAGAGCCTTTTCCGTCAATCGTCGGTTGCGGTGCCATTTGATCAAGGTCAACTGAAACAATCGAGGTTACAGTATTAATCAGAGCCACTCCATCACCACCACCTGCTTTTGCCGCGTGCGCCACTTTGCAGATATCGGTCACATTTGGAGTAAGTTTTACCAGACAAGGCAGATCGGAACTTTCCTTCACCCAGCGGGTAACCATTTCAACATATTCCGGAACCTGCCCGACAGCTGCCCCCATACCTCTTTCAGACATACCGTGCGGGCAGCCAAAATTTAATTCTACTCCGTCACAACCTGTGTCCTCAATTTTATGTATAATATACTTCCAGTCTTTTTCGTTACAGGGAACCATTAGCGAAACAACCACCGCACGATCCGGCCAATCTTTTTTTACTTGCTTTATTTCCTTCAGATTGACCTCCAGCGGACGATCTGTAATGAGTTCCAAATTATTTAATCCCATCATACGTTGGCCATTGTAATGTACCGCACCATAACGTGAACTGACATTTACGATGGGAGGATCTATACCCAGAGTTTTCCAAACTACACCGCCCCAACCTGCGTTGAACGCGCGTTCGACATTATACAATTTATCTGTAGGCGGAGCAGAAGCCAGCCAAAAAGGATTTGGTGCCTTGATACCTCCCACATTGCAACTTAAATCAGCCATAAAGAATTAGAATGTTTTTATTTATTAGTTTTCCTGCCATAAATCGGCACGATTGTTTTTTTAGTTTGACAGTACAACACAACAAAAAAGGATACTAAGTTAATTTCCGATGAATTGCAATTGCCGCCTGTTTGCCGTCTTCGACAGCCTGAACAGTCAAATCTTCTCCGGAACGAATGCAGTCACCTCCGGCCCAGACATTGGCTAGAGAGGTTTCATATTCCAAATTGACCATAATTTTTCCACCCTCTGTTTCCGGTATTTCAGAGTCTGAATCCAGAGTGTTAACCAATGTTTGGCCGATGGCTTTAAAAACTACATCAGCTTCTATAAAGCGCCGTTCTCCAGTTCCGACAAGTTTCCCTTTCGGATTCAATTCAGTACATTCAAACTCAATTCCACTCACATGTCCATTTTCTGACTGCAAACTTTTTGGAGCAAGCCAGTATTTGACATTGACACCGTTGGTTTGTGCAAACTCCTGTTCTTTCCAGGTTGCACTCATTTGTTCTGAACCGCGCCGGTAAGCCAGTGTTACATCTTCAGCACCTAGTTTTTTAGACTGCACCGCGATGTCAATCGCGGTATTTCCACCGCCAATTACAACAACCCGGCGTCCGACCGATAACTCAGACAGGCTCCCGCATTGACGTAGTTCTGAAATAGTATCCACCGCATTGTATACTCCGGCTATTTCTTCACTTTCCAAACCAAGTGTATTTACATCTCCCAAACCGACACTCAAAAATACTGCGTCAAACTCCTGACGGAGATCATCCAGTTTCACCTCCTGCCCCAATCTGTGATTTGTACGGGTTTCAATCCCGCCGATTTTTAATATGAAATCAACTTCACGCTGCGCAAAATCATCAACAGTTTTATAAGCCGCAATTCCGTATTCATTTAGACCGCTCAATTTTTCACGAGCTTCAAAGACTACGCTTTGATGCCCCAATAATGCAAGACGATGTGCACACGAAAGTCCTGCAGGGCCACCGCCGATTACCGCAATTTTTTTCCCGCTTGACTCAGCTCTTGTAAAAATTGTCTCCCCACTTTCCAAAAAACTGTCTGTGGCATAACGCTGCAGTTCACCGATACGTACAGGCTGATGATCCTGAGTTTCTCTGACACATGCCCCCTCACAAAGGATTTCAGTTGGACAAACCCTGGCGCACATTCCACCCATTATGTTTTGTGACAGAATGTCTTTTGCGGAACCTTTTAGATTGCCTGTAGAAATTTTGCGGATAAAGTTGGGTATATCAATAGAGGTCGGACACGCATCTACACAGGGGGCGTCATAACAAAAATAGCACCTGTTTGCCTCAACTAAAGCATTCCCCGGCTGCAGAGGTGGATGAACATCGGTAAAATTTAAAGTTAGTTGTTCCTGCGGCAAGCGTCCGGCACGAACGTCGATATTAGTCATATTATTATTCTCAGCATTTACGGCGGTAATTTTTTTTCAAATCACCGTTTTTCAAAAAAATTATTGCAGTGCGGTTAGATCTCCATAAGTTTCTGGACGGCGATCACGGAAAAACTGCCAGAGGTTACGAATTTCCCGGACTGCATCCATATCCATGTCATGCACCAGTAAGCCGTCACTGTGATCATCAAGCTGCGCTTCAATTTTTCCACGCGGATTAACGATATAGCTTGATCCGTAAAACGTGCCAATGTTCCAAGGTTCTTCTGAACCAACTCTGTTAATAGCTCCAATGTAACAACCATTAGCTGCTGCTGAGGCCGGCTGTTCCAGTTCCCATAAATATTGGGAAAGGCCCGCGACAGTAGCGGACGGATTGACAATATATTCTGCACCGTTCAATGCCAATGCACGCCATCCTTCCGGGAAATGCCTGTCATAACAAATGTACACACCAAGTTTGCAGTATGCAGTTTCAAAAACAGGGAAACCTAAATTCCCTGGTTTGAAGAAGAATTTTTCATAAAAACCTGCAACCTGAGGAATATGAGTTTTACGGTATTTACCCATGTATTTACCATCTGCATCTATCACTGCTGCTGTGTTGTAATACACACCTGTCATTTCTTCTTCATATATAGGAACAACAATCACCATGTTATATTTTTTCGCGTATTCCTGCATAAGTTTCGTGGTTGGTCCCTCTGGTATTTTTTCTACAGCCGCATACCACTTTGAGTCCTGACTAGGGCAAAAATAAGGCTGGGTAAAGACCTCCTGCAGACAGAGTACCTGCACACCTTTTTCGCCTGCCTCCTCAATATAGGGAATATGAGCTTCTATCATTTTACTGGTAATTTCTTCCGGAGACATTGATGTGTCTCCCTTAAGGGCCATTTGAATTAAACCGCTGCGTACTTTCATTTAATCTCCTTTAAACAATTTTTAAATAGGAAGAAAATTTGTCATGCTAAAACTCTTTTGCCTGACATGTGCAAAAAAATTATTCTTTAATTTAAGTCTGTGAATTGTAAAAGTAGAATTTGATTTGGTCAAGACTTTAAAAAAAAATTTGACTACAAAATCAGTCTTACAAGCCGCCCTGAATTATTAATAATAACTTGTCATCAAAATATTTATGTGTTATTTTTTTTAAAAATCACATAGAATATACCAACCAAAAACACAAATATAACCAGTAAATAATGAGTGAAAAAACTCTTGGAGCAGGTGTTTTTCCGTCTATCACATTAAGTAAAATTAAAGATTTTATAACTTTAACAAAACCGCGGTTGCTATCAAGTGTGCTATTCAGCACCGTTCTAGGTTATGTACTGCCTCAGGATAGTATAATTACTGTTCTGCCTTTGCTGTATTTATTATCAGGTACAGCACTGACTGGTGGAGGTGCGCACGTGCTTAATCAGTGGATGGAGCAAGTTCCTGATTCAAAGATGAGCCGGACAAAAAGCCGCCCCCTACCAATGGGGAGGCTCTCCAGAAATGAAGCTTTAATTTTCGGAGTAATCATTTCCATCGCCGGTATCACGATTTTATGGCTGACACTCAATGCACTTACTGCCGCACTTGGTTTACTGACCGTAATTTCTTATATCCTGATTTATACTCCGCTGAAACAAAAAACAATCGCTAACACCTGGTTTGGAGGAATAACAGGTGCATTACCTCCGGTTATGGGTTGGACAGCTGCACGTGGTCAATTGGACTGGGAAGTACTGCCTATTTTTGCTTTGCTTTATTTTTGGCAACTTCCGCATTTTTTTGCAATTGCCTGGATGTATCGTGAAGACTACCAGAGAGGTGGTTTCAGGATGCTCTCATTAGTTGATAAAACAGGTCAAAGAACCGCTGCACATATGCTGTTAAACACAGCTTTGCTATTTGTGGCCAGCCTCTCAGTTTATTTAATTGGTCAGGGGAGACTCCTTTATCTCACAGGCGCTATTTTTCTTGGTTTAGGATTTTTTGCAGTAATCACTTTATTTTTTCGTGAAAAAAGTGTAGAAAATGCACGTAAGGTTTTTCTTGCTTCTATTGTTTATTTGCCCGTTCTGAGTACCATTTTATTTCTGGAACGTTTTTTTTATTAATCTAAACATCCCTGTTTTTTTGGAGGTCTATGGAAGAAAATGATTCTGAAGTAATGGCGTCAAAGGTATTTTACGTCATCCTCGGTGGATGCATCCTGTTTATGGCAGGTGCCTACATTTTTGCTTTTAATGCCTGATTTGTTTACTTATAAAAACTTATCTACTTAATCGCTGAAAAGCGAACAACGATATTGCAGTGAAAAATTAAGATGATTGAATATTTTGTGCAAAGTGCATCCTCGTTTGCTGGGGATATCGACAACCTTTTTCTTGTGATCACATTGATCATCGGATTCTGGTTTGTTTTGACATTCGGAATACTTGTATATTTAATTATACGGTTCCGAAGGAAAGAGGGAGTGAGGGCCAAATACATTGCTGGAGAGAAACACAGCGAAACGAAATGGACTCACTATCCTCACTATGCGGTGATTGCGATGGACGTGGTCATAATAGCTGTAAACATACTTGTTTGGGTCAACATAAAACAAACCCTTCCTCCAAGAGACAACCTTGTGCGCGTGATCGGACAGCAATGGAGCTGGTCCTTCATTCACGCGGGCCCGGATGGAGAGCTTGACACGGCGGATGATGTGGCAACAGTCAATGATCTTCATTTGAAGCTTGGAGAGACGTACCACTTTGAACTACAGGCGCGGGACGTTGTTCATAACTTTGCTGTACCGGCTTTTCGCTTGAGACAGGATGCTGTGCCCGGCAGGACAATCAGTGGCTGGTTTAAGCCTACCAAAACAGGCACCTTTGACCTGCAATGCGCAGAGATGTGTGGATATGGTCATGGAATCATGGGGGCGGCTGTAACAGTCCATTCGGAAGAAAGCTATGACACCACCATGGCTCAGATACAAAACGGAACCTATGAGAGTCATTACCAGAAACGGATGGGAACTAAAACCGATTTACCATCTAATACCTCTCAAGTTGACGATGAGGATTCCTTT
>Ga0207986_1000607_pt1 | contig 16525 bp, 15 predicted proteins | sample ETNtaG_26_FD_185764 | JGI IMG/M metagenome (GOLD analysis project Ga0207986, IMG submission 185764) | Marine microbial and viral communities from oxygen minimum zone, Eastern Pacific Ocean - ETNP201302SV89 (SPAdes) (version 2) | ecosystem: Environmental > Aquatic > Marine > Oceanic ... | reverse complement strand
TGTCCAAAGACTTCTATCTGAAGATTTCTTTTTATTTAATTTGTCAGCAGCATCCCAGCATGTAGTAAGATCACAAGTTGCAAATTTTCCTGTTTTGCTGTCGTATTTATGTTTTTTAAGATGTCCTTCCCACTGAGTATTTTTTGAATACTTAAATGTAGATTGATAGATAAAATCACCTTTTTGTTTATCGGACATTACGGCAGGTGTATTGAATGTTAAGGCCCCAGAGACAACTTGTTTAATTGCATCAGTTAATTTTGCTATCATTTCAGCTTCATTATCTGCGTACATTGGTGCAACTGTTCCCCCGTTTACCGCGAGATTAACATAATTTTGCTTGGTACTAGCGGTAAAACTCGATGTAGCAAAACCTACTGCAAAGGTTTTTATTTCATATTGATTTTTTAAATTTTTTGCTGCGTTAGCGGCTGCACTTGGGTTAGCAAAAACACCGTCACTTATAACTATTAAATAATTCGCTTGGCATTTCGCATTAGGTATTCTAGGTGAAGGAAAGCCTCCATAACCGTTTGCAAAATAAGACCTTGCTATGTTTAATGCATTAGTTAAATAGGTTCCTCCGCCTGCAAATACATTGTCAATATCTTTATAAATTAATCTTGCCCCATCTTTTGAAACTGGAATTCTTATTCTTGTTCCATAATAATTATAACGCCAAGTATCGTATCGGTAGGCTGCATGCCAGCGAATTGATCTAGAAGGATGTCCCCATTCCATTAAACCAAAGTTAGCTGAGCTTGTTAATTCTGTATTGGATACAATTTTTTTAATAACTTTACGTGCAATATCCATTCTCGATAATGCTCTACTTGTAAATGTAGCTGTTAGTGATCCTACATGAGTTGATGCATTAAAAGCTATTTCTCTAATCAAGTTGTTACCAGTATCTGCTACATAAATTTTACCAGATGATGATATGTGTAAACCCCTAGGAGCATAAAATGCGTCTCCGCTATAATTTGCTTGATATTCTCCATAACCATATTTACTTAAGTAAGTCCCGCTTGAATTAAATTTTTGAACGTTATGGTATCCTTGTTCAACAATATATATATTGCCAGAACTATCAAATCCAGCTCCCATAGGATTATAGTGAAACCCAGTTGCAGTTGTACCTGTGCAGTGCCGACCGCACCAGTTCATATGCGACCAAGCTCTCTGCCAGTTATGGTTTGGATTTATATTGGGTCTTCCATATGGTCTTCCACCTACGTTAGTGCAGCCACTAATATTAGATCCACTAATTGTATGCAAACATACTCCTTGACCTTCTTGTATTGTTACCAGCATTTTTGTGTAATCAGAATTAAGAGTGATATCTGTAATAGCTCCCCAATAATTAAACTGATTCCAGTTTCCATAACCTTTTACTCTTTTTACTTCACTTAAATTATCTCTTCTAAGTATAGTAATAAATCCATCACTCCAATTCGAACCATAACAAGCGCAACGATGTGTTCCAAGGTATATGTGGCTGTCAGATACAGCAATTGAATGGTATTTCATTGGACCGTAAGGACCAGGTCTGAGAAAATCCATAAAATTACTTTGTCTAATACACTTACCATCTAATGATAGGACATCTATACGAAAACCATAATAACCTGCATTTACAATGTAAATTTGGTCATTGTGAATAGCGAATTTTTTTGACTGATAATATTGTTTTCCGCAAGGCCTATCTGTGTGCCAATTACCTCCATGTTCTAAAAACTGTGATTGCAACTCCCCATCAGAATTAAATTTATGTATCCTATAATTTTTGCCAGTATCACTATTATAAGTCCAATAATCTTGAAGAACATAAACATTGCCTGCACTATCAGTTTCTATATCTGTTGGTTCTTTCAAATAACTATCACTAGTTAACTGCGCGCCTCCAAGATCCCAGGCCATACTGCCTGAATTATCTAACATAATCATGATATTAGATGGGACCAAAGAGCCCGTTCCTAATGGTGGAGCTTTAGCAAATGAACTGTTAGGCATTAAAAATACCAGTAATATTGCAATAAGAATTTTTTTAATCATCGAGCCTCCTCAATTTTTAAAAGAAATTCTTCATATTTTCTTATATTTTTATCGCTTACAATTTCTAAATATTCTTCTTGTCGACCACCTTCTTTTAGGAAAACATAAAAATAAGAATTATCGTTTACAGTTGTTGAATAAAATTCTGATTGCTTTTTTTCTATTCTTGCTTTGTTTCTTTCAAAAATTATTTTGTAATCATTTTTTGCTATTTGAAAAAGAATGGGGGTTTCAAGAATTTGATGAATATAATTAACTTTAATTAATTTGTCTTTATAAAAAACTAAGAACACATTTACATTAAAAACATCTCTTAAATCGCCACCCTTACATATTTGTTCTATATTAATCTCTTTGGTTAAAATACCTGAAGTACCTGATCCATAAGCAAATATATTGATTTTCTCTAATTCTTTTTTTGTTACGCCAGGCTTAATTTTTTCAAAGTTACAGTCATATGCAAGAGCTTCACTTTGAAAGCTTATAAGAAATAAAAAAATAACAATGTAAATTTTTTTTATCATTGTGGAACCAATACTACTGCTTCGATAGGCACAATAATATCGCCTTCTCCCTTTCCGCATGAAAATATAGTGTAATAATAAGCTTCCATAGTTGAGCCGGATGATTGTTTATAAGAAGTGCCTTCAGATATACCTGTGTCCGAGCTTGATGTGCTTGAAACTTGTCCCCTTTTAGGAAGGCCGCTGCCAATGGTGTTTCCATTTGAATCGGGGCTTTGGGTAATAAACCATTCATACTGGTATTTAGCTAATCTCTTTTTTTCAGTGGTATCGCTATTGCTATCCAAGTGAGACAATGAAGCCCAGCCTTTTCGAGCCGATGAACCATTAGGACCTATTGCTTTAACTTTGCTCATATTATCGCTAAGGCTTGGAAAAAAGCTTGTTTTACAGAAGTTAAGAGATCCGATGTCATATGGTTTTAAAGTTACTTTTTTTTGTACTTGTTGATTTAAATATTCTTTGGCTTCCTGAATTCCAGTTTCGGCAGCATAAAAAGTTTGTTGATTATAATCCCGCAATTTATTTCCTTCGTGATCGTTTGAGGCTATAACGACAAGCGTTGTTCCCATCAGCGACATTACCAGCAACAACAAGATCGCCAAAACTACGATAAAGCCTTTTTCTGATTTTTTATATTTTTTTGTTTTCATTTAATTTAGAACGATGTTTCTTAAATAGGTGCTAGCGAAAAAAGTTTCTCTATGATAGCGATCCGTAATTGTTTGCTGAAATCCTTTTTTTCCTGGGTTGTGGTTGGTAATTATTATTGTTCTATCTTTTTTATAAATTTGATTAGGAGACCTAACAGTTAGATAAATCTCAACAGTATGAACTTCTTTTTGATTATCTATGGCTATTTGTAACGTACAATCATTAAAACAAACATCGTTTAATTCTTTTCCTTTTTTATCTTTAAAAACGACTTGAAAATCGGAAACAAAAGGGGTTATCATAATAGGGGCGCATTCCTTTTGTCTTTTAAGATTTTGACAATTCATTCTTTTCCCTAAACCGTAATTTTGTCCTTGATAAGTATAATCAATACTGGGATTTTCAATTTCTTCTCTGGCTAAATAAAATGTGCTCCTTCCATTCGCTTCTTTTAAATTATTGCGGTCGTATGCTACAAGATAATATCTAATTTCTACTCTTTCTGTTGGAGAGATGTTATACTCAAGAGCCAGATAGTCTGTGCCATCTCCTCGATAGTATTGGTACCAATTTACTTTATAATTTTTTATTTCCGCATAACGATTATCTTTTTTTTCTATTAATCTATCACAGCTGCCATTGTAATTAATGTCACAATAACCTGCATTTCTTAAATCTTTTAAAATTGTGGAAAGAGCATTTCTTGACGAAGAGCTTATCTTCACTTTGTCTACGACCGATTGATAAGATTTATTAAAAATATTATATGAATAAAATAGTGCGGCAACACTTATAACTCCGATAACTATAGCTACCAACACCTCCACTAATGTCATACCTAGTTTTTTTTTAAGTGTCACTTAACTATAACTCCTAAATATTTTTTTTGTTTTCCTTTACCTGTAAAGAAATTTAATCTTACGCCAGTTAGATTAGAATTTATTTGACCTTTGGTATTAATAACATGAATTTTTTTCTTGTCTTTTGTACTGTCACATCTTGGTATTTTATATTTATTATTGATTTTAATTTGCTGTTTTGCTTTTAGTTTATCCACCCATTTATTATGTTGTTTATCTAATAGAGCATCTCCACTTTTAGCAGCATAAGTACAATTCTCATTAAAAGATCCGAAGCCAGAAGATGTTGCGGCTGTTGGATTTCCCATCATATCTTCAACGATCATCTCAGCTAAAAAATTTACTTTATTTTTTTCAATAGATCTGTCTACGGATTGAATTGCAACGGCTGTAAGTTGATTTACAGCAACGAAGCCTATGCCAATAATCACAAGACACACGAGCGATTCAATAATTGAAAAACCTTTATTAGAATTTAATTTTTTCATCATTGTAAAATCCACCTATCCTTTTTTAAATTGTATTTATAAATGGTTGTGTTCAAACCTCTATCAACCGACAGCATATAGCGATGTTTTTTTTTAGTATTATAATCACAACGATTTGATCCATTCTCCTCAGTGTTTTTTACCGAACATAAAATGTAATAACGTGCTCTTACACCTGTCACTGGATTTGGGTCTACTCCGCAGGAATTCATTTTTCCATTTCTAGAGATACAAAGACTAAAATTATTACCACCCGCAGCACCACGTACACCAGCTTTAAGGGTAAATCGCTCGGTGGTGCTTTGATGCCAAATTTGTTCTTTACGTGGTAAGCCACATGGACAAGATCCAGATAACCTTAAACCGCTTTTGTTAGATCCATTGTTGTTATTTGTTCGACCCGGTGGATTATTGCTCATCTGAATAGCAAATTCTTCATTCGTCATAAACCATGTGTTGTTCTTCTTTTCGTGGGCTTTACTGAGCTTGAGACTGCTATTGATGTATATAAGGCCATATTTTCTTTGATTAACCTCCTGTTTTTTTTGATTTATATAGGCAGCAAGCTCAACAACTTCCTTCTTAACTTTTCTATCTATGATCCAATCATTGATATTGGGGACAGCGATTGCACTGGTTATGCCAATTAATAAAATAACCAGCAATAACTCAACTAAACTAAATCCTTTAGGCCTGTCCTTTTTGCACATTGTTAATAATCCCAGTAGTCACCAATTTATCAATTGATTTTTCCATAGTGATCATACCATCTCGTTGTCCCATTTGAATCACGCTGTCAATTTGATGGATTTTTGCTTCTCGGATTAAATTTCTAATCGCCATATTACAAGCCATGATTTCAAAGGCACCTATACGCCCTGAATTGTCCTTTTTCTTGAACAATTTTTGTGTAACAACCATCTTTAAAGATTCTGAAATCTGGCTTCTAATTTGTGATTGTTGTTCCGGCGGGAAGACATCAATTAGTCTATTAATTGTGTTTGATGCGCCACTTGTATGTAAGGTAGCAAAGACCAAATGTCCTGTTTCAGCTGCGGTGAGTGCCATTCCGATGGTTTCTAAATCTCTTAACTCTCCAACCAAGATAACATCGGGATCTTCTCTTAACGCCCCTTTCAAGGCCTTTGCAAAACTTTCTGTTTGTTTACCCACCTCTCTTTGGGAGACAATGGATTTTTTATCATTGTGAATAAATTCAACAGGATCCTCAATAGTAATAATGTTTGCGGGTCTATTTCCATTAATTTGATCAATAATTGATGCTAAGGTTGTTGATTTTCCCGATCCTGTAGGTCCTGTAACAAGCACCAAACCTTTATGAGCGTCAATCAATTCGTACAATACAGGAGGTAAATTAAGACTATCCATCGTGGGTATTTTGGTTTCTACTCTTCTCAGAACAACCGCCAGTCCGTTGAGCGTTTTATAAAAATTTGCTCTAAATCTCAATTCACCTAATACAACTGCACAATCCAATTCTTTTTTTGAATTGAAAATTTTTATTTCTTCTTCACTGCAATTTTTTTTTAGCAGCTCATCAATATCTTGATTTTTAATTTTAGAATTTTTTTCTAGAACGATATCACCCATTATTCGACAGGCAATATCAGAGCCTTCCCTAAGGTGAAAATCCGAAATTTTTAAATTATTCTTGGCCAGTTCTATGATTTTATTTATCATTGTTAAAATAATACAGGGTATAAGGAGATTATCACATGCCTGGTTCAGTTTTTTTGTTTTAAGAGCATTGAACCTATTTTCTAAAATGTAGTTTTTATGCAATATTTCACTTTTTTGTCTATTTTTAGGGGTTTTTTATATTATCTATTGAATAAGTGGTAAAATAGCTCATAAATCTAGTATTTACGTAGAAAAACTTGATAAAAGGAGTTTTATAGGGAAAAATGGTTTGATTGCTTGATAATATGACATTTATATAACTTGTGATCGTTTTTATTATAAATTTTTATAAAATTATATAACTCTAACACAAGGATAAAAATATTTTATAAACTCTAACACAAAATTACCAATTATTTATAAAAAATTCAGATCCTATGTTTAAAATCAAGCAAAAAGCCTTATTTATATAGATTTTTTAACATAAAATGCCTAATTTTTAGATTAATTTAGCTAATGATAAAAACTCTAACACAATTTTATAATTAAAATATTATGATTTTGTGTTAGATTTATTATGTCTTGTGTTAGAGAATTATCATTTTCAATTTAATATAGAATTTTTAGTAAATTTTAAAAAAACGTTGAATTTATTGAATATTTTGAAAATTATGGTAAAAAAATTTAAAATTTGTGTTAGACATAAATAAAATTTTGTGTTAGAGGTTAAATAAATTGTGTGAGAGTTCTAAAATCAGAACTCAAAAGGATAGGGCTATAGAGATGATTCATAAGAAAAACGGAAAGTTCCATATATATAGAGGGCAAGATAATTACAAATGTGAGTTGAAATCTCACAATTGGGTAGGAAGAATCTGCATAGACGGAGACAAAAGATAGTCCAATCTAGAACAAAGATGGTTTTGTAAGAATAGACTAAATTGAATAGAGGTTTTAGAAAATAAAATTAAAAGGAGGGAGAGGCCATGGAGATGATCCATAAAAAAAATGGAAGGCTCCACATATACGTAAGGCAGGACAAATATAAAGGTGAGTTGAAATCTCACAATTGGGTAGGAAGAACTTATATAAATGGCAAGCAGAAAATCATTTCATCTGGAACAACAAATTTAGAGGAAGCCATACCTATTTTAGAAAAATGGTATGATGATTTGCAGGTTTCATCTGAACAAAAAGATTTATCGTCAATTGAAAACAAGACCCCCAAAATAGAGGAACCTCCATCCAACGTGGAAGAACCCCCGCCCACAGTTGTTGAGGCAAAGGCTTCTCAACCAACAACAAATGAAACTTCAGTAAAGACGGAAACTTATTCTAATCAAGCACAAGCAACAAAGGTTACTCCACCTCCTCAAAATCCACAAGAATCTGCCCAGGCAACAAAATCAAGTTCAAGTATCTTTGAAAAATTGAAAAATATAAAAATTTCAAAACCTAGTTTTGGTAAAAAAAATACTACACCCGGGGAATCTAAAATAAAAAAGACAAGTAAATTTGCACAAAACTTACAAAGTTTTTTCAAGTCTAAAGTTAGTAAAATGAGTGTAGCTGGTGAAGAAATAGTAGGAGTGGACATTACAAGTCAAGCTGTTCGCGTTGCGCAAGCTAGTAAGGATAAAAATGAAAAATGGATCTTAGACAAATTTTCATATCGTTTACTTGATCAAGAAAAGGTTAGTGAAAATTTAATAGAGCATAAAGACTATTTATCAGAAGAAATTAAATTGACTTTGGCTAATGCAAAGGTCACATCCACCAATGTTGCTCTTTCAATTCCCGTTACTAGTGCCATTATTAAGGTTGTAACAAGCCCTCTTATGACAGAGGAGGAGCTAATAAAAGCTATCGAAACAGATTCTCTTTGGGAAAACCTAGTCCAATTAGCTGAAAATCTTAATGATTATTCTGTTTTCCATCAAGTGATTAACCGAAATTCAAAAAATAATACTATGGATATTCTTTTCGTTGCATCTAAACTTTCCGACGTAAATGCTTTTTCTTCAATTGTTAAAAAGGCGAATCTTAACCCAGTTATTATGGATGTAAGATGTTTTACTTTAAAAAATGCATTCGACAATCTTTCTTTAGGTTCTGCAAATAAAACAAGTTCCGCAATTATGGAATTTGGAGCTGAAGAAAATTATTTTATGATTATTCATAACAATATTCCTATTATTACAGATATTTTTTTAAGATCCCCAGAAAAACAAAGCATAATAAATGCTAATCCTAACCAAGAAGGTGACGAATCCCGAAATGTTATTAGGCGATATGCGATGCAAATCAAACAAGCTATTAGCGAATATGAGAATAAATATGAATCTAAAATTACTACAATAAATGTTGTTAGTAATTTAAAAAATATCAGAGATCTAATGCCTTTATTTACAAAAAATTTACTCAATACAAGGTTTAAAATTTTTGATCCTCTGTCAACAATGACGGTTCCGGCATATAACAGAGAAAAAACTAACCTTGATAACCGCTCGCCTATAACTTCGGTGCTAGGATTAGCTTTTCGTAAATTAGATGTTTTTGGTTACTATAAATTTGTTACTGCTGTAAAAAATATCAATTTATTGCCTAATCGTGACGCAGTTAGACAACAAAATAAAATCAAGTTTCTATCTGGTTTTGCTCTTAAAGGATTGGCCGGAGCCATAGCAGGAATCTATTTAATATTGATTTGTCTGTCTTATTTTAACTATCATTCAAATAAAGAAAAACTTTTAGCATTTGATCAAGTCCAAAGTGAATTTGACGGAGTGAATGCAAGATATTCTAAGTTGATGAAGCAAAAAAGAGAAATGGAGACGGCTTTAAGACTTGGAAAAAAAGTAGGCTCAAATCAAGTACAATCATATCGTGCCTTAGCTCAAATTACACGAAGCGTTCCAGCGCGAGTTCTATTTTCAAAATTAGAATTTGATGGATCAGCAAATATTACTATCCAAGGCTCTGCATTTTCTGATCAAGACATATTAAATTTTATTAGCAACCTAAATGCAAAATCACTTGTTGAGCAAGCATCATTAGTTGATATGAATGTTACAACAACAGAGACAACAGGATCATCTTCAAACAAAAAAGGATTTACAATACTATGTAAATTAAAAGGAGTATAATGGATTTAGCTGCCTTAAAAAATTTGGATGTAAAAGATCTTTTAGAAAAAATAAAAAGTGGTGGCGGGGCAGGTCTTTTAAAAGACAAAAAAACGTTAATTAAATTTGGATCAGTAGCTGGAGCCATATTAATTTTTTTAATTGTTTATTATGCTTTTATCTCACCTGTCATTACTGCTCAAAAGGAGAAGATTAATATAATGGACGACAATCAGAATAAAATTGAAGAGTACTCGGGCAATATCAATGCTCTTGAAGCTAAAGTAAAAGAGCTTGAACCGAGATATAAAAAAAGTAGCAACTTTTTTCACAGTAAAAAAGAAGTTGAGGATCTTTATCAAAACATAAGCAATTTTGCTATGACAAATGGTTTAAGTATTATCAATATTAAGAAAGGAGAGCCTGTAGCAGTTGGAGGTAATGAAAATACACAAAATGAACAAACTGAAAACTCTCAAGAAAATACAGGAGCCCAAGCCTTGTATTATAAAATTCCAGTTAATTACAAGATTCAAGGCAATTATCTTGGCTATTTAAAATTTAGGAGAGCATTATCAAAATCTAGTAAAGTGATTAATTATGATAAAGAAATAATAACTGTTGATGCAAAGTCTAGAACAATAATGTCGGAAGGCACTATTTCAATTGTAGGATTACCTAATGAATATAAAAAATAAAAAAAATCGAATTATTTTTGCAATAATTTTCTTGTTGCAGCTATCTTTTTTACCAAATGTTTATGCCGAAGAGGTCAAGGACACTGAAGAGGAAGAACTGCCCGCAATAGACCCATTTGCTGGAGGGACAGGAGCAACTGTGAGTGGAGACGCTACCACAGGATCAGGAGTTAGCAGTTCGGTTATTAATAATATGAAATTAGTTGGAATCATTTCTGGAGCACATAAAAAACTTGCTGTTTTATCTATGCCTGATGGACGCGCACTAACATTTGAAGAAGATGAATTTATTTCAGATGATATTCAGGTGCTCGATATTTACAACGATTTAATTGTCGTTAGGATAAACTCTAAAGAAGAATTTGAAATTTATATGAATAATAAAATAAGACCCAGAGAAGGAAATTAAGTTATGAAAAAAATTTTAAAAATTATTTTATTATTTTTTATAATGAGTTTAATTGCTTCTTGCACCACTACAAAAGGCAAAAAATCTGTTCACGGTCAAGAACCATTAATAAAAGTATCGGACGTTGTAGTTAAAGGTCGAGAAGAAATGGATAAATTGGTCAAAGCGGGACCTAAACCTTATGATCCTGACTTTGATATTAGAGAAGATAAAAGGAAGACCATCACGACTGAAAACGTTAGAAATTATGTGACCATACCCGAAGATTATGGAAATCTTAAACAAGAAGTAAGTATAAATTTAAATAATGTCGATTTCAGTTATGCAATGGGTTTGATGGCAGAGATTGGGGATATTAATATTTTAGTGGGTGATGAAATTAGTGGAACAGTAACTGCTAAATTAGAAAGTGTAAACTGGGATGTTGCCTTTCAAACACTATTGGACATGAAAACTTTAGGAGCAGATATTGACGTAGCTAATGGAATTATTAGAGTTCACACACCAGAAAAATTAACGACGCAAGAAAGCTTCAAATCAGCCAGAGCTGAGGTTTTAAAGAAAAAAATTCAATTGGAGGAATCGGTTGAACCCATCCTAGCTGAGATATTTAGACTGTACTATATCAGCCCTGATCAAGCCAAAACTACTCTAGAAGATTTGTTTTCTACACAAGGCGCCGAGGGAGCAACGACCATGACCAATCTCAAAATAACGGTAGAAAATACTACACGTTCAATCATTGTGAGGGGGCACAAGCCAGATCTTGATGTGATCGATGCTGTTATCCGGGAAATTGATATAAAAACTAAACAAGTCTTAATAGAAGCTTTCATAGTTGATGTAACATCTTCTTTTGCAAAAGCTCTAGGAGCAAGAATTGGAGCTATGACGGAGAAAGGTACTTCAGGTACAAAAGGATCTGTAATTATATCTGGTACAGTTGGTGGAGCAGCAACCACTGCAGGTGGAGTTGCCCTAAGCGCTGCCGCTGGTACAGTTACAAACAATTCAATTACAGGTGCAACAAGCGGTATTGGGATTATAAAAACGTTAGGTACAGGTGTTTTAAAATTAGAACTTGAGGCTTTAGAGTCGTTGGGTTTAAATAAAATTCTTTCTTCACCAAGTATTTTTACACTAAACAATCAGGAAGCAACTATTACGCAAGGGGATCAAATTCCTTACCAAACAACTTCTGACGGAACTACAACAACTGAATTTAAAGAGGCTGCGCTTTCTTTAACTGTAACCCCTAGTATCATTGGTGATGGGAATGTTCTGTTAGATATTAAAGTAAATAATGATGCTCCAAAAACAATTGCTGGCTCTGATGAACCGGGAATTGCTACAAATGAAATTACGACAAAACTTTTAGTAAGCGATGGTGATATTGTAGTTATAGGTGGAATTAAAAAAAATACCACTAATACTACCAGAACAAAAACTCCGGGACTAAGCAAGGTACCTGTTGTTGGAAATTTATTTAAAAGCAAAAACAAAACCGATGAGCTAAAGGAATTGTTAATTTTCATAGCACCAAGGGTGATAGATTAATTTTATGCCGGCATATTTAGACGCTGCTAGCGAACAAAATATTTTAAATATGTTGATGGATCAATCTGTGATCAACGCTGATCAAATGAACAAAATTAAATCCACGAGCAAAGAAATTGGAAAGTCTAAACTAGATACTGCATTTGAACTTAATTTAACCGATGAAAAAAAAATATTAACACTTTTATGTAAAGCCTATTCGTTGGATGTTGTTGACTTAAAAAAGCATGTTGTTACTGATAAACTTAAAAAAATCGTACCCATAGATTATATAAAAAATAACACTTTGGTTCCCTTCGAAATACATGGTGGAGTTTTAAAGATTGCCATACCTGATGGCTCGAAGCTCAGCTTAATGAAAAATCTTAAAACGATGACAAAAATGGATCCCGAGCTTTACGCAGCTTCAATTACAGATATTTCTGATTTTATTGATCGAATGTCGGGAGGAGAAAAAAAAACAAGTTCCAGTGAAAAATTAGAGCAGGTAAAAAAGAAGGAAAAAGCCGTCCCCATTGAAGTGGAATCAGACGTAATCAATTTTGGTGATAAAGTTATGGGAGAAGCCATCGATATGGGCGCTAGTGATATACATATTGAAGCTTTCCGAAATACGTCAAAGATAAGATTTAGAGTGGACGGTATCCTAAAGACCATGGATAAGTTTACGAAGTTTTTACATAATAATTATAATGCTGTGGTTACAAGAGTTAAGATTATATCAAAATTAGATATTGCTGAACGGAGAGTACCGCAAGATGGCGCTTCAACTTTTAAAAAAGGAGACAAAGAAGTCGATCTGAGAATATCAATTTTGCCAACCAAAAATAATGAACGTATTGTAATGCGGATTTTAAATAAAGATGCTGGTGATAAAAAGTTAAGCGAACTGGGATTTGAGACAAATGATCTTACTAAACTGATTAAAGCCGTTACATCTCCCCAAGGTATGGTCTTGGTAACGGGACCCACCGGAAGCGGAAAAACAACAACACTTTATAGTATTTTAAAACACATTAACAAACCTGGTATGAACATTTTAACAGCAGAAGATCCGGTAGAATTTGAGCTTGAAGGAGTAGGTCAGGTGCACGTAAGAGAAGATATCGGTTACACTTTTGCTTCAGCTTTGCGATCTTTTTTACGTCAGGATCCTGAAGTGATATTGGTGGGAGAGATAAGAGATAAAGAAACGGTGGATATCGCTTTAAAAGCATCTCTAACAGGTCACTTGGTTTTTAGTACTATTCACACAAATGATGCACCAAGCACAATTACACGATTACAAAATATGGGCACTCCTAATTATTTAATTGCAGCCGCATTAACTTTAATTATGGCCCAGCGTTTAGCTAGAAAAACTTGCACAGAGTGTAAAGTTATTGATGAAAATGTAACGCCAAAATTATTAAATTCTATAGGTTTTTTACCTGAACAATCCGCTCGTGCTAAAATTTATAAAGGCAAAGGGTGTGATCAATGTAATCAAAGCGGTTACAAAGGTAGAATGGGAATTTATGAGATACTGGAAGTAACTAAGGAACTAAAACAAGGAGTCTTGTCTAATTTACAACAAACTGAACTTGAGGCTATTGCTAAAAAAATGGGCTTTAGAACTATGCAAGTCATGGGTCACGATCTTTTATTAAGCGGAGATCTTTCTTTAGCTGAATTTGAAAGAGTGTTGGGAGCATAATAATGCTTAATTTTCAATATAAAGGAATTTCCCAAGGCAAATATGTTGAGGGTGAAATAGAGGCCATCAACAACGCTGAAGCTGCTTATAAACTTAAAGAACAAAAAGTAATTATTACAAAGCTTATACAGTCCAAAAAAAAGAAAAAAGAGGTTAAAAAAAAAGAAAAAACTTCTTTTAGTTTTGGAACAGGGGTTAAGGCTAAAGAGATATTAATTTTCGCTAAGCAGTTTGCAACCATGTTGAGAGCGGGGCTTCCGGTTTTAAATACGCTTAATATGCTGGATGAGCAAACAAAAGCTCCAGGTATGAAAAAAGTTATCGTTGCCATTCGTAAGGACCTGGAATCTGGAAATGCGCTTTCCAAATGTTTTGCTAAACATCCTAAAATATTTGATACGGTTGTAGTTAACTTAATTAAAGCAGGAGAAGCGAGCGGTAAGCTAGATACCTTCTTACAAAGAATAGTTATTTCACTAGAAAAAAGAGAAAAAATTAAATCTCAAATTAAAAGTGCTTTGTTTTATCCTGGTGTCCTTTTTAGTGTGGCTGTTTTGGTCAGTATTTTTATGTTAATAAAAGTTGTTCCTGTTTTTGTTAAAATGTATGAGGGGATGAATGTAGACATTCCTGGACCCACAGCAGCCATTATGTCAGCGAGTGATTTTGTGAGTTCCGCTTCAGGAGGTGGATTAACTTTATTGATATTAATTATTTTTACATTGACCTTAAGATATCTCATTAAAAAAAATTATAAGATAAGAAAAGCTTGGCATCAGTTTATTTTAAAACTTCCCATTTTTGGAAACTTAATTAAAAAATCCATGTTGGCAAAAGTTTCTTTAGTTTTGGGAAATTTAAGTCAAGCAGGCGTGGATCTTATAGAAAGTATTGATATTGCAAAATCGGTAACGACCAATACTGTTATTATTGAATCGCTTGAAAATATTAAAAAAGGAGTTTTTTCAGGCGAAACGCTAACTAAATTATTTGCCAAGGAAAAAATTTTTCCAACAACATTTAGTCAACTCATCTCGGTTGGTGAACAAACCGGAAGTTTAGATGAAATGTTTGGTTCCGTTGCCTCTTATTACGAAGAGGAGTTCGATACGGCCGTTGCTAATTTATCCAGTTTGATAGAGCCTATTATGATTGTATTTATGGGCATTACCATTGGAGGACTAATGATTGCTATGTATGCTCCAATATTTAATGTAGGCGCAATTATTGGCTAGTTTATTGATCTATTATGGCTTTTTTAGGTTGACTTTCATGGGTTATAAACAGAAAATAATATTTTGAAACTATAAGCAAAAAATAACATCTAAGCCAAGGAGGCATAACTGTGAAAAGTCTGAACAAAGGTTTTACATTGATCGAGCTACTTGTTGTAGTTGCGATTATAGGAATTTTAGCTGCCGTAGGCGTGGTTGCTTATAATGGGTATACGGGAGCAGCAAAAGTAAATGCGACCAAAACCATGCATGCACAAACTGTTAAATATATTTCAGCAGAAATACAAAAATGTACTTTAGGTGAAAGTAAATTTATGGGAACAAATCAGAGTTGTCCCGCAACAGCTGCCAAAGCCGTTACTGGAGCAGTTGCAACAATGACTGACAAAAATCCATACAGCACAACTAACAATGCTATTAGATCAAGTACAGCTTTTAATGAAGGATATGTTAGTTTAAGTTCATCAGGAACAACGATCACAGTTAATACTTGTACAAAAACTGGATGTGCAACTGCAGATAAAATGACTGCAGCTATTAGCGTAGACTAAAAAAAATTCTATGAGGCGTCACAGCCTAGGATTTACTCTTATAGAGCTTTTAGTAGTGGTTGCTATTTTGGGAATTCTTTCTGCCGTAGGGATTGTGAGTTATCAGGGTTACACCTGGTCAGCTAAAAAAAAAGACGCTGAACTTAGCTTGAATTCAATTCTGCTAGCTAATGAAGAATATACATCAGATAATGGAGAATATTATTATTTGACGAGTTGCACTAACACTTCCTATCAAGATATCCAAAACAATTTACTTGATGGAAAAGAAACGTTACCTGCAGATAATTGGAAATTTTGCATTCAAGGCAGTCAATCCAATCAAACCTTAAAAATAATAGCAAAACACAAAACAAAGAATTGCCAGTTAACATTGACTGAAAAAATGAAACTCGATCCTAGTGGCGGTGATTGTTAAAAATTAATTTATGAAAAATCGAGCCTTCACCCTCATCGAGCTCCTAGTCGTCGTCGCCATCATCGGGATCCTGGCTGCCGTGGGTGTGGTGGCTTATAATGGGTATACGGGGGCGGCGAAGGTTAATGCTGCAAAAACAAATTATAAAAATGTAACAAGATGGGTTAAAACTGAATTGGTAAAATGTAATGCAGGCTTATCTGATAAAATGTTTACAAGCAATCCACAATCATGCCCAATGACACATTCTAATAATTTTCTCAGCGGTATGAACAATGCATGTAGAGGACAAGGAGGAGTCTTTAGCCAAATGAAAAATGCACACAAACCAACAGAAAGGTTATGTGATTTGGAGATAAGCTATAAAAATGACAACGATGTAGGCAGAGTTAATTTTAGCCAAAAAGATTGGCAAAATGTCAGATTCAGTTCTTGTTGGAAAACTCCTTGCAGCTCATCAGATAATCATGAAGAAATAATAATTAATGTAACTGAGTAAATATAAATGTCTCGAGCCTTCACCCTAATAGAACTTTTAGTCGTCGTCGCCATCATCGGCATCCTGGCTGCCGTGGGTGTGGTTGCTTATAATGGGTATACGGGGGCGGCGAAAG
>Ga0207986_1000598_pt1 | contig 16596 bp, 16 predicted proteins | sample ETNtaG_26_FD_185764 | JGI IMG/M metagenome (GOLD analysis project Ga0207986, IMG submission 185764) | Marine microbial and viral communities from oxygen minimum zone, Eastern Pacific Ocean - ETNP201302SV89 (SPAdes) (version 2) | ecosystem: Environmental > Aquatic > Marine > Oceanic ... | reverse complement strand
GTTTGTGAGTAATTTTTTTCCCTATATATTTAATTATTCTTTCACCCTTTTTTATGCTACGCGCAGCACAAAGACCTTTACGATGAATATTAGATTTAATAACTTTATATGCTTTCATGATATTTTTTCTTAATTTGTAATTTTTAGGATGTATTAATCTATTTTTTTAATAATAAAAACAAAAATTAATGATGTAGCAAACATTATTAGGTTATAAGTTGGCGCAGGAGACCAAGGAGTTCAATCTTTTCACCACCAAGGTGTCTCATCTTCGTAGTCATCCTGGTGTTCACAATAAGGTTTTCCGGTCAGATGGAAACTTGTATCAATCTTTTTACCTCGTCGAATTCTATCTGCCAATAGGACGTCGGTACTCGGCCTATAAATTTTTTCCTTCTGGTCATAATATTGTGTAGGTGTGTAAGGGTACTTTCTTCCGCATATTACCACTTTAAATGAAGTTATAAAAACTGATCCATATAAAACAATAATTGCAAGCCTGAAAATATTTGCTTTTTAAGTTCAAATACCTGGGATGTTTCAGGTGGAGGAGCTTTTGGTTACAATGCAGTATGGGTAAATCGATTTAATAAAATATTTGATAAACTAGGCTATAATCCACAATATATCATTAATAATCTAAATCAATTACCTGAGTTGGTATAAAATTTAAAAATCTATAATGTTTATTTAAAATAATTATGAATATTTTTAAAAATTTTATAGCCATCTGCATATAATTCGTTTTTGTGCTGCGATTTATTACCCGTTTTTACTTTTCGATCAATCCAGTTTGCTGTCTGCGTAAAGTAAAGTGCTCTCTCAGGATGAGGCATCATCGCTAACACGTTGCCTTTGGAATTGGTAATAGCAGCAATATCTTCCATTGAACCATTTGGATTATAAGGAAACTTTTTTTTGGCTGGCAATCCAGCTTGATTTATATACTTGCATGCAATCAATTTTTTTTTCTTTAATTTGTCTATAATCGTTTTATCAGCAACAAATTTGCCCTCCTGATGGGCAACAGGTAAAGATAGATAATTAATTTTTTTAAACCAAGGACCTCGTTTATTAATAACTTTTAATTTTATCCATCTGCATTGATATGTTGGAACATCGTTTTCTACCAACGCAACCTCTCTTTTTTTGTATCCTTCCAAAGCCGGAACAATTCCAAGATTAATTAAAATTTGACATCCGTTACAAATGCCGAGAACCAATTTGTCCCGTTCGATAAAATTAACTATATATTCAAACAAATTGTTTTTAATTTTGTGTGCCATTGCATTGCCAGAGCCAGTATGATCTCCATAAGAAAAACCACCGGGTAAGGCTAGAATTTCAAAATTTTTTAGTTTTTTCGGATTTTCAATTAGGTCATTAACGTGAATAATAGCACCATTAATCCCTGCAGTATTAAATGCGTTAAGAGTTTCATCTTCACAATTAATTCCGTATCCTGATAAAACTAAAGCTCTCATCAATTAAATAAATCCTGTTTATATTTGTTATTTAAGAAACCGATACCAACTTCAAATTCATCCTTGTTATGCATCGTGCAAATTAATTTTTTACTTTTTGTAATTTTTCCAACGAGGGATAGCTGACTTTTTTTAAAATAATTTTCAAACCTACTTTTGTTGGTTGGGTTAACGGTAACAACGATTCTACTTTGTGACTCAGAAAAAAGAATATGGTTATTATCTATTTTTTTGTCAATTGTATTGATATTGCTCAAATTTACTTTTACCCCCTTTTGAGAAGCGATTGCCATTTTTGATAAAGCTATGCCCAAACCACCAATTCCTACGCTAATAGCTGAAGTGATTAATTTATTCTGATTGGCCTTTGAAAAATAATTATAATTTTCTTTTGCGGTTTCCTTGTAAACCTGTGGAACTTTACTATTATTAATAGCAAAGATCTTTGCAAATTCAGATCCCCCTATTTCATTACCTGTTTTTCCTATAATGTATACAAGGTCATCAACAGCCTGTGGCACTATCGTTAATAAATTTTTATAATTCTTAATTATGCCAATAGAAGATATTAATAGGGTTGGTGGAATTGAAATTTTAATTTTCTTATTTTTTTTATCATAGCCGTTAAAATCGTTATACATACTGTCTTTTCCAGAAATAAATGGAGTTTCAAAAGCTAATGACAAATCGTGACAAGCCTTTGCTGCCATTTTTAACTGATAAAGTTTTTCAAAATTTTCCGGACTGCACCAACAGAAATTATCTAAAAGAGCTATAGCTGATAAATCGCATCCTGTTACTATAAGATTTCTTATTGCAGTATCTATACAGCAAGCAGCCATATTGTATGCATCAATGTTTGTATAGTTTGGATAAATACCTTGGGATAAACCAATACATTTATTTGAATTAAAGAGGGGTTTTATGACAGTTGAATCTGAAAAAACCTTACCAATACCCTGAAGTGGTTTAATAACAGAGGTACCTTGAACTTCATGATCATATTGCGAGCTGATAAATTCCTTAGAAGTAATATTTGGACTGGATAATATTTTTAATAAAGTATCTTTATAGCTTTTTGTTTTTATACGAACTGATTTTGTTTGAATGAACGAAGGTTTTTTGCTTTTAAAAAATTTTCTTGGATATCCCTCATGAAGAAAATTCATATCCATATTAAGAATTTCTTTCTTTTTGTATCTAACGATTGCTTTATTTTTCTTAATAAATTTTCCTATTACTGTAGCTTCAACACCTCGTTTATTTAATAAATGAATTACTTTTTTAAGATTTTTTGATGAAACAGCCATGGTCATTCGTTCCTGCGATTCTGAAATCCATATTTCCCATGGCTGTAAGCCTGAATACTTTAATGGAACCAAATCAAGTTCAATAATGAATCCTCCTGATTCCTTTGCCATTTCTCCAACTGAAGAAGAAAGGCCACCTGCCCCATTATCAGTTAAACTATTATATAAATCTTTATCTCTAAGCTCCCTAATGATTGCGTCTGAAAACTTTTTTTGGGTAATTGGATCTCCTATTTGCACGGCAGTAACAGGACTTAGAGTATCCAGCTCTTCTGAAGAAAATGTTGCTCCATGAATGCCGTCTTTTCCAACTCTTCCGCCGATCATAAGAATATTGTCTCCGGGTCTTGCCTTCTTAATATGTGCGAATTTACCTTTTATTTTTTTTGGTATTAGCCCTACAGTGCCACAAAACACCAAAGGTTTTGCAGAATATCCGTCATCAAAATAAACAAAACCCTGTGGAGTTGGAATTCCTGAACAATTGCCTCCAACTTTTACGCCGCTAATTACTCCGTTTATTATAAACCTTGGTGATAATAATCCATCTTTCCTATTTTTTGACCTGTATAACACACGGTCCTTATTTGGATTAGAAAAACAAAAACCATATGTATTGGCAATAGGTTTGGCCCCCTTGCCAAAACCTATACAATCTCTGTTAACACCAGTTATTCCGGTAAGAGCCCCACCAAATGGGTCTAGGGCGGATGGGGTATTGTGTGTTTCAACCTTATGACAAACTACCCATTTCTTATCGAAACTAATTCCACCAGCATTATCCGAGAATAACGATACACAGAAATTATCTTTTCTTTTTTTGATTATTTTTCTGGTCGCTCCCTTAATATAGGTATCGAATAAACCTTTTTTCACATTATCAATTCTTGATGAAAAAATTTTATGTTTGCAATGTTCTGACCAAGTTTGTGCCAATGTTTCAATTTCAATATCCTTGGGTTTCCTTCCTTTGATATCAAAGTAACTTTTAATTGCTTTAAGTGATTGAACATCCAGACCAAGGGTTCCCCTGCGTTTACCTTTTTCATCTTTTATTCCTTCTTTGGCAATTTTTTTTAAACTTGATTCACTCAAATTAAGATTAACGGACTTTGTAATATATTTGTTTTCCAAACTCTCAGTGTGCTGTTCCGATAAATTATTCTTGCCTTTAACAAACTCTTTAAAACTTTTAAGTGTGATTTTATTTACCAAGGAATTAGAACATTCTTTTGCTACATCGCTTATGATTGATTTATTATTGGTTAATAATAAATACAGTTGAGAACTACGAATTTTAAAATCATTTTGATTCAAATTAAGTTTTTCACAAATAATTTCAGTTGCTGTATTTCCAAGATTGTCTGTCACACCTGGCAAGTACCCTATTTCTAGAATCCATGAAAAATTTCCAAATTTTTTTAATATTTTTTCAGTGTTCTTTTTAGAGAATACCTGTTGAGAAATTGGATTTGACAGCAACTCACACGCGAGCGAATAATCATCTTTATTTAAATTTCCATTAAATCTATAAATATCACAAATTTTAATATTTTTAATTAAACTCTTTCCAAAAAAAAATTGTAAATTTTTTTCGCGTCCAGTTTTGAATTTGTTCAAAATTTGAATTTGTGAATACATTTATTTTTATAAAATATTACAAAATAGGATCATAAACAAAAATGTGTTATAAAAACCATTCGTAGATTCTCTTATAGCAAAAAAAAATTAATTATGACCGTTTATAAAAAAGCAGGCGTTGATGTTCTTTCAACTGATAAACTGATTAAAAAAATAGTCCCTTTATGTTCAAAAACAAATCGACCAGGCAAAATGGGGAAAATTGGTAGTTTTGGCGGCATGTTTGATTTAAAAATGTGTAAATATAAAGATCCTATTTTGGTTACATCTTCTGATGGAATTGGAACAAAAACTATCTTGGGAATATCTGAGAACAGATTAGATGGTCTTGGTTTTGATTTGGTAGGAATGTGTCTTAACGACATCATCTGTCATGGGGCGGAACCATTATTTTTTTTGGATTATTTTGCCTCGAGTAAAATAGAAAGATCTTCATTTATTAAAATAATTAAAAGCATAGCGGCTGCCTGTAAGGAGAATAACTGTTTATTAATTGGAGGCGAAACTGCAGAAATGCCCGGAGTTTATAAAGGCAAAGATTTTGATTTAGCAGGTTTTTGCGTTGGAGCAGTTGAAAGAAAGAAAATGCTACCAAAAATGGACAGAATCAAGCCCGGCGATATCATGCTGGGCCTTCCCTCTTCGGGTTTTCATTCTAACGGCTATTCATTGATACGTAAGGTTATCAAAGAACAGAATATTTCTCTTAATGATAAACCTCCATTCAAGTCAAATGATAAAAATCTTGCTGTCACTCTCTTAAAGCCTACAAAACTTTATTATAATCTAATAGTTCAAATTATTAAATCTATAGACGTTAAGGGAATAGCCCACATTACCGGTGGAGGCATAATAGGAAATTTACCAAGAATATTGCCAAAAAAATTATCTGTTAAACTAGATTTAAATAATTTTCCTAAGGATAATCTTTTCTCCTGGTTCAAGAATATTTCAAAACTAGACGATCATGAAATGTTATCAACTTTCAACTGTGGAATCGGTATGGCAATAATAATTTCCAAAAAAGATTTTGTAAAGTCCCAAAGATTTTTTAAAAATAAAAAAGAGAAATTTTTTATCATTGGCCAAATTATAAAAAGTAAAAAAAATGAGGCACGTTGTATAATAAAATAAAGAAAATCAAGACCGCTGTATTTATCTCTGGCAGAGGAAGTAATATGGAATCGTTAATAAAATCTGCAGAAGATCAAAATTTTTCTGCATTAATCACAGTTGTCGTATCGGATAATGAGCTTGCCCCGGGAATTGATTTAGCAAAAAATTATAATGTTCCCGTTGAGATATTTGATAAAAAAAAATTCGACAAATCTGAGTTTGAGAGCAATGTTCAAAGAGTATTATTAAATTATAAAATCGAAATAATATGTTTGGCAGGATTTATGCAAATATTATCCAAAAACTTTATAAGTAAGTGGCAGAACAGAATTATCAATATACATCCGTCCTACCTTCCTAAAAATAAAGGCTTGAATCCACAAAAACAAGTGATAGACGAACGGGCACCTTTTACCGGCTGCACAGTGCATTTTGTAAATGAAAAAGTTGATAGTGGTAAAATTATCTTACAGGAAAAGATAAAAGTTATGCAAAATGACAATGTACAAAGTCTTTCTGATAGAATACTCCAGAGAGAGCATGAAATTTATCCTAAAGCACTAAATCAAATTGCATCAAATATGATAAGGATAAAAAATTAATGAGAGTTCTTGTTATTGGCAACGGTGGAAGAGAACATGCATTGTGCATATTTATAAATAAATCCCCAATTTGTAATAAATTATTTTGTATCCCCGGCAGTGACTCAATTCAAGAAATAGCCGACTGTTTTAAAATCGATCCCATGAATAATGATGATGTTGTTGATTTTTGTAAAGAACATAAAATTGATTTTGTTGTCGTTGGACCAGAGCTGCCTCTAAGTAATGGAATTGTTGATAAATTATGTGAAGAAAAAATTGCAGTTTTTGGTCCCGACAAAGCTTCCTCGCAGCTTGAATCCTCAAAAATTTTTATGAAAAATATATGTAAAAAACATGATGTTCCTACGGCAAAATACTCTATCTTCGATAATGAAAAAAGGGCGCTAGATTTTTTGGATACGGTTAACTTTCCAACTGTCATTAAAGCTGACGGTTTGGCTGCCGGAAAAGGTGTAATTATTGCCAAAAATAAAAACGAGGCAGTGGAAACTATAAAAAATATAATGTCAAAAAGGATATTTGGTGCCTCGGGAGAAAATATTATAATTGAAGAATTTCTAGAAGGTGAAGAAATTAGTTTTTTTGCTCTGGTAGATACCAATGGATTTATTCTGCCATTAACAACAGCACAAGATCATAAAAAAATTGGTGAAGGCGATACAGGTCTCAATACAGGAGGTATGGGAGCTTATAGTCCCGTACCTTTTATTAAACAAAACCAAATAAATGATTTTGTCATAAAATTTGTAAAACCTGTGATTGACGACCTAAAAAATAACAATATCTTTTTTTCCGGTGTTTTTTATGCCGGTTTAATCCTTACAAAAGACGGACCAAAGTTGCTCGAAATCAATGTCAGATTTGGTGATCCTGAAGTTCAGGCAGTTCTACCCAGGTTAAAGGCAGATTTATTAGGTTTATTACTAGCATCCAGCAAAGGGAGACTGGATCAATTGAAGTTTCCGGAGTGGGACAATGATTTCTGTATAAATGTCGTTATGGCGTCCAAAGGTTACCCGGAATCATATGAAAAAAATACTATTATTAGCGATCTAAATAAAATCACGGTGGATAAATCGCAATATATTTTTCACTCAAGTACAAAAAAGAATGAAGATCACTGGCTGGCTACGGGAGGAAGAGTATTATCAATAAGTGCTCTTGGATCAACATTAAAAGAGGCTAGAAATAAAGCCTACAATGTAATAAATAAAATAGATTGGAAAAGTGGATATTATAGAAATGACATTGGCTGGAAACATTTAACATGAATAACAAAAAAAATCCGATAGTAAGCATTATTATGGGTAGCCAGTCTGATTGGGAATCCGTAAAACCTGCTAGTAAAATATTAGAAGAATTTTCAATCCCACATGAATGCAAAATCATCTCGGCTCATAGAACTCCCGACCGCCATAAAACATTTTCAACAAATGCCAAAAAAAGAGGCATAAAAGTTATTTTAGCTGCCGCAGGCGGTGCAGCACATCTAGCAGGTGTTACTGCGGCTCATACATCGCTTCCGGTATTAGGAATACCCATGGAAAGTAAATTGTCTGGACTAGACAGCCTTTTGTCGACAGTGCAAATGCCATCTGGCGTTCCGGTAGCAACTTTTGCTGTTGGCAGTGCTGGCTCAAAAAATGCCGCACTTTTTGCAATCAGGGTTATTGCTTTAGAGGATAGTTTGATTGCCAATAAACTTGATCAATACATAAAAAAAATGGAAAAGGCAGTACCTGAAAAACCTAAAGAATAAAAAAATCAAAAAGTATTTATGAATGAAAGAGAAAAAATTTACGAAGGAAAGGCCAAAATTCTATATAAAGGAACAGAAAAAAATACTGCCATCCAGTATTTTAAAGATCACGCAACTGCTTTCAATAACCTGAAAAAATCTACCATTGAAGGAAAAGGAATTTTCAACAACAGAATATCAGAGCATATTTTTGTAAAACTTAACCAGATTGGTATTAAAACTCATTTCATAAAAAGCCTAAGTGAACGCGAACAACTAGTACACATGGTAGAAATTATTCCTTTGGAATTTATTGTCAGAAATATTGCAACCGGCTCTTTGACAAAAAGATTGGGAATTACAGATGGTACTGTATTAACAAAGCCACTGCTCGAATACAGTTACAAAAATGACGAATTGGGAGATCCTCTTGTTGCAAGAGAACATATTGATGAATTTAATTGGGCCTCATCTGATGAACTTGATTTAATTAGCAACCAGTGCTTAAAAATAAATAATTTTATGCAAACTATGTTTAAAAATGTAGGAATTAAACTTGTAGATTTCAAATTGGAATTTGGAAGAGCCAATATAGATGGAAAAAAAGAAATTTTGTTAGCGGATGAAATAAGTCCTGATACCTGCAGATTATGGGATGTGGTAAGTGAAAAGAAATTGGACAAGGATAGATTTAGAAAAGATCTTGGAAATTTAATTCAGGCTTATCAAGAAGTTGTTGATAGGCTTGGAATTAAAATAAAAAAAGAACATTAGAGATTTACTGTCAATGAGTCAGTGTGAGAACAAACTTATCTAAGCCTGCATTTTTTCAATTTTATCAAAGGCGGAATTAATTGCCCTCATTTTTTTCTTACTTTCTTCTATCACTTCTTGAGGCACTCCTTTACTTATTAAAGCATCTGGATGGTGTTCTTTTGAAAGTTGAAGATACCTTTTTCTGATAGTTGCAAAATCATCGTTGGAGGTACATCCCAACACAATGTAAGGATTTAATTTATCTGATCCTCTTCTTGATTCTTTGATCCCTTCAAATTGAATATCGGTAAGGTTGAAAATTTGGGCAATATTTTTTATCATTGCCAGTTCTGAATCAGAAACCTTGCCATCTGATTCAGCGATATAAAATAATATATTAATTACCTCATCTAAAACTGCAGGTTTATTTTGATAAATTTGAGCAATTTGTTTAGCATAGGGTTCATAACCTAAACTATCTTCTTTTGCTTTGTTAAATATCTTCCCAACTTGATCAATTTCGTGATCTGGAATTTTTAATTTTTCTTTTATAGCAATTAATTCTTCTTTAGAAACCTGGCCATCTGCCTTGGCTAATTTCGCAGTTAGAATAACCAAAGAAATTGCAAAAAGCTGCTGAGATTGAGCAAAACTTTGTTGAAATCCTCCTTTTCTTGCTGAAGAAATTTTACCTCCAATAATCGAACCTATTAATGCACCGATTGGTCCTGCAAAAGAAAAACCAATAAAGCCACCAACAAGATTTCCCCATATGCTCATGGAAGAACTTTAACAAATTTTTACATGTTTTAAAATATTAATTGAACTCTTTTTAGAGAAATAGGATGTGACTTTTAAGTTTTCATAATTGTTCATTATAAAAAAATAGATATGATATATCTATATTCATGGTATCTTCATTAGGAAATTTTACACTTTGGCTATCTTTATTATTCGCTATTTTTCAATTTGTAATTTCTCATAAAAAAAACTTTTATTCGGTACTGCAATTTAACAAGATCGCTGTGAACGGCCTGCTGTTTTGTTCTTTGGTATCATTTTTTTCACTAATGTACTGTCATATTGTTTCAGATTTTAGTGTAGTTAACGTCTTTCAAAATTCACACACAACAAAGCCTTTGCTGTATAAAGTTTCTGGCGTTTGGGGTAACCACGAAGGTTCCATGTTGTTATGGATACTTGTTCTAACTATTTTTAATTATTTTATCTTCAAATTATATAATCAAAAAAATATTATTTTTATTTCAAAAACTTTAGAAACTCAGGCCATTATCACTATAGGTTTTTTATTATTTACAATACTTACATCAAATCCATTTGATAGAATGATAACGTCCCATACAAATGGATTGGGTTTTAATCCGTTATTGCAAGACCCTGCTTTAGCAATTCATCCGCCTTTGTTATATATTGGTTATGTTGGGTTTTCAGCTGCCTTCTCTTTCAGTGTTGCGGCAATGAGTATTAATATTGAGGAAAAAATTCCTTGGCATAGCTACATGAAACCTTTTGTATTAGCCGCTTGGATTTTTTTGTCAGCAGGTATTGCTTTTGGTTCGATATGGGCTTACTACGAATTAGGATGGGGTGGCTGGTGGTTTTGGGATCCTGTCGAAAATGCTTCCTTTATGCCTTGGCTACTTGGTACTGCTTTGGTTCATTCTCTCATTACTATTGAAAAAAGAAAATCGCTTCAATCGTGGGTTTTGCTTTTATCCATACTTTCTTTTCTCTTAAGTGTAATTGGAACATTTCTTGTAAGATCCGGTATACTCACAAGTGTCCATACCTTCGCTCTAGATCCTACAAGAGGAATATATATTCTAACATTTGTTGCTTTATTGGGCGGATATTCATTAATACTGTATGGATTAAAATCAAAAAATTTCTTAAATAGGTATTACTTTTCTTTCTTTAGTAGAGAAGGCTCAATTCTAGTAAATAATATCATTATGATAGTTGTGTGCGCTTCTGTATTTTTGGGAACAATATATCCTTTATTGGTTGAGATTTTTTCAAATAATAAAATATCTGTGGGTGAGCCTTATTTTAATTCAGTAACTATCCCTATAATGATGCCAGCTATTCTAGTGATGGGAATGGGGCCAATGCTGTCGTGGGGAAAAGCTGATGTAATAGGAATTTTAACAAAATCATTACCAAGTATTCTTCTTGCCGTTGTAATCTCTTGCATATTTTTTTGGATATATCGATCTTACAACATGCTTGGCTTAGCAGGAATTGTTCTAGCTTTTTGGATTATGTCAAATATTTTATTAACAACAGTCCGACAGCTAATTGTAAAAAATAAAGAGTTTAATCAAGAAATCATACCTAAATATTCAAGTGGAATGATCATAGCTCATTTGGGCGTTGCCTTGTTAATTTTAGGAATAACTGGTTCAAGTATATGGCAAAAAGAAAAAATAATACGTATGAAAGTAAATGACGAAACCTCTATTCATAATTACAATATCGTCTTTAAAGAAATAAGTGAGGTTACAGGTCCAAATTATGTTGCGCTACAAGGAAATTTTTGGGTTTATAATAATAAAAAAAATATCATCACTAAGTTAAAACCTGAAAATCGTTTTTATCATGTAACAAACAATTCCACAACTGAAGCATCTATACATACAAATCTGGCCAGAGATTTGTATGTTGTGCTGGGAAATGGTGATGTAAATGAAGGTTGGATTGTAAGAATATATTATAATCCTCTTGTAGTTTGGATATGGATTGGTGCTTTTGCAATATTCTTGGGAGGATTATTCTCAATGAAAAATAATTTTCAAAAACTAAAACGTTTATCTATATGAAAAAAGGTATATTAATTTCGCCTATTATTTTATTTTTCCTAATATTGCTTGTATTCTTTTATTTGTTGATCATCGATCGTAATCCATCAGAGCTTCCTTCTATGCTAATAAATAAAAAAGTTCCCACATTTGAAGCAGAATTATTGCTAGAAGATAAAATCTTTATATCCCCGGGCGAATTTAGAAATGAAACTACACTAGTAAATTTTTTTGCCACATGGTGTAAACCCTGTTTTGATGAACATCCTTATTTGAAGAAATTATCAGATGAAAGGGGATTAAAAATTATAGGAATAAACTACAAAGATGATTCAAAAAGAGCCGTTAAATGGCTGGAAAAATTGGGCAATCCCTATTCAAACGTTTTGCTCGATCCAAATGCCCGTTTAGGAATTGATTGGGGGGTATATGGATTACCCGAAACATTTATCGTTAATTCAGACGGTGTGATTAAATATCGTTTGGTTGGGCCCATTACCAAAAAAAATTATGATGCATTTGTTCTAAAGGTTAAGGAAGTCGAAAAATAATGCAGAAAATTTTATTAACAATTTTAATTTATTTAATGACGACTCAGATTGTTGCAATAAACTGCTACTCTGTTGAACCTGATGAATTTTTACAAAATCCAAAAAAAGAATTAAGGGCCCGTAATATTTCGAAAAATGTAAGATGTTTGGTATGTCAAAATCAATCTATTGATGAATCTTCAGCTGCCCTTGCAAAAGATTTGAGAATTCTTATTAGAATAAAAATTGAACAAGGTAACTCAGATGAAGAAATTTATAGTTTTTTAACTGAAAGATACGGTGATTTTATTCTTCTAAATCCCCCATTCAAAATCAGTACACTTTTACTCTGGGTTTTACCGTTTGTCTTTCTTGCTATTGGAATTTTTGTAATTTTTTTACACAACAACAAATCAAAAAAACTTGATTACAATAAATGATATTTTTTTAGTTTTCTTTATTCCTTTTATCTAATTTAAATTTCATTATTTCTGTTTTGTATCTCATTAAAAATATAATCAAAGTATATATAACTGCTCCTATAATCATGATTATTAAGGGAATAAGCATTGTGTAATGAATAGTGGGAGCCGAGGTCAGCGTTATACTTGATGTTTGATGAAGGGTGTTCCACCAGTCAACAGAATATTTTATCACAGGCAAATTAAGGGATCCTATGATCGCAATTATTGAGGAAACTCTATTTGCTTTTTCATAATTGTCTACAAATTTCCAAACAGATATATAAGCAATATAAAAAATAAATAAGATCAACATTGAGGTTAATCTGGCATCCCAGACCCACCATGTTCCCCACGTTGGCTTGCCCCAAAGCGAACCGGTAACAATTGAGACCAAAGCAAAAACAGAACCCACCGGTGCTATACTCTTTGCCATCAATGAAAGAATTTTAATTTTAAAAATTAAAGCACAAATTGATGCTATACCCATGAAACCAAAACAACCAAGCGCTATAAAAGATGCAGGAACATGCACATACATGATTCTAACAGAGTCTCCCTGTGTGAAATCGGGGGGTGAAAGGAAGAGTGCATAAATTAAACCAACAAAAATAAATAAAAGCATTAAAACGGTCAAAAAATTAAAAAGTTTGTTACTAAATGAAAGAATTTTGTTAGGAAAAAAATTTTTGAACATATAAATATACTACAATCAAAATTAGATAATTAGAACATGTTCTTTTAATTGCCTATTTGTTCATTGCTCTTTTATCTTTTTAAGTATTTTATTTACTTCAGGTGGCATGTAGTTTTCATCATGTTTTGCCAAAATTTTATCTGCAATAAAATATTTTTTATCTTTTAATTTACCTTCAGCAACAACACCCTTTCCTTCCGAAAAAAGATTGGGAACAGAACCTTTATAAGAAACTATAATTTCGTTATTCAGGTCAGTTACAATAAAATTTATAGACGTTTGGTTATTAATTACCGAACCATCCTTTACCAGACCACCTATTCTAATTTTTTTATTAAAAGAAATATCTTCCTTATTGTAAAGTTCGGTTGGAGAAAAGAAATAAACTACGTTTTCTTCCAAGGATTTGAGAACGATAAAAACAACTAGAATTGACGCCAGCAGCAAGAACGTCGTAAAAACAATCCTTGTTCGAATTTTTTTACTCAACATATGTAAGTATCGAACAATTAACTAGTAATTAATATAGTGGACTACCAGACAAAACTTCTTTTGAAAGCTCTTTTTGTTTAGAAACTTTAGTTTTCTTTACTGGTATTTGCTTAAACTCAATTAAAAACATTTTTTCCTGTCTTTTAAATTCTTTTTTTGTTTTTAAGTAAAGCAAAAAGCAGCTTACAAAAGTGAAGATAAAAGCAGGCCATATAAAACTCCCATAACCACCTAAAACTAAAAATTCTATATTCATAAATTTTTTTTACACTGACTAATATCTACAAAAATTGAATTAAGTCAAATATTGTAAATTTTTAATGTCAAATCAAGATCTATACTACCGTCTAAAAGTGACGTAAATTAAATAAAAATTACAATAAAAGCTTATTAAAATGGATAATAAAAATTGGTTAAATTATTGGGACAAAAAAAATATTTGGTTAGAATCTGATCTTTTGAAAAGAAATACTGAAATTTTTTATCAGAAAACATCTTATATTTTTAATTATAATGAAAAACACGTGGTTTTAGAAATTGGTTGTGGCAATGGAGATTTAGCAAACAAAATATCAAACAGGGTTAGAGAAATTTATTGTTTAGATACATCGCAAGAATCCATAAACCTTTGCAAAAATAAGATTTCAAAAAAAAAAAATGTTAAAATACTAAAACTTAACAACAACTACACAAATTTATCTTTTTTAGAGAATAGCAAGTTTTCAATTATAATTGCTAACTCTGTTGTAGAATATTACAGATCTCAAGTGGAAATCATAGATTTAGTAAAATCTGTTAAAAAAATTGCAACGAAAGATGCGCAGTTTCTTATTTCAAATATAGTGGTAACCAGTGATAAAATAAAAAAATATCCAAAATTAATATATAATAGCTTATCCAACGGCTATTTTTTTGCGTTAATGAAAATGAGTTTGAAACTTATTGTTGATAAAAAATACTCAAATTTTCTAAAAAAACAACCAACTTTAATTGTAAATATTGATAAATTAATTGAAGATCTTTCTGTCTTTGTAAAAAATATTACTATTGTAAACGAAATTTTAACTGTTAATCCTGATCGTAAACATTTACTAGTACAATTCTGAAAAATGAGAATAATTTCGTTACAATCAATTATTTTATTAAAATTATAAATTGATAATTTTTGTGTTAAATAAAAAAAATATTTTTTTGCTTTCTGTATTTATTATTTCGGTTGGTGCTCTGTTAAGATGTTACCAAATAAATTTTGAAAATTATTGGTTTGATGAAATAAATGATTTTTGGATTGCTGATCCAAACATTTCGTTGGATGCTACGTTTTCTAGACGTGAAAGCATTGCTGACGTAAGTCCATATTTGTGGGTATCGCTCTTAAAAATATACTTTAAAATTTTTGGTTATATTCCAGAGATAGGAAGATATGTGCCTCTTTTTTTTGGTATATTATCTATTCCTTTTATAGGAATACTTTCTTATCAAGTTAAAAAAGATAATTCTTTTTTATTAGCGATTTTATTAATTGGTATAAATATATATCTCATTAAATATTCTCAGGAAACTAGGGTATATTCTCTTGTTTTTTTACTGGCTACAATAAATTTAATTTTTTACTACAAAATGATTTCTCCAGATCTAGCTTATTTTGGGAAAATATATATTTTTCTTTTATTTACCGGATCTTCAATTTTAAATTTCTCTACTCATCCTTTTTTACTTATTATTTTTTTTTCACAAATTGGTTGCTCTATTTATACGTTTTTTATATTGAAAAATAAAAATCTTCTATTTTTTTTATCTATTCCATTCATCTTAATAATATATATTTTCATAAATTATGATTATCTCTTAAGTAATTTGACCATTACAGATTATTTTGTAAAGCACGAAAATTGGAAATTTTACTACAATTTTTATTTTTCAAGATTTTTTGGATCAAAATTTATGGGTATAATTTATTTGTTTACACTTATTTTTTTAATCATTCGTTTTAGAAAGAAAATATTATTTACTTCAAATAATTATTTACCACTTATATTTATTTTGTTTTTTTCATATTTAATTCCGTTATTATATGGATTAATTAGACACCCAATTCTTATTGATAGATATATTATATTCGTTCTAATACCCATTATAATACTAATATCATCCTTAATTATTGAAATTGATAATAAAAAGTTAAGAATTTTCTTACTTATATTTATATTAGTTCCAACGTTAATAAATAATTATATAGAAATTAAATACAGAATAAACACAAAACCAGAATTTACTAAAATCATTGATATCTTAAAAGAACACGAAAATAAAAATATATCTATATACACGACATATGAACCCAATACTAAAATGATAGAAAATTATATTAAATCTACTAAAAAATTTAAAAATAAAAACTTTAATATTTTAAATATTAACAATTTGCCATCTGGCATAAAAGCGATATGGGTTATTTGCTATGAACCAGTTGTTAACTTTAATTGCACCATCACAAATAATAACAAAAGTGCTTGGATATTAAGAAACACAAAAAAAGCGCATTTAGTAAATGCAAAACTTTATGAAATAAATAATTAATATTATCTGATTGGTTCGGTTGATAAACAATGGTTTTGGTGAGCTGTATTGGATTCGAACCAATGACACTTTCCTTAAAAGGGAAGTGTCCAAGCAACGTGGCTCATTGCCATTGCTAACTAAGTTAGTATAAGCGAAAGCAAACCTGAAACCTGAACACAACATGGAGCGTCTATGGCATCTTCTACAAAGAAAAAAGATAAATGGTTTGTATAAATTTAGAAGGTCATTTCATAAACCAATTTATAAAACTTTTGTTAATAAAATAGACGCACATAAATGGGTGCGTGAAAATGTTTTTTATATTTACTTTAATCAGTTATTTAAGATAATAAGAAAAGATAAATATAATTTTTTTTTACAAGGA
>Ga0207986_1000573_pt1 | contig 16968 bp, 15 predicted proteins | sample ETNtaG_26_FD_185764 | JGI IMG/M metagenome (GOLD analysis project Ga0207986, IMG submission 185764) | Marine microbial and viral communities from oxygen minimum zone, Eastern Pacific Ocean - ETNP201302SV89 (SPAdes) (version 2) | ecosystem: Environmental > Aquatic > Marine > Oceanic ... | reverse complement strand
ATGGGTTTAATGAAATGCTTTCGCCTGTAGAGTATGAAAAACGATTCACAGAACGGCTGGTTGGTGTCTAGAGTATTGGTAGCGATTCAGAGCGATGGTAAGCAGATGCATAGTAGAAGGGAAAAAAGTCGACCGTTCATGGGTTCTCCAATAAGTCAGTAACGACTACAGGTTATCGTCTTGGAGGCTTGCAGTTGTCAAGTAATGAGTTCGATTGTCTCATAAACAACAAACGACAGAGATTGATATTAGGAACGACGTGATGACTGAAAGTTAGCACAGTGCCAAATAAACCCCCAAAAAAAGTCAGGTCTTTTAGAGCTCTCTCACCGGTTTCTTCTGGGCTCGCGGTTTCAATCGCCAGCATGGCGCAGCTCGAACTTGATAAGGCGTAAAATAGACCGGTTAATAAAAACTTAAGGAAGAAGCACTTTTGGAATACGACAAAACCTATATCACGCAACAGGGGGCGAGCGTCGGTGAGCGCGGCAGCCTAACCCGGGTCCGCGAGCGCTGGTTCAGTCGACGGCATGCTCGGGTGGAGCGAAAGGCTGATTTTCCCAAGTCACGAGAGTCCAGACTAGGGAGTTCAAGCAGCGAAGTCTTCCCGCAATGGAGTGTCTGGTACCCGGGGCAACCGTTTCCTGAGCACCCGGATAACCGAGCCCGCAACCGCAGTTCAGCGCAGCCAAAGAAATAACGGGCACCTGCTGATTTTTACCTAGTACCGGCCTAAAAGTGACCGGCCAGTTCTGCGCATTGCGGGCAGTATCACCTCTGCAAGACCGGCCAGAACAATAAGCGAAACGCCAACGATCTCACGCCCGCCAAATGGCTCCTGGGTCAGCAAAGCGGCGGATGCAGCACCGACGCTGATCTCTGTCATGAACAGTACTCCTACCGTCCCAGGGTTGAGTTGCGGCGTGCCCCAGGTGATAGCGAGATAACCCGGAAGCACCACTAGCAGGACGATTGGAAGGAACCAGGGCAGCACTGAGGTCAAGGCCTCAACAGGAGCTAGCAGCGGCTCTGCCTGCAGTGAGATGGCACTAACGATGGACAAGATAGTGCACCACAAAAACCACATAGGTGCGATATCCAGAGCCGAGTGGTTCGGGTGGCGCCGCATGAGGTTTGCCGCAACCGCCCAGATGACCCCCGATGCAAGGGCCATCCAGTCGCCAACGTTGCGCGGCCACGGAAAGCCCTGCTCAACATTCAGTATCACGAGCATTCCTAAAAGACCCAAGATGATGCCGACGACCCGGTCGGGTGTTATTGGCTCTTTAAGCCAGGCCCGGGCCAAAAGCGCGCTCCATACCGGTGTCAGGTAATACAGTAATACTGCGTGAATCACATCTGTATACAAGAACGACGTTGAATAGAGCAGCATCGCGAGGCCCAAAGTTGCCCCAACCAGCTGCAAAGAGGGTCCCGCCGCCCGTATCTGCCCAAAACGCAGGATGATGACCGGCGCCAGTACGATGAGCGGTATGAGGTGAAATAATGCGGTGGCCCAGATCCCAGAAATGCCGTTGGCATCGAGTGCCCGCAGTGGAATCCAGTAGACTCCCCAGACCGCTCCGCCGAGTAGGCAGGATATGCGGGCGAGGCCTTCATGGCCATCTCTTATGAGGTGCGAAATTGACATTGGGGCGCAGCAAAATCCCACCCGGGTTGGCGTCTGACGGGCGGTTGTGATGGGGAAAACAGTTTTCGCCGGCCAGTCCGAATTCTGTCTATTGTTGAGCGACGGCTAACCGCTCTGGGTAAATCCAAGGTAGCATTAAGTATCGACAAGCTATGATACCTGTTGGCCATGTACCTGTCCTAATATCTGATGTCGTATATCAATCCCATTTTTCACCAGAACAGAATCGATAAACTGATAAGAGAGTTATAAGTATGATTGTACCCACAGCCAACGTCGATGGACGGATCAGCCCAATCGACCAGGCCTCGATACCGATACTTGATCGGGGCTTTCTCTACGGTGATTCAGTTTACGAAGTGTTTCGAACCTACCACGGCGTGCCACTGTTTCTGGAAGACCATTTTGAACGATTGGAGAATTCGGCGCGTTTGATCAGTATGGACATCAGCCAGACTCGCGAAGCTCTCCTCGAAGAAATCCGGCGTACCGTGGTTGCTGCCAGCGTTACTACACAAACCAATGCTTATGTGCGCTACCAGATTACCCGGGGTGTCGGCGCGGTTGATCTATACCCAGGTCCCGGCCTGCAGACCAGTTACGTCATCATTGTGAAAGCACTTCCGACCTGGAAGCAGTCGTTTTACCAGAGGGGCATGGATATGGCGATTCCCAAGGTCAGGCGGAACCCAATTAATTCGCTGGATCCGAACATCAAAGGCGGGAATTACCTTAATAACATTATGGCACTGACCGAGGCGCGGCAGCAGGGAGCAGATGATTGCGTGATTCTTAACCGAGAAGGGTTTGTGACAGAGGCATCTAACAGTAACGTCTGGTTCGTTATTCGAGGTCAGTTAGTCACGCCACAGTCGGGCAACCTGAAAGGCTTAACCAAAAAGCATGTACACCGGGCTCTTAAAGCGGTTGGCATAGCCAGCTCGGAAACGGATGTTCATGCGAATGAATTACTCGATGCCAGCGAATGCTTTGTTACCAGCGCGACCCGTGAAGTCATGCCTTGTGCGTCGCTTACTCTGCTCGATGGTGAGCGTTTGGAGTTTCCCCCTGGTGGGGGCGAGATCTGTCGTAAAGTTCAGGCCGTGTTTTCTTCTTACATTGCAGATTACATCGAAAACCACACTCATGACACGTTGGTGTGACAGGCCAGGGAATACACCGTTGATATCAACTCCATTGTTCTACCTGTGAGCCGGACCCGAGTTTTGCTGATTTTTGGCGGACAGTCCGCTGAACATGAGATATCGGTCATTTCGGCGCGGTCGGTTTGTGCCGCGATTGATAGCAGTCGCTATGAAGTGATTCGGGTCGGAATCACCCGTTCCGGTGAATGGTTTCTCGACGATGATCAGGCAAGTCTGCTGGGGCAAAAAGAAGTCACCGAAGAAGGTTTTACCCGGGTTCGCCTGAGCGATACCTCTTGGGACTTAACGGATTCGCACGGCACCCAGCTACCGCAGACCCAGTTTGATGTGGTCTTTCCTTTACTGCATGGTCCAAGAGGTGAGGATGGAACAATGCAGGGCCTGCTCGAACTTGCAGGGGCCGCTTATGTTGGCGCCGGTGTGGCCGCCTCAGCTGTGGGCATGGATAAGGAACTCTCACGTGCGGTGTTTGCAACCGTCGGGCTTAGACAGACTGAATACTTGGTCGCACGCCGCAGTGCCTGGCAAGAAAAGCCTTCGTCGGTGGTCCATGAGATTGAAGCAGCACTTAAGTATCCGCTTTTTGTGAAGCCCGCCAATCTGGGCTCAAGCATTGGAATTTCAAAAGTACATAATCGTGAGGCGCTGACTGACGCCATGAATTTTGCCGGCGGTTATGACCTTAAGATCATGGTGGAAGAGTCGGTCGAGCACTCCCGTGAACTTGAGTGCTCGGTCCTGGGTAATGAGGAGGTAGAGGCGTCCGGCATTGGGGAGATCATTCCAGGTGCCGAATTTTACGATTACACCACTAAGTACCTGGATGACCGCTCGCAGTTGATAATACCAGCCGATTTGCCCAAGGCGGTGTCGGAGGCAGTACGGGAAATGTCAGTGAGGGCGTTTCAGGCTATAGATGGTTGTGGGCTTGCCCGTGTCGATTTTCTGCTTGCACCGTCTGGGGATGTATTCCTCAACGAGCTCAATACCATGCCGGGCTTTACCTCGATCAGCATGTACCCGAAACTGTGGCAGGCGAGCGGTATGTCCTATCCGGATCTGATTGATCGATTGATCCAGTTGGGGCTAGAGCGCCACCGCGACCGGGATAGCATTATCTGTACACGCTAGGTGCAGCGTGTAGGCAGCGCTGACTCCTCGAATCCCTATTGCAACAAAAGGGACTTTTAGAGGCTGAGTGGGCCTTCAACTCGGCGTCACCTAAGTGCTAAGTTAAAGAATAATTACGCCGGTCTTGGCTACCGAAATCGTCCAAAGGGTTGTGTAGCAAAGAACTGCGGCAGCGATCGGGGTAAGCAACCAGCCAAGTCCAATGCCGCCGAGTACTGACCAACGGATACCGTGCTTTCCGTGGAGTAAGCCGATCCCCAGTATTGCACCGATGACCACCTGGGAACTTGAGACCGGAACCAATGGGATTTGTGGCAAACCGGCATTTCCCAGCCAAGCGGCAAGGCCCTTAGACGCAAATAGAAATAAGACCAGAGAATGCGACATCACAGCCACCCAGGCTGCTGCCGGCGACAAAGCGAATAGATCTTTGCCGACTGTCATCATTACTTTTTTGGAGTAGGTAAAGATTCCAAGAGCAATCGCCAGCCCCCCCAGCAGGAACAGCTGTTGCGAAGAATCTAGAGTGAGCCCGGTGCCAATCCGTAATGGCTCAAACTGTACCGCGTGAGTAAAAGGCCCCATCACGTTTGCTATGTTGTTGGCGCCAAGACTATAGGCGCCAAATGTGCCCGCAAGTACCAGAGCCCAGCGCGTTAGCGAATCCTGTTGTAGCAGATGCAATCGCAACGCGCGCAAGGCCAGACTGGTCAGCGGTAACAAGATAGCAGCAATAATCCCCGCCAGAATAGGGCACAGCACCCAGGTCAGGACGACCTTGCCAATTATGTTCAGATCTGTCGGCGCGCCACTCCAAAGATTCCATCCGACCAGGGCGCCGACAACAGCCTGGCTGGTTGACACCGGCAACCCGCGCCGGGTCATGAATAAAACGGTGAGTCCGGCACTGATGCTCGCCGTGCAGGCTTCTGCCAGGCTGTCGATGGCGGCCAGCTTGCCGAGGGTTTCTGTTGGGCCGGCACCACTGATTACAGCGCCAAGAATTACACCCAGGCTGCAAAGGGCGGCGGCCGACGCAAACCGCAGCATACGAGTGCCGACAGCCGTACCGAATACGTTAGCGGCGTCGTTAGCGCCCAGAGCCCAACCTAAAAACAGCCCGCCGCCCAGAAAGATCAGAAGGGATAAGTCCACTATGGAAGGCTCAGATCCGTCTTTTGATTGCGCTGATAGCTAACTGGTCTGCGATGTCTTCAGATTGGTTTGCAAGGGCATCAAGGTGCTCGACGAAGTAGCGCAGTTGGACTTTGTGTGCCAGGTCGAGATCACTTTGGAAAATTAATCTTTGCAAAGGGGTGCTCAGTTCATCAGCCCGGGTTTCAAGGTCTGCAACCCTCTGGGCACCCTCGCGAACGCTCTGGTGGTCGGTAAAAAATGAACGCGTGGTATCGATTACCGCCTCGACACAGGTGATCGCCAGGAGGACAAGTTCGCTGTATTTCGGTTTGAAGGCATCAGGAATTTCGGGGGCTTGTATCGAAAGACGAAAGAGGTTGGCCTTGTACATATTGGTCAACTTGTCGACATTTTCGACCAGACGAAGGACATCGCTGCGCAGGTCCGGAATAAGCGTGCGCGTGTAGAGTTCGGTTTCGATGGCACGGCGAAGATCATCAGCCTCGCGCTCAATGTTTTGTATCTGCTCGACCAGGCGGTTGAAGTTCTCCAGAACGCCTTCGCTGAGGTAAACCTCAAAGGCCTTGGAAAAGACCTGCCCGGCGGATATCACTTTGTCAAGAAACTCTTCAATTTGAGCTTCGACTGCTTTGCTGGTGCCCAACAAAGATGCCTCTTTTCCAGAAAATCCAAGCCAGCGCATATCGGGCTAGGTTAAGGTGTGTCGAATCGACAACTCGGCGTGAGTCGCGAGAAATCCCCTGTGGGAGGTAGGAGTGATGTGCCTGCGTTTTTCATGCATCGCTTAGTTTGGGGCGCACATTATTAACTCGAGCACCCGATCTGTCTATTCCCTGTTACTTATGTATATTAGACACCGAGACAGCCGATATCGCCGGTCAGGGAAAATGTTGATTGATCCAACAAAGGACCTTTGGCATTATATGCTTGCTGCCGTATCTTTGTCGAAACGTCGCTTCAAAACAAATAACAGAGCATTACGCTACAGGAGGAATCAAATGAGTCGTTTTTCATCGGGATTAAAAAGTACAGCATTTGGTCTTGGGCTCGCACTCGGCATGCTGGGGACTGCAAACGCCGGAACTGACTTAACCGTGTATACCGCCGTTGAAGCAGAAGACTTAAAGAAGTATGCCGCGAGATTTAACGAGGATCACCCGGACATCAACATCAACTGGGTACGTGATTCGACCGGCATCGTCACCGCGAAATTACTGGCCGAGAAAGAAAACCCAAGAGCAGATATTATTTGGGGTCTCGCGGCTACCAGTTTGCTGCTGATGAAAGGCCAGGGCATGCTGTTGCCATATGCGCCTGCCGGCCTTGATAAGCTTGACAGCAAGTTCAGTGACAAGTCCAGCCCCCCGTCCTGGACGGGTATGGATGCTTGGGTTGCTGCTGTTTGCGTCAACACGGTCGAAGCAGGTAAACACAATTTGCCAACGCCGGCTTCGTGGAAGGACCTGACGGATCCAGTATATAAAGGTCACCTGGCGATGCCGAATCCAAATTCCTCAGGCACGGGTTTCCTTGATGTATCCAGTTGGCTGCAGATCTTCGGTGAAGATGGTGGTTGGGCGTTTATGGATCAGCTGCACGAGAACATCGATCACTACACGCATTCGGGCTCCAAGCCATGCAAGCAGGCGGCCCGCGGTGAGGTAGCGATTGGTATCTCATTTGCATTCCGGGGCGCAAAATCCAAAGCAAAGGGAGCGCCGCTTGAGATCATTATCCCCACCGAAGGCATCGGCTGGGATATGGAAGCAACCGCCATTGTCAAAGGCACAAAGAAACTGGATGCGGCGAAAACTCTGGCCGATTGGTCTGTTACCGAGAAAGCTAACCAGATGTACAACGAGGGTTATGCCGTTATCGGCATCCAACGACTGGCCAAGCCTGTGAAGTACTTCCCCGATAACATCCCTGAGATGATGATCGATAACGATTTTGAATGGGCCGCGCAGAATCGCAAGCGCATACTTGCGAAATGGCAGAGCCGTTACGACTCAAAATCCGAGCCAAAGAGCTAACTAGCTCGCTCAATTAATGGTCGGCCGGTCGTTGTTCGCGCAGCGATCGGCCGCTTTGTTTTGGGGCAAGTTGACCAGCTCGCGGCCATGAAAGGCGGGTACGCCAGGACGGATGCGACGGGGGTATGACATGACTGAGATATTTTTGCGTATCGAGGAATTGACCAAGAAATTTGGTTCGTTCACCGCGCTGAGTGATATCTCGCTTGACGTCTTTGAAGGCGAGTTCGTCTGTTTTCTTGGCCCCTCCGGTTGCGGCAAAACGACCTTGCTGAGAGCAATCGCCGGGCTGGATATTCAGACACAAGGCAGAATTGAACAAGATGGCGAAGATATTTCGGTGCTCCCCCCGGCGCAACGGGATTTTGGGATTGTTTTTCAGTCCTACGCGCTGTTCCCGAATCTGACAGTAGAAAAGAATGTTGCCTACGGCCTTGAAAGCCGGCGCAACCGGCGCGCTGAGACACGCAAACGTGTTCAGGAATTGTTGGCTTTGGTAGATCTGGCAGATCAGAGCAAAAAATACCCGGCACAGTTATCGGGCGGCCAGCAGCAGCGCGTGGCGCTTGCCCGGGCCCTGGCCACCGCCCCTGGCCTGTTACTTCTTGATGAACCGTTATCGGCACTGGACGCAAAGGTTCGCGCCCACCTACGGCTTGAAATCAAGGAACTGCAACGTCGCCTCAAAGTGACGACGATCATGGTGACGCATGATCAGGAAGAAGCCTTAACGATGGCTGACCGCATCGTAGTGATGAACCAGGGGATCATTGAACAGGTGGGCACTCCCGAGCAGATTTACGCCCAACCGGCTACAGAGTTTGTCGCAGAATTCATCGGTACCATGAATTTTGTAGCGGCCCAGGCTCTTGCGGGCGGTGACTACGCAGGTTTAGGGACGCAATTTCAGGTCAAAGGCAGTTCGCTGCCTGAGGGATCCCGTGTCGCTCTGGCCATTCGCCCTGAAGACGTCCAGATCGATCAACCCGGTAAGGGCGCCGATGTTAATTCTATTGGGGCCCAGGTGAATGATCTGGAGTACCTCGGTGCTTTTGTGCGGGTTACCTTGACGGTTTCAAGTGACCCGACCCGCCTGCAAGTGGACGTGTCGACTAATCGTTTTAGTGAGTTGTCACTGAGCGCGGGCAGTCAGGTGTCTATTTCACTGCCGCCTGAACGGATCCTCGTTTATTCACGAGCGGCTTAGTTAAGGTTATGTTTGGATCCAATTCCCGAGGTCGCCCAGCGCTACGGGCGAAATCCAGCGCGGACGATCAGGCGATGCGTCTTTTTGTGCTGGTGATCGGTGCATATCTGGTCGTCGCACTGGCCATGCCGCTGTATGCAATGCTGTCAAAAAGCATGCTGAATTCTGATGGCAGCTTCACGGGTTTCACCAATTACGTGGCGTATTTCCAAACTCCCGCATTGGTGTATTCGATTAAAAACAGCCTGTTTGTGGGTCTGCTTACAACATCAATTACTGTGACCATCGCTTTTTTGCTTGCCTATGCACTGACGCGAAGCCGAATGCCCGCAAAGCCAGTTTTCAAAACGGTTGCGATGATTCCAATTCTAGTGCCGTCACTTCTTCCTGGGATTGCGCTCATTTACCTTTTTGGCCGACAGGGGTTAATCACAGGCTTACTTTTTGGAAACGATATATACGGGCCGATTGGTATCGTGATCGCAGAAGTCTTTTTTACCTTGCCGCATGCCCTGATTATCATTACCACTGCTTTATCGATCGCTGATTCACGACTTTATGAGGCGGCGGTTTCCTTGCGGGCCAGTCGGGTACGCATTTTCTTTACGGTGACCATTCCCGGAGTACGTTACGGCCTAATCAGTGCCGCCTTTGTTGTCTTTACACTTTCGGTAACCGATTTTGGTGCGCCCAAGGTTATCGGCGGAGATTTCAATGTGTTGGCTACCGACATTTACAAGCAGGTTATCGGACAGCAAAACTTTGAAATGGGAGCCGTGGTTTCGGTGATCTTGCTCATTCCCGCAGGACTCGCATTTTTTGTCGATCGGGTTGTTCAAAAGAAGCAGGTGGCCCAGTTATCGTCTGGAGCGGTCGCCTTGGTTCCGCCACCAAATAGACGGTTCGACAATCTGATGTTTGCGTACGCCTTGGCCGTCAGCGTCTTCGTGGTAGGTATGCTCGGAGTTTGTCAGTATGCCGCTCTGGTCACGTTCTTTCCTTATGATCTCAGCTTAGGGCTCAGCAACTACCAGTTTGATCTAATGGATGGTGGAGGTTGGGACAGTTACTTTAATTCGATAGAGATGGCCAGTTACACTGCGGTTTTTGGCACGCTGCTGGTTTTCTCCGGCGCTTATCTGGTTGAAAAAGGCCAAGGTTTGGGTCCGATCCGTGGGGCGTTTCAATTTCTGGCCATGTTACCCATGGCAGTTCCAGGGTTGGTGCTGGGGCTGGCGTACATTTTCTTTTTTAATGCGCCAAACAATCCATTGAATGTTCTCTATCACACTATGGCTATTCTGGTTATCAGCACGATTACCCACTTCTACACCGTTAGTCATCTCACCGCGACCACTGCCCTGAAGCAAATGGATGCCCAGTTTGAATCTGTTGCAGCTTCTTTGAAGCAGCCCTTTTATCGAACGTTTCTGCGCGTGACGGTTCCGGTGTGTACGCCGGCCATACTGGATATCAGCATCTATCTTTTTGTTAATGCCATGACGACAGTTTCTGCGGTTGTCTTTCTTTACTCGCCTCATACTACGCTGGCGTCAGTCGCGGTCCTGAATATGGATGATGCCGGCGATATCGCACCTGCCGCCGCAATGGGCATGATGATTTTTTATACTGCAGCAGGCGTTAAGATCCTTCATTATCTGTTGAGCCGAGGTATCGAGGCCAAAACACAGACCTGGCGATCAGCAGTTTCCACTTAACCGGCAGGCGCAATGCTATTTAGAGCAAAGTGGACTACCCTTTAGCGTACCAGCCGTTGTCAACATAAAGGGCATTACCAGTGATAAAGCTGGACTCATCCGACGCTAGAAAGACGACGGCAGCGGCAACCTCTTCGGGTTCACATATTCGTCCCTGGGCATCAGCCAGGGCACCTTCTTCCCATTCTTGGCCGGCGGCATCCAACTCGCTGATTTCCCGCAGACCATGAGCTGTTTTCACAAAACCGGGACATACGGCATTACACCGGATTCCCTGGTCTCGGTATTCGGCTGAAATGGTGCGCGCAAGCTGCAGCACTGCGCCCTTGGTCATGCAGTATACGGATTCCAGTGGATAACCTAGTTCTGAGGCGATTGAGCCCGTAATCACGATTGAGCCGCCACCATTGTCGCTCATTTCTTTAACTGCTCGCCGGCAGACCAGAAAGGCGGATCTGACGTTGATCGCCATCAAGCGATCGTATTCCTCGGGAGTTGTTTCGTGAAGTGCCTTTACAATGATGGTTCCCGCATGGTTAAACAACACATCATAGGGGCCCATTTGATCGGCCACTTCGTCAAAGGCTCGATCCACTTGATCCGCTTGAGAGAGATCTACTTCGATAAAGTGGGCAGATCCTCCGTTGGCCTTGATCAACTCAACGGCTTCTTCCCCCGCTTCTTTTTGAATGTCAAGAATCGTTACCGAGGCGCCTTCGTTGGCGAAGGCTAAGGAGGTGGCTCGCCCCATCCCTGCTGCGCCGCCTGTAATAACTGCATGCTTTCCAGCAAGGCGTACGCCGGATGGAGCGGTTGATTGTTGATTTGAGGTTGCACTTGCCATGTATCTCTCCGGCTTAAATTAGTCCGTCACAATTGCGATTTGTAACTCCATAAAGTGTGAATCCTAAGGTGTTCCGTGAACACTTGTTATCTTCTTGAAAAAAATCGAGAACAACTGCTGTTGCGATGAAATATTGAGTTTGGCGTAGATGTTTCTTCGGTGTATCCGTACGGTCCCAGGAGCAATTCCGAGAGATTTGGCTATGGCCTCTGACGAGTAACCTTCCAGCACCTGAGCGATCACTTGGGATTCTCTTCTGGTAATGCGATTACTGAAGAGTTCTCCGACGGTTTTCTCAATCAGCGAGTGGTCATCTGGTAGGTTTCCCATATGGGGTGTCGTACCGAACTCGCGCGCCACTTGTTGCCACTGTCGACGCGCCATACTGATTACGATGGGCGAGACTTTTTCGAGGAGTCGGAACTCTCGAGCCGAAAATCTCGAATTCGTCTGCAAGCGCATCAAGGAGATAACGGCTGCAGGTCCCTCAGGCAAGTAGAAGAGGTAGCAAATCTCTTCGGCCAATCCAGTGCGGACGTAGTAGGATCGATAGTACTCACTCTGATAAAAACGATCTGGTGCGATATCCCGAAGTCGGTAAAGTCCGGGTTTCACGTGTCGAACGCATGCTTTGAAAAATGGGTCCAGAAGGTAGGGCCCACGAACGTAGTCATCAACAAAGATTACCTGCTGTTTTGCCGAGTAGGTATGCCCCAAGCAGAGTGGGATTTCTTCTTTGTAGTATCCGAAGACCACCGAGTGGTCTATGGGCACCAGCTTTCGCAGGGCAAAAAACAGGCGATCGTGGAAATGATCTCCACCGATGGAATCGATCGAATCTGATAACAATTCCTCCCAATTCGGGTTGCTTAAGGAGATTGCGGTAGCTTTCTTCACTGGATTTGTTACTCGCAACTTCGCCGGGTTTTCTCGGTCAGTTGGTAATCTTTTGCTTAAACTGCACTAAAAATATACCACAACGAGAAATAAAAATATAAAAGTGCTATTATGTGAGGTAGATAACTACAAGCGAATTATCAGGCAAAATGGGGTTTTATCGCATAGCTAGGTATCTTTGCAGCCGATGACATCTGTTACTCAATTTAGAAATGTTTCTAAGCGCTACGGTGATATCACAGCAGCGCACAATCTGAATCTCGATGTAGTGCCAGGAGAATTCTTATCATTCTTGGGCCCATCCGGGTGCGGAAAGACGACATCATTGAGACTGATTGCTGGATTTGAGCAGCCCAGCGAAGGGGAGGTTTATCTTGAAGGGGTATGTGTTAACAACGTGCCCGCCTACAGTCGTCCCGTTAACATGGTGTTCCAGCACTACGCTTTGTTTCCCCACCTGAATGTTGAAAAAAATGTGGCTTATGGGCTAAAGCAACAGTCACCCAAGCCAACAGTGCGAGAGATTGACCAGCGAGTTCACCAAGTACTCGAACTTGTGCAATTGTCAGGATACGGGCTGCGGCACACGTGGGAACTATCGGGTGGGCAGCAACAGCGAGTCGCACTTGCTCGGGCGCTCATTAACAAACCCAAAGTGCTGTTATTGGATGAGCCATTGGCCGCGCTTGATCGAAAGTTGCGGCGAGAAATGCAGATCGAGTTGCAGAATCTGCAACGTAATGTAGGCATCACTTTTATATTGGTTACTCACGATCAGGAAGAGGCGCTTTCAATGAGTGACCGAATATGCATTATGCGTGAAGGAGAGATTGTTCAGATCGGCAGCCCTTTAGATCTCTATGATCGGCCCCGCACTAGATACGTGGCGGGTTTTGTCGGGAAATCAAACTTCTTTGACGGCGTAGTCGAACAAGTTGATACGAGGCAAGTCGAGATCCGCCTCAAATGTGGCATCGAGGTATCTCTCAACAACAGCAAAAGTGCTCACTCTCACAAGAGCGGAGACAAGGTCTGCATCAGCGTACGCCCTGAGCAATTAGTGCTCACGCGGGATGAGGCCAGCATTCCTGAGGACAGTGCCATCAAGTCTAGGGCGAGGATTATGAACCGCATCTTTCTTGGCGAGCAGGTTGAATACCTGCTGCATGATGAACGGCTCGGGAACTTTCTCGCGCTTTCATCACGCCATAACGAACTAAATCAAATACCGTTTGAGATCAACGAAGTTGTATTTGTTGCCTGGAGTCGGGACGCAACCCTGATTCTGGCGGGCGATGAATGAGATAAACCTAACGTCAGTTAGACAACCCAGAGGAGCATCATTATGTCAAATAATTCAGATAAAAAAATTACCAGTAAGGAGTTTATGCATCAACTGTGGCGCTACAAGCGAGGATCGATAACCCGGCGAGAGTTTCTGGGTGTAACGGGACTGGGAATGGCAACCGCAGTTATGGGGGCAGCGATGCCTAGTCTGATCCCGCAAAAATCCTGGGCTTCAGATTTGGGTGATCGCCTGGTGTTCTCTACCTGGCCGAATTACTGGAACCAGGCTAATCTAGATGAATTTACCGCAAACACCGGGGTCAATATCCAGGTCAATGCATTCGGGTCTAATGAAGAAATGCTGGCCAAACTTCAGGCGGGTGGTACGGGCTGGGATGTCTTTGTGCCGACTAACTATACAATTTCGAACTACGTGGAACTTGGTCTGATACAGGAGCTTGATTTATCGCGGATACCAAACTACGACGCGTCAGCAAATAACCCCAAGTTCGCAGGGCCTGCTATGGTAAATGGTAAAGTCTATTGCGTGCCTAAGAATTGGGGTACTACCGGCTTTATTATCAACAGCAATAAAGTTACCAGTGGCCCCAAATCCTGGAAGGACTTCTTTGAAGTGACCAAAGGTGAGGGCTCAGGGCACACCATTGTGCATGACTATCAGCTGACGACCATAGGTGCAGCTCTTTGCGCATTGGGCTATTCATTTAATTCCATCGACCCCAATGAATTGGCAGAAGCTGAAGCTGTTCTCATTGATGCGAAGCCTCATCTCTTTGCTATCACCTCTGACTACCAGCCTGGAATGCGTAGTGGTGACGCCTGGATGTCCATTTGCTGGAATGGGGACGCAACCCAACTTCACAATGATCTCCCTGAAATGCAATACGTGATCGCGTCTGACGGTGGGGAAATATGGACCGACTTCTATGCTATCCCTGAGGGAGCGCCCCATCTGGATGCCGCCTATGCGTTCCTGAATTACATGCAGGATCCCGCGGTCCAGGCTCGCGATGCTGAGGCTCATGGTTATGCCCCTACTGATTCTCGCGCCATCGCACTGCAGCCTGCGGCACTGGCCACGGACCCGATTCTTCATCCGGCCGAAGAGCTGATGAATGGTCTCGAGTTTGGCGCAGCGCAAACCTTAACCGACCCGAACCGCGCGGAACTGATAGCCCGTTTCAAATCGGCTTAACCTAAAATACTCTTTTAGAAATATGTTAAATGTTTGATGGCGATGAGAGAGCACGATCGTTTGAACAACTGGCGCACGGCAGCGCTGTTGGCGCCGGCCACGCTGTGGTTTCTGATCATGTTGATCATGCCTCTCATCGTCATTCTTATTTTCAGTTTCGGGGAGCGGGCTGCAGTAGGGGGTTATGGCGGGGGCTTTACGTTTGAGCAGTACGCCAATCTTCCGGCGCGGCTCAAGGCATTCCAGAACACGCTGACTTACGCGCCGCTCGGCACTTTACTGAGCCTGGCTGTGGCCTATCCGCTCGCCTATTTTTTGGCTTTAAAAGTGGATCGCCGCTTCAAGTTGCTCCTGCTCGTGCTTGTGATTGTGCCTTTCTGGACCAGCCTGCTGATTCGCACTTATGCCTGGATTTATATCCTCGGCGGACGGGGTATTCCCGCCATTCTGGAATGGGTGGGTATCGAGGGAGTTCGCCTGATTAACACCCCAACTGCGGTGCTGATCGGAATCGTATATGGGTACCTTCCGCTCATGGTGTTTCCCATCTATGTTTCCCTGGAAAAGCTCGACAGGAGGTTGTTAGAAGCTTCCAGTGATTTAGGGGGCGACCCTGTTAAGACATTTCTACAAATTACCTTGCCGCTCTCCATGCCTGGTATTGCCACTGGATGTATGCTTGTCTTTATTCTGCTGATGGGGGAGTTTCTGATTCCGGCTTTTCTGGGGGGAGGCAAAGTCTTTTTCATTGGCAATGCCATGGTCGATCTGTTCCTTCAATCTCGTAACTGGCCTTTCGGATCAGCAGTGGCTGTGAGCCTGGTTATTATCATGCTGATTACTGTTAGCATATATATGCGACTGACTATGCGGAATAAAACTGGCGCTGACCAGCCGTTGATGTAAACGGATGGTTTGAACATGCGCATTTACGCTACAGTGGTTTACCTGTTTCTCTATATTCCTATCGGACTTATTGTATTGTTTAGCTTCAATGCTGGGCGTCACGCCAGCGAGCTACGGGGGCTTTCGATCCAATGGTACGGGAAAGCATTGTCCAATCCTTTTGCCGGGGATGCATTCTTTACCAGCCTTGAAATTGCCTTCATTGTTGCGATTCTTTCCAGTTTGATGGGGACTACGGCTGCGTTAGCTTTACAGCGCGTGAAAGGCCCATTAAGAATTTTTCTAGATGGCTTGATCTATATTTCGATCATGATTCCGGGCATCGTGATCGGGATCGCCACGCTCGTCGCCTTGGTGACAGTATTTGATTTCCTCAACCCTTTGCTGGCCACGCTGTGGCCACAGGGGTATAGCCCGCCAAAACTACACATGGGGTACACCTCGGTTATCGCAGCCCATACACTGTTTACCATGTCGCTGGTCATTATTATGGTTCGTGCCCGTATTGCGGGCATGGACCGAACCCTAATAGAGGCATCAATGGATTTGTATGCCTCACCGTGGCGAACCTTTTACCAGGTGACCCTGCCGCAGATCTACCCCGCTATCCTGGCTGGATTCCTGCTCAGTTTTACCTTCAGCTTTGACGACTTCATCATCTCATTTTTCGTCGCTGGCGCCAATACCACGCTACCGGTCTATATTTTTGCGTCTATTCGCCGCGGCATCACGCCTGAGGTTAACGCTATCGGCACCATGGTGCTGGTCGGCTCTCTCAGTCTTTTGATAATCGCCCAACTCTTCATGCGAGGTGATCGGCGACGGGCAAAAGTAAGTTGACTCTGGATTGTAAGAACGGGAGACAGACCTGATTCCTCTCCAACTCTGCCAGTTGAAAATACATAACTCAAATTAATTCCAGTCTCTAAACCGTTTACCTTAAGGCGAGCGGTTGTTTACCTCTCGCCTCGCCCCGCTCTGTTGCAACTAAGGGGCTTTTGACCTCGGTCCAACCTATCCTGACGCCGATACCAGCTTCAAACATAGGGAGGCGAGAGTGGTCCCGGGGTTGGTCGCTCCAGAGAACATGATGAACTTTTCTGCTATAGCTGGCGTTAGAATCGTTCATTGTGTATTCAGCAGGGGCGTCGAAGTCTAAAAGTAGTCCAGGCTGTCCAGCAACTTCTACGTAACCGAGACACAACTTATGAAATATCTTCACACGATGGTCAGGGTCAGCGACCTGGAGAAGTCGCTGGATTTTTATTGCGCAAAGCTGGGCTTGATCGAGGCACGTCGCTATGATGAGGAACGGGGTCGGTTCACCAATGTTTTTCTGTGCGCGCCCGGAGACGAATCAGCTCAGATTGAGCTTACCTACAACTGGGACCCCCAGGATTATGGCGGCGGGCGTAACTTTGGCCACCTGGCATACCAGGTTGAAGATATCTATGCGCTATGCCAGCGACTGATGGATCAGGATGTGACTATCAACCGCCCACCGCGGGATGGCCGAATGGCGTTCATTCGCTCTCCTGAGAACATTTCGATTGAACTGCTGCAGCGTGGTGAGTCGTTGGCGCCAGCGGAGCCCTGGGTTTCGATGCCCAATACCGGTGAATGGTAGGGAGGTTCATTTTTGCAGCCCACCGGAGCGCCGCTTCAGATTGACCAGTTATCGGTTGGCGAGTGCGGACTGCTTGGGATGTGTTGCTGCCCAGGTCGTTTTGAAGGCGGGCCTGGTGGACTCGTCT
>Ga0207986_1000562_pt1 | contig 17240 bp, 16 predicted proteins | sample ETNtaG_26_FD_185764 | JGI IMG/M metagenome (GOLD analysis project Ga0207986, IMG submission 185764) | Marine microbial and viral communities from oxygen minimum zone, Eastern Pacific Ocean - ETNP201302SV89 (SPAdes) (version 2) | ecosystem: Environmental > Aquatic > Marine > Oceanic ... | reverse complement strand
ATGACTGTTGAAGTTAAGACCAGGCCGGGTCAGCTACCGACATTCTGGGACAGAGACGTTATCTTTTTTGCCAATATGTTATCCATTTTTTACGATAATCATGGTGAACTGGAAAGACTCAAACAACATGTAATGGGTGTGGAGACCTATGGTGGAAGGCTCATCCCGATTATCAATCTCATATTCAAGGGAAACAACAATCTACTTGTACTGGAAAAGCCTCCTGATCAAACCCTGATACGTTATTTCCAGGACGACCTTGGCTTGAGCCTGCCAGACATCGTAATTTTATCACATAAAGTTTACGATAGCCTTATTACTCATGTTAACGAAATGCTCCATGATGAAATAAATCCAACAGTAACCACGATCCATCAACATGATGCAGCCTGGATAGATGGGTTTGTCAGCGATAACGTACTCATGAATATAGCAAAGGCCCTGAACAAACCAACCATAAGCAGTCTGGAGGGCAGCAAGAGAGGGAATAATAAATTCCTGCTTCATAATCATCTTTCTGAAAAAGGATTTCCTGTATTCGATACTATACCGGCAGCATCACCAGACGATGTTCATGCTTGTATTTCCACACTGCACAAGCAGGGGTACAAAAAGGCGGTAGTGAAAGCCCAAATCGGAGCTTCGGGTATAGGTATGACCAGTTTTCCAACTACCTCCGGCAATGTAAACTCAATCCCGGAACACTTTTTCTTTGAAGGCCCCTGTATGGTACAGGGATGGCTTGATGAAACAGTTACAAATGTACGCCGTCTGGGATCACCCAGTATTCAAATGTTTCTGAATGACAGCACAGTATCTCTCTATGATATTACTGAACAAATTCTAAATGCGGACAGCGTCCATGAGGGCAACCTTGCCCCTCCATCTTATTTCTGCAAGAAAGATTTGGTTTACGAAGAATTGTTTCGTCAGGCTGGATCTGCAGGCTCATGGCTTCTTGATCAGGGATATAGAGGCACGGCAAGTGTTGACTTTCTTATTGTTGATAACCGTGGTAATATAGAAGTCAGAGTGTGTGAAATAAATGCACGAATTACCGGTGCTACCTATCCATCTGTTATTGCAAGGAATTTCCTTCCACATGATGCCTGGTTGATGAGAAATGTACGGTTTGCCAGACCACTGAGGGATACAAGCCTGTTAAAGATGCTCGACCAGGCCGGTTACCTTTATTATCCTGACATGCAGGAAGGTGTTTTACCCATAAACTTCAACCTCGACGAAAATGGCGGTGTACAAAAAGGACAGTTTCTATGTCTTGGGAGAGTAATAGATGATTGCCTGAACACGCTGGAACAGATAGAATCTATACTTCCATTACGCTGGTATTATGACAGGGATTAAAATAAAATATTATGACGCAGAGCATGGGAACGAGAATAGAGATCAGGTGAAAAAATGACGCAATCTTCGACAGATTTACAGAAAAGGCTCGTAGCGCTGACAAGGGACTTAATACTGATCCCCAGCGATGCGTCCCGTCCGGACGATATCGAACGCGGTTTTGAGTTTGTTATCAACCACGTGGAGTCGCTTGATAACATAGTTGTAAACAAATATTACCATTGTGACATTCCATCATTAGTTGCCCTTCCTAAAGGTGTAGACCAGCCTAAAATACTTCTCTGCGGGCATATTGATGTCATTACGCATCCCGACGTCCATAGCTACCGTTCACAAATATCCGATGGAAGAATAGTTGGTCCGGGGTCAGCAGATATGAAAGGCCCTCTGGCAATCCTACTGGAGATTTTCAGGAATTTACATATGCAATATGATGAACTCCCACTTGGACTGGCTATCACGTCTGACGAAGAACGTGGTGGTAACTCCGGTATGCGTTTTCTATTTGATGAAGTGGGTCTCAGGTGCGATGTTGCCTTGATACCAGACGGAGGCTCTTTAAGTGAAATAACTGTGGAAGAAAAAGGGATACTTCATCTAAATATCCAGTGTAATGGACACTCTGCACATGCGGCACGTCCATGGCTGGGAAACAACCCACTGGAACGTCTTGTTGACGCCGTAGCCCGTCTACGGAAAAACTTTGATTCTTTGAAGACGGATGAATACCATTGGCATCCTACCTGCGCGCTCACAATCGTTAAAACACTGAATCAAACTGTTAACCGCATACCTTCAGATGCTGAAGCTACTCTTGACATACGATTTCCAGCTCCATACACCGTAAAAGAAATGTTAAACCATGTTCGCAATCTGTTAGGTGAAGAAATAAACACACATACATTAATCAGCGCAGAACCGACACTCCTCTCACCTGACCCCCTCTACCTTTCAGTCACTGAGGAAGTAACCGGAAAACCTACCAGCCAGGAAAAGGAAGATGGTGGAAGTGATGCCCGCTTTATTGGGAGCCTAAATATCCCCGTAATCGTTTCCAGACCTATTGTTGGCGAATTACATTCTACAGATGAATGGATAGATATCGAATCTATGGAGACATTCTATCGAGTATATGAGCTTTATTTGAAACGAAAATTGCTTTCAGCTAATTGAGGAATACCTCAATTGCAATCTCACACCAACCCCTTATGAGTAAGCCATCTTTCTGCTTCTAGCGCCGCCATACAACCTGTACCGGCGGCAGTGACCGCCTGCTTGTAGTATGGATCCATAACATCACCGGCAGCAAAGACACCCTCCACACTTGTTGCCGTCCTCCATGACTGACGAGTACCTATAAAACCCTTCTCATCTAATTCTACATTGCCGTTAAGAAAAGAAGTATTTGGGGTATGACCAATTGCAATAAACAACCCGCCACAATCCAGGTCTGATTCCTCTTTGTTAATAGTACTCTGCAAACGCACACCTGAGATTAACTTGTCTCCCAGGACATCTACGACAATGGAATTCCATTTGAACTCTATCTTTGCATTAGCTATAGCACGCTCCTGCATTATGGGACTTGCCCTGAGTTCGTCACGACGATGTACTAAAATGACTTTGCTTGCAAACTTTGTAAGATATAGACCTTCTTCAATTGCGGAATCACCACCTCCGACAACAACAAGGACCTTATCCCTGTAAGCTGGAAGCGCACCATCACATATTGCACATGCACTCACTCCTCCTCCTGAGTGTGCAAGTCTTTGTTCGTTTGGCAAATCCAGCCAATTGGCCCTTGCACCTGTAGCAATAACAACGCTTAACGCCTCTACATCGTTATTTTCAGAAGTCTTTAATTGAAATGGATGCGAACTGAAATCGACAGACGTAATATCTTCTGTAAATATTTGGGTATCAAACCTCTTTGATTGTTGTTTAAACAGATCCATCATCTCTGTCCCTTGTATACCTGAAGGAAATCCTGGATAATTCTCTACCTCGGTAGTATACATAAGCTGGCCGCCCGGTACCATAATGTTTGAGGGTTCTCCCTCATAAACAATTGGATTCAAGTTGGCCCTTGCTGCGTAAATGGCTGCAGTCCATCCGGCCGGGCCGGAACCAATGATTATTATCTTTTCTGCCATATTTTTTCTCCATTTAACAGGGGCGTATTGCGGTACGCCCCTACACGATTACACGTTAAAAAAATTCTATCATGCATGCCCTTAAAAAGCAAATGCGTATCAGAATACAGGCTGATTCCGCCAATAGTATTTTAATAGGTTTTTTAAGTAATTGATTTATAAGTGGTATCTCAGTAAGGGTTTTGCTATATTTATATTTCGAAAATGGAGCAGCATATCATCTGTAACTATTTCTCTAGATCTGTGCCTATGGGATAACAGACTCTTTTATAAAGTACGATATAATGGGTATACGATACCTTATTTTTTCTTAACAAACATAAGTATGACTGGAAGCCGTTTACGTTTAAAAAACAATTCAAAAATTGCCATAATTGGAGGTGGCCCGGCGGGTAGTTTTTTTGCAAACGACGCCATTCAAAATGCAAAGAAACTTGGAATAAACATCCAGATAACAATCTTCAACAACAAGGATTTCAGTCAGAGGGGTCCTATTGGGTGTAATATGAGTGCCGCAGTTATTGCAGGTTCTTTACATGCAAAACTTACAAGGGACGGCATTATTTTACCTGAAAGTATTATTCGCCAGGAAATTAGAGGATATTATTTTCATACTGAAGAATATGGTATTGAGCTATACAAACCCGATCAGATAAATAAAACTAGTATTATGGCAGTATACCGCGGCAATGGACCTCTTTACAGCACTCACACAGAAAGCCACAGTTTTGATGATTTCCTGTTAAAACATGTCATTAATCAGGGTGTAAGCGTAATCTCAGAGCCGGTACTGGATCTAAATTTATCTTCCAACCTTGATACCACTGCAACCGTAATCTACGGAAAAGGTGGTCAGCATAATAAAATGGAAGCAGACCTTGTGGTAGGTGCATTTGGTATTAATTCAACAATAATTAATAAAATTAGAGGATTAAATTTTGGTTACATACCTCCAAAAACTATTAAGACATGTCAAATGGAAATACCATTAGATGCCACTTTTATAAAGAACTCTTTCAAAGATAACATACAGGTATTCGCACTTGGAATTAAGCCCTTTAGATTTGCATCGATGGTTCCAAAAGGAAACTATGTCACCGTAAGCCTGGTAGGTACAAGAGATTTGACAAGCAATGATCTTATTGATTTTGTAAATCATCCGGTTGTCCGTAAGAAACTACCCCATGATTGGAAAATGCCTGAAAAATTCTGTATGTGTTTACCAAAAATTGTACTTTCACATGCAAAAAACCCATTTACAGATAGACTTGTCATGGTAGGCGATGCAAGCATAACAAGGATATTCAAGAACGGACTTGAATCAGCCTATATAACTTCACAGCTTGCCGCACGAGCAGCATTTGAAAACGGTATCTCAAAGGAAGCTTTTGACAAGCATTACTATAAACCTGCCCATAAACTACTTGCTATGGATAATAAACTTGGAGCAGTAATTCTGGCAATCAGCGACTTTATTACCAGACAGAATTGGCTTGTAAAAGCACGTCTGTCATACGTTGAAGACAAAAGGGGCTCGTGGATTGCAGACCATCTCAACAAAATTCTCTGGAATATGGTCACAGGAGATGCTCCATATCACAAAATATTGATACAGGCGTTTAATCCAGTTTTTCAAGTTATATTAATTCCTGTAACAATTAAGGCGCTTATCAAAGATATCCTTGAACGAATTGCTCGCCGCTGCGGATTAAAGAAATAAAGATGAAAAGTAATCCGGGAATTGACGATTAGTCATTTGTCATATTCAGTTGCCGGCAAGTCCGGCTACTCTGTTTGGACAATCAGTCTTAATTCTTCACCTATTAATCAAATAATTTAGCAAATTATTTCTGGAAAAATACTTTTTCTTTACAGAGGCCAATTGATTTTTTCTTCGCTAGTCATTTAATTATCAAACGGATTAATATCACTCTTTTCGGTATGCTTTATGCTCTCACTCTTTTCATTATCTTTTTCGAGTTCGCCATAATCAACTGAATCTATCCTGTAATAACCACCTATTTCATCCTGGACTCCCTCATCACGTTCTTCTGCCTCCTTGCATTTGAGACAAAGTCTTACAAATGGAATAGCCATAAGGCGCTGTTTGTTTATCTTCTTGCCACAATTTTCGCATACACCATACTTCCCCTTCTTTATTTGGTTTAAGGCATTATCAATTTCCTCTATTTCTCTTGCCTCACCTTGTATAATAGACATAACTATTTCATCATCTATAAGATTAGACGCAATGTCTGCCGTATCTGTGAGCCTGTACCCACCAGAGCCCCTGAACTCCCTTAATCTCAGCTTAACCTCCTTCAAAAGATGGTGTCTTCTGTCCTTAAGCTGGCCCCTTAATTGATTTATGAATTTCTTATCCATTTTAATATATCCTTTTAAAATCAAATCTACATTTCTATTTTTGTGTAAGCAACAACATGTCAATATTTATTGGATTACCTTTATTAAATACGAACTTGCCTAACTAACTTATGAAAATAGCGCAAAATATGTACCAATTAAGATATAACAACCATTAATCAACACTAAAAGTTTCTTAAATCTAACAAAAAATTCATAATTACATAAGCCCTTACATCTTAAACACTTCAAACTTTACGCTGACTCAATATAATCTACCCGCTAATATAACCTTTTCGTTTTATCTTAAACTAAATAAAGATGAAAACGAAGATATTTCAAGAAATATTTTCGCTCAAGTGGCAAAAAATTAGATGTCACTGGGATACTAAATATTTTTTTAAATTTATATTGACTTTATTGTGTTATATCGTATATTTGCGATATAGGATTAACATTATGGCTACAACAAAATCTAATGAATTTAATATCAAAGAGCAAAAAATTGCAGAGTTTTGCAAGGCACTAGCCCACCCTGCACGAATCGCCATTATCAATTTTTTGATCAAAAAAAAAGAGTGTATCTGCAGTGAAGTTGTAAATGAACTCCCCCTGTCACAATCTACGGTATCCCAACACTTGAAAGAACTGAAAAATGCAGGACTAATAAAAGGAGACATAGTTGGTCCAAGAGTTTGCTACTGTATCGATCTAAAGAAATGGAATGAAGCAAAGAAAATCATCAATTTGTTTTTATCACAGGAAGCAACTCAAGCAGATAAACCTTGCTAAACGATTTGCGCAGCCACAACATTTTCATCCTTCGTAGTACTACAGAGAACGGGCATGTTGCGCAACTTGCGTAGAATTATCATAAACCCATCACGCAGGCTAAAGCCTACGGCTACCATAATTTCGGTAAATAAATCATCAACCCAGGTTAAAGCAAAATAATGGAAGAAAGAAAATTAACCGGCTTTGAGAGATACTTAACCCTCTGGGTCTTGCTTTGCGTAGGTGCAGGTATTGGACTGGGTAAGACAATGCCTGAACTCACCAACAAACTGGACTCTCTTTCAATATATCAGGTATCCATCCCCATTGCCGTGTGCCTGTTTTTCATGATGTATCCAATTATGGTAAAGATAGATTTTGCAGAAGTATTAAAAGCTGCAAAGACTCCTAAACCGGTCGGAATGACTCTCTTTATTAACTGGGCAATAAAACCTTTTACCATGTTCCTTATTGCCTGGTTTTTCCTGGGTTACCTGTTTAAGGATTTCCTGCCCGGGACTGAGATCCTCAAAAACGGTCAGGAAGTTGAATTATGGAGAAGCTACATCGCTGGGACTATTCTTCTGGGTATTGCTCCCTGTACGGCAATGGTATTGATGTGGAACTACCTGGCAAAAGGCAATGATGGACTTACCATCGTAATGGTTGCCATAAACTCCTTAATGATGCTTGTGCTCTATGCACCACTTGGAGGCTTTTTGTTGGGGATAAATGCCATGCCTATACCATGGCAGACTATACTGTTTTCTGTGGCAATTTACGTAGCTTTGCCCCTTGTTACCGGATATTTTTCACGTAAATTGATAATAAAATTTAAAGGACATGAATGGTTTAATGAAAAGTTCTTGCATTGGCTTACGCCAGTCAGCATAATCGCACTTTTAACTACATTGGTACTCTTATTCTCTTTTAAGGGTGAAATTATAACAAGAAATCCACTTACAATATTGTGGATTTCAATCCCGCTTTTTATCCAGACAATTTTCATTTTTGGTCTCGGCTACTTTGTTCTGGCTAGATTTCTAAGACTCTCTTATCAAGATGCTGCACCTTCTGCCATGATTGGCGCATCCAATCACTTTGAAGTTGCAATTGCAACGTCAGTAATGCTGTTTGGCCTCTCTTCGGGTGCAGCATTAGCTACGGTCGTTGGAGTTTTGATTGAGGTTCCCCTGATGCTTATGCTTGTCTCAATCTGCAAAAAAACATCCTTTATATTTAAAGAATGTAATCTGGGACTACCACAATGTGAGACCGTTCAAACAATTCATAATAAAACTATAAATTTACAAAAGGAGGTGTTGAAATGAGGAGTTTTAATTTAACAACTTTATCAATTTTTATCTTTCTTCTTTGTATCAGTATTTCGTTTACCTTTCAGCCCGGCGTCGTTCTGGCGAACAACGCACAGGGTAATCAAGATCCTGACCTTTCGGACTTCAAGAAACAATTGGAATTAATGGAAAAAACAATAAAGAAACAGCAGGAAATGATTAATGCCTTAAAAGAAAAAATAGAATCAAAAGAGATGGTCTCTCATAACTCTGCTTCTGAAATAGAAACTAGTACGATTGAGCAAGTAATAGACGATTATCTCACAAAGGAAGATACCAGAGAAAAGATGTCAAAGGCCGGATTGGCCCCTGATTTAGATATGGGGTATAAGAAGGGGTTTTATCTCAAATCCCTGGATGGCAGGTTCTCGGCTAAACTAAACAATAGGATTCAGATTAAATATCAATATACTGACAGGGATATAGGTACAGATGGTGCCCCTGAAGAGGACGAGAGTACATTTGATTTCCGCCGTATAAGGACCAAAATACACGGTCACGCCTTTAATGAGAACATACAATATATGCTGGATTGGGACTCTGCCGCTGATGATGTTGATCTGCGTGACGCATACGTTAACATAACATATCTCCCATGGGCTAATGTACGGGCGGGACAGGCTTCTGTATATTCCAGGCAATTCCTCTCATCCAGCAGTGCCCTGCAGTTGGTAGACAGGGCTGAGGTCAGTGGTGAGTTCATCTTTCAGGGTGATGACCGTAAACGTGGCGTAACCATTCACAGTAAGAAAATACTTGATGGTAAGATTGACTACCAGGTTGGTGTATACAATCCACAAACCAGGGCTACCGACAATACCACAAACACTATGTTATATCTGGCAAGAGGATCTTATTACCCCTTTGGCCCGTACGTAAGCTATAAAGAATCAGACTTCGAATATACAGAATCCTTCAAGGCGCATATCGGTGGTGGTATGGGATTTGAGCAAATTGGTATAAATGAAGATAGTGATAAAGACGAAGTTGACCAGACTCAGTTTATTGGTGAGTTAGGCTTCAAGTACAGGGGCTTATCTATAGTAAGTGAGTACCACAATAGGAAAAGAAAGGTATTAGACCCTCTTGAGGGAGATGAAGCCGGTTTTGCTACTGCGTTGCCCAGGGGAGAATCACTTCATGACCAGGGGTTTTTTGTCCAGGGAGGCTACTTTATAGTACCTGAAAAGCTTGAAATAGCCGGAAGATATGAATTAATAGATTTTGACAACCAAAACCCTGAGTCTGGCACACTTGGATTAGTAGATAATAAACGTTTCTACGCAGCAGGTTTAAATTATTTTCTTCACGGCCGGGACCACAAGATTCAGATTAACTACATACACAGTGAGGAAGAGTTGAGTGGACCATTCTTTGGAGACAATAATGAGAATGTATTTCTCACACAATACCAGATTCAATTCTAAAAGGATTCTATAAATATTATACAGGATAACAGGTAAGGCGATTTTCAAAGCTCCTGTTAATCCTCTCAAATATGACAGCTGAGTTTTTGGAAGGTACGGATAAATAATAAGGCTGATTAATATATAGACTTTAAATATATAGTGTAGTATTATTAATTATAGAAGCAGACTTTAGCCATATATTCTGACTGCTTAACTGATTCTGACTCAACCGGAGTTGGCAACATTTTACGGAGATTAAGATGTTTAAATCAATATTAGTACCAATTGATGGTTCGGACACAAGCCTTGTGGCTGTTGATTATGCAATCGAACTGTCAAGGTCATTTGACTCAGAGATAACAGGTATTTCAATAATTGATATAAAGAAACTTGCCGGGCCATTCATGAGAGATCTGGGCACCAGCATAGGCGGTATGGTTCCGTATGGTGATTTTCAGCAGAATGTAAGGAAGTTTCTGGAAGATACATGCAGGGCTGCCCTGGATGAATTAGAGGGAAAATGTGACACTGCGAACATTCCTTGCACACGCACAATAAAAGAGGGCGTTGTAAGCAAGGAAATTTTCGAATCGGCCAATAGATGCGATATGATATCAATGGGCATGGCAGGCGAACATGCATTCTGGCGTGATGCTTTCCTGGGTTCAAACCTGGAATCCGTCGTCAGACAGACGCACAAGCCCGTATTGGTAACCCCTGAAAAATATAAGAAGATTACAAAAATACTGGTTGCATATGATGCCAGTTCTTTCTCGACCAAGGCTTTAATTGCAGGTGCGGATATTGCGCAACAAATGAACCTTCCCCTGACAGTTGTTACAGTATCTGATGATAAAAAGTCAGGTGAAGATACTCTTTCTCAAGCGGCTGAAAACCTGAAAGATTGTAACATTAAGTATGACACGGTTCTCAAAGGCGGTGAGGCAGTGAGTGAGATTTTGGATTTCTGCAGGGAAGGCTCGTATGATTTATTGGTAATTGGCGCCTACGGCCATTCCAAGATAAGAGAATTAATCCTTGGGAATACTACCGTACAGCTTATGAGGAAAGTAACCTGCCCGGTATTACTATGCAGATAAATCTCTTTTTATCGATGTTACTTTACACAGCAATCACCAAAGCAAGGCTAACTTTTGCACAATATGGTTAGTACTGATTTGGAGGATCACAATGATAAACATTAAAAATATACTTTGCCCTGTTGACCATTCAGATTGTTCAAAAGAGGCACTGAAATACGCTGTATCATTTGCAATAAAAGACAACTCAAAATTGTATCTACTACACGTAATTGACATACGCACTTTTGATGAGAGTATCAATGCAATGACACCGCAAATACCTGACGACAAAACACTGGCTCAACTAAAAACAAAACTCCTTGATTGTATACCGGAGGAAATAAGAGATGACATGGATGTAGAAGCCCTTGTAGTTCAGGGTATACCTTTTGTAGAAATTATAAGTACCGCAAAAAAGAACGATGTTGACATGATAGTGTTAGGTTCACACGGAAGAACCGGTATCACACACATGATGATGGGCAGTGTATCTGAAAAGGTTGTAAGGAAGGCCCCATGCCCCGTATTAACAGTGAGAAAATCCGATCATAAATTTACAATGCTTTAACAGTGGCAAGAGAAGGCACAAGCTCCGTCCTGACTGCCAAAAGTAAGTTTGTGTGATCCTGGGTTTTCAATATTCAATTATAGATTCTAAAGTTCGTCTATTACATCACTTTCCACACTGACATTCAGGCAGATCATTTTCTTACTCACTGCAGAAATCGGTTGTTTTCCCTTGCATGTCACGCCATCTGCTGTTATCTTCCTTTTGTGGAAAATATTATACTTTAGATTTGTTAAATGGCGGTAACATTCCAAATTTCCAAACGCAAAAGACCGAATCTGTTTACACTTAGATAGGAGACAATAATGGAAAAACAACAGTCAATAGTAGTTGATTTTGATGGTGCTATTTGTGAACACCGTTTCCCGGATGTCGGAGAATCCTCTGAAGGAGTTCAGGAAGCATTAAATACACTAAGAAAAGCAGGCTACCGCATTGTTATCCATTCCTGCAGAACATCATTTAAGTTTAAAAATTTGCTCGGAGGTGATCAGTTCGAAAGGATAAAGGATTACATGAAACACTATAAATTGCCGTTTGATAAAATATGGGAACCAGACAAGCCTATAGGGGTCGCTTATATTGATGATAAAGGCATAAACTTCAGAAATAACTGATAAATTACTTTCAAGATCCAATAAGAATAAATGAGTATTTTCATAGGTATTAAATTATGATTTCAGTGCAATACATAAGCAAGCAATATACCGATCAGGTTGTCTTTGATAAGATATCTTTCAACCTCAGCCCACGTGAGCGAATTGGCCTGGTAGGCCGTAATGGCCACGGTAAGACTACTTTATTCCGTATGCTCATAGGACAGGAGAAATGCGATGAGGGTATAATTGCAGTCCCAAATAATTACCGTATAGGATATTTGAACCAACACATTAATTTCTCCAGGCCGACTGTGCTGGAGGAAGGTTATTGTGGTCTTCCTGATAACCAGAAGGCGGATGACTGGAAGGTGAAAAGAGTCCTTTCGGGTTTGGGTTTTTCCGAGGACGATTTCAACCGCGATCCCGCAGAATTCTCAGGAGGCTTCCAAATCAGGCTGAACCTTACTAAGGTTCTGGTTTCTGACCCGAACCTGCTTCTGCTTGATGAACCGACAAATTTCCTGGACATTGTTTCTATACGCTGGTTGACCAATTTCCTGAATAACTGGCGGAATGAAATTATCATCATAAGTCATGACAGAGGATTTATGGACAGCGTCGCCACGCACATCATGGGTATTCATCGTTATAAGATCAAAAAGATTGCAGGAACCACACAGGATTATTATAACCAGGTTTCAATGGAAGACGAAGTACATGAGAAGCAGCGCCTCAACGATGAAAAGAAGCGCAAGCAGGCGGAACAATTCATAAACAGTTTCAGGGCCAAGGCACGGCATGCCAGTCTGGTACAGTCACGCATAAAGTCCCTTGAAAAACAGGAAGTACTGAAGAAACTCGAGAAAATAACCACACTCTCATTCTCATTCAATGCTGCTCCATTCCCTGCCAAATGTATTCAGGAAGCACAGGATATTACTTTCTCATATAACGGTATGCATTCACCACTGATAGACCACCTTAGCTTTAGCGTAGAGAGTAATGACAAGATATGCATTATAGGCAAGAATGGAAAAGGCAAGACAACCCTGCTGAAGCTGTTAGCCGGGGTCATGTCTCCAGGGGAAGGAAAGGTCAGAAATCACCCACAAACGAAAATCGGATATTATGAGCAGGCCAATACTGCAAACCTTAACAATGTTCTCTCGGTTGAAGAAGAAATATCCTCCGGTGTTTCGAGTATAGACAGGAAAAGAGTTCGTGACATCTGTGGCGCAATGATGTTTTCCGGAGACAGCGCTCTTAAGAAAATAGAGGTATTATCAGGTGGTGAAAAATGCAGAACACTGTTGGGAAAGTTACTCGTAACGCCAGCCAATCTTCTTTTGCTTGACGAACCAACTCACCACCTTGATATGCAATCATGTGAAGCCATGATGGATGCTATTGACAACTTTGACGGTGCAGTGCTAATGGTTACACATAACGAACATATTCTACACAGGGTTGCAAACAAGTTAATCGTATTCCACCATGATAGAGTATTTCTTTTTTATGGAACGTACTCTCAATTCCTTGATCAGATTGGCTGGGACAATCAAGAAGGTATTACAATCAAGAAACCATCATCAAGACAACAGGAGAAACCAAAGAAAGGCCTCAGCATGAAAGACAAAAGAAAAGTTCGTGCCGAGTTTATTGCCAGGCGTTCAAAAACCCTGACCCCCTACCAACAGAAAATCAAAGAGATTGAAAAAACTATAGTTGAACTTGAACAACAGCTTCATAACGATACGCAGGCTTTGATTAAAGCATCCCATGAACAAGATGGACATTCTATCACAAAATTGTCTAAATCACTTAAGCAAACACGCACTGAAACTGACACACTATACAAAGAGCTGGAGGACACAAGCGAAAAATATGAACAGAGCAAACTTGCATTCAAAGAAGAGGAACTTACATATAAATAGCCTTTTCCACCTGCCCCCTTTCTGCGTCAGTCCAACACCGTTATCACCTTGACAATATTTTGATTATTTGTTATTTTAAGTCTTTTATAGGAGAAAAAATAGTTATGCCGTTATACGAATACAAATGTAGTGAATGTGAAAAAAGTTTTGAGATACTGCAAAGAAATAACGAGAAGATAGTTTGTCCACATTGTGGAGGGAAATCATTAGAAAAACTCTTCTCAGTATTTGCAAGCAGTTCATCATCTGAATCAGCTTCAGGTGGAGGCGGCATGCCTCCATCACCAGGCTCTTGCGGGACTGGTTGTTGTGGAATGAAGGGTCACTGATTTAAATTTTAGCCCTGGATATACACCGGGAATTAAAGCTTAAATGGAAGAAGAAAAAGTAATTGGTAGAATACTTGCCATCATTATTCCCTCATAGTATTCAAGAGCCTTAACATTTCGTAAAACTTACCATAATCACACCGATTAAAATCCATTACCAATCTCGGTAAATCAAGAAACTCCCCACCCTTCTGTTCTGCAGGCAGAGAGTCAGTCAGCTCTATTTTTCCTGAACGGAGGATATCGGCATATTTTCTATTAAGTACCTCAATATTTTCGCTACTCAAAAGCGATTTGAGTCTGACAACAGTCTTATTTCCAATGTATCGAATTGAATGATAAACTTTATAAAATTGCAGAATCTCATCAATTGCTTTCTCAACGGTATTAACACGTATAAACAAGCCCATATCATTTTGTGAAATAAAACCACTTTCCACCAATACTCTTGTAACAAAGTCAAGCCAGTGATTCCAGTATTGCGAACCGGGAGGTTCGATCAAGATGATTGGACGTGGTTTACTTTTACCGGTCTGGACTAATGTAATATTCTCAAAACCTTCATCTAAAGTGCCAAAGCCACCAGGGAAGAGTACCGTTGCATCAGACTCTTTAAGAAAGAACAATTTTCTGTTAAAAAAATACTTAAAACTGATAGCCTTCTCATCACCGATTATGTATGGATTGTGTTTTTGTTCAAAAGGAAGCTTTATATTCAAACTGAAGCTGTTTTCACGTCCGGCCCCCTTATTACCGGCCTCCATTATTCCCGGCCCACCACCGGTAATCACCTTAAAACCATTTTCGACTATCAGTTTAGACAGCTTTTCTGCCATTCTATATTCATCTGAATCCTTACGGACTCGAGCTGAGCCAAAAACAACAACCTTTTTTTCATCCCTGTACGAGGTAAATATTTTTGATGCATAACGCAGTTCTTTCAATGCCACATTTATCAATTTCATATCACCTCTATCATTACTCTCAATACCCAATTTTGCAATAGTTGTCAGCATCTCTTCTATCAGATCAACATTATCATCAGGATGGCAAGCCTTTGCTAAATCGGCAATGACCTTATCTACATCATCTCTGCCTGTTTTATATTCTCTTTTATTCAAAAATAATAGCCTTCCTTCATCTCATACTTACATTTTCATAAAACTGTTCATAACCCGGCATTATATAACAATATCATAATAAAAATTTATAGCCATTTAAGCAAGTTTTTATATTTATGATTCTTGTCGTAACACTTGCCTTGCAACTAACCACAAAGACAAGAATGTATTTGTCAAATCTATAGATGTGGAATGGAGTTTAGCAAAAAACATGAGAAATTGTTGAAATCTTTAAACGCTTTGCTAAAATGCACACTTTGGTAAAAAAAGCGAAAGAAGCCAAAACATATAAAACTGTTCTAATTGGAAATGGAAATTAAAATACACAATATAGGCGACAACATAGGACCGGAGAAGATACTGTTATTACGGCAACCACGCATAGGCCTGGAAGCCATCGTAGTTGTTGACAACGTTGCATGTGGACCGGCAATTGGAGGCTTGCGTATGGCACCGGATATAACTATTGAAGAGATATATCGACTCGCTCGTTCCATGACACTAAAGAATGCAGCGGCTGGTCTCCCACATGGAGGAGCTAAATCGGGGATCATTGCCGACCCAGCCTGCAGTCGTGAGCAAAAGGAAAAACTAGTGCGCACCTTTGCCCGTATGATCAAAGAGCTTACAGAATACATCCCCGGACCAGATATGGGAACGAACGAAGAGTGCATGGGTTGGGTTAAGGATGAAATTAGTAGAGCAATAGGTCTCCCAAGGGCACTTGGCGGTATACCATTAGATGAGATAGGAGCTACAGGCTATGGAGTCGCTGTAGCTGCTGAAGTAGCGGCTTCAGAAGTGGGAATTACTCTCAAAGGAAGTCAACTTGCCGTTCAGGGATTTGGCGCAGTGGGCAGGCATGCCGCTAAATTTCTTGGCAAACGAGGTGCAGTACTGGTTGCTGTTTCAGATAGCCAGGGCGCGGTCCAAAACCAAAGCGGTCTGGACATTGACGCACTAATCAAGCACAAAAAGGAAGGTTCTCCGGTACAAACATTTCCAGGTGGCCAGGCAATGGACAGCGATGCACTAGTCGGCGTAAAATGTGATATCTGGATCCCGGCAGCACGGCCGGATGTGCTGACAGAAAACAACGTAGATCAACTCAAGGCAAAGCTGGTTATTCATGGTGCCAACATACCAGCCACTGAAACTGCCGAACAACTGATGCATGAAAGGGGAATTTTGAATATTCCTGACTTTATTGCAAACGCTGGTGGAGTCATTTGTGCAGCAGTTGAATTTGGCGGCGGGTCTGAAAGTCAGGTTATGGATACGATTGAAGAAAAGATCCGCACCAATACTCTTGAGTCATTGGAAAGATCAAAGAAGGAGAACTTGTCGCCCAGAGAGGCAGGAGTAAAGATGGCATTCAGCCGTATCGAGAAAGCAATGACTGACCACGATACCTAAGTGGTGACAAATGGATTTGATTTGTGCTCTTGTTCAATTCGTGGCTGAGCACTGTGATTCTTCCAGCTTGTCCTCGGATAATATTTCCTCCAGAACATGTGCAGCAACTTCAGCAGGCATGGGTCGACAAAAATAATAACCCTGCATAACATCACACTTATGCTCATGCAGTAAACTGACCTGCTCTCTTGTTTCTACACCCTCTGCTACTGACTGTAACCCGAGGCTTTTGGCCAGAGAGATTATAACCTTAACAATTTCATCATCATCATTGTCTTTACCTATACCTTGCACAAAAGGTATATCGATCTTTATGTATCAATTGGCAAACGCTTCAGGTAAGTCAAGGAAGAGTAACCTGTTCCAAAATCATCTACAGCAATACGTACACCCAACTGGTGTATTTTTTCAAGCAGGACAATCGTTGCTTGAGGATCACTCATAATAGAACTCTCGGGCAGATCTAGTTCTAAACAATAAGGATCCAGCTCTGAAACAGATAGAATCTTTTGTAACGTATCCCAGAATGATTAATGCTTAGCACTTTACAAACAAACTGTGCTGATTCTACTGCCCTATTTGGATCGTTTCGCTTTATCCTCGGCAGAGACAGGATTTCTGGAAGAAAAGACATCCAACTCCCTTCTTGAAATTGTAACTCATAAATGGCACAGCAGTACATCACAACTTTACATTACAAAAAACCATATAAAGGCCAGAATAGTCATAATTGCCACGGCATACAAAAGGAATTTATTTTGAAACAGAGAT
>Ga0207986_1000553_pt1 | contig 17452 bp, 14 predicted proteins | sample ETNtaG_26_FD_185764 | JGI IMG/M metagenome (GOLD analysis project Ga0207986, IMG submission 185764) | Marine microbial and viral communities from oxygen minimum zone, Eastern Pacific Ocean - ETNP201302SV89 (SPAdes) (version 2) | ecosystem: Environmental > Aquatic > Marine > Oceanic ... | reverse complement strand
TTAAATTAATCGGCCTCTAGCCCTTATGTAGTAAGGGTGTTTTTTTAGGAATGTCGATTAACGTATCCAGCATACAAACCCTGCTTTTTGGCAAAGAACTGTATGATATTATTAAAAGAAAGAAGGGGGGAAACTAATTTGAAAACAGTAGCGGTGAATATTAGCAAGAAGCTTCCAAAGCAGTTGCAAAGCGATAGTTCAATTGCTGAGATTGTGCGTCAAGCTATCAATCTATTATTGGATAAACTTAATAGTTCCAGCGAACGGAGGGATGATTAAAGATGACAACAGCACCAGAACACCTTAAAGACTTAAAGAAATCAGGACTTTCAGACGATACTATACGGGAGGCTGGTATCAAATCAGTACCGCCAGATCAGTTTAATAAGAAGCTGGGTTTTAACATGGATGGACTTGTATCAATGTATGAGATTCCTTTTGATGAAGAATACAGTAGGTTTAAAGCGTTTTATGAAGATGGTAAGGCATTCAACAAAGATGGAAGTAAGAAACCAAAATACATGACAAAGAAAGATTCTTACAATCGTTTGTATATACCCTCAAAAGTTACCACTATCCTTGGTGATGTCTCTATCCCCATAGACATAACAGAAGGCGAAAAGAAGGCTCTCAAGGCTTGTCAAGAAGGCTTATACTGCGTCGGTATAACAGGTCTTTGGAATTGGAAGGTTAAAGGTGAAAACAGGCTTATACAAGACTTTGACAGAGTCGCTTTAGAAGGAAGGACTGTTTGTCTTGTTCCTGACAATGATTGGCAAAAGCCAGATAGAAAAGGAGAGAGAAAGAATCTAAAACAAGCCGTTAATGAACTTGCATATTTACTGATTGATAGAGGTGCCAAGGTATATTGGAGGGAACTACCACAGGGAGAAGATAAGGTTGGTTTAGACGATTATCTGTGTAACCACTCGGTGGAAGAGTTTGAGGAACTGCCAGTTCATGAGATTAGGAAATTAACATTAGATGAAATGATTGAGGACGCTACTCCTGACATAGCACCTGATGATTTGCAAAATATTATTAAGAGAATTGCGAATAAAAGATATGCAACAGAGAGAGGGTCATATACTAATAAATTACGTAATAAAACAGATATCTCTAAGAAGGATATTGAAAAGGATATTAAGGTCTTTACAAATGTAAATGATATACAAGCTGTCACAAACTCTAAAATCGTTATTGCCCACCCAGCTTATGAAATTAACAGTAATTTTATGAGCCTTGGTTTCAGGGAAACCGTGATTATAGGCGAATCACCGTCTGAAAGGAATTCCTATCTGATAGCAATGGATAACCGTTATACATTACATGATAGACCAACCTTTCAATTAGGTGATGTAAGAATTGTTTTTGAGGAAAGAGACAGGCTTTTAATAAACTTACGGGACAGGTGGGAGAAGAGTAAATTAATGAGTTTTATAAAGAATCCTGAAGCACCAGAAGGACTTTATAATGAAATAAAACAAGCATTAAAAGAGTATATAGAATTTCATAATGAGTCACATTACGGTCTTGTAGCAGCTTGGATTATTGCAACCTACTTTAGTAGAGTCTTTCATGCCTTTCCATTTATCTTCTTCTTTGGAAAGAAACAGTCAGGCAAAAGTCGTGTTCTGGATTTTTTAGAAAGAATTACTTTTAATGCTATGAAAATTAAAGGTGTATCTGTTGCATCCATGGCAGATAGTATTGACGGGGTTAGGGGAACTTTTCTTAATGACCAAGCAGAGAATCTGTCAGATTCAAAGAATGTAGAGATTTTAGGTATCCTTGCTGACAGTTATACAATTGGTGGTGGCAAGAGACGTATCGTAAATATCACCAATAAATCGAGAAGAATAATGGAATTTGAGACTTATTCGCCTAAAGCATTTGCCTCAATTAAAGAAATAGATGAAGACCTTAAAGACCGCTGTATTCTAATTCCTATGTTAAGGGCAACAAGAGATTATCCATATCCAGATGCATATTTGCAGATATGGAAAGACCTAAGAGATAAACTTTACAGAAATTTGTTGAGTAAATGGAAAGAAGCATTAGAAATATACCCATCCACAGGAGAGGGTGTAGTCCAAAGAATAAAAGAATTGTGGCGACCTACTGAAACAATTTTAAAACTTGAGTATGTACAACGAGAAGAGATACAAGAAATTAAAAATGCCTTCCTTGAGTCCATGCAGGAAACTCAATCGGAATTATCTGAGAATGAGGAGGATTTCTTTGAAGTACTTTTAAAAATGTTAGAAGATGAAGAAGAAAATAAAGGTACATTCGCAGTTAATGAGATAGCAGGCAATTTAAAGATTGACGGTGACATGACAGTTAAGGGCATGCAAACATGGGCTGGTAGAATTATAAGCCAATTTAACCTTCATGACAAACGTGCAGGCAGAAAAGAATACATTGATAAAACAGGCAAGAAAAAGAAAGGACGGGCATATTCTTTTTCATATCCCCATGTTAAAGATATTTATGATAGATACCACCAAACAGGTGGTACAGGTGGTCAGGTGGTTGAAGACCAACATTATCAAAGGCACCTGGCAGACCACCTTGAAAATACATGTGGCATAGGTGGTTCAGGTAACACCGAAATACCACCTGAAGCCACCTCAAAAAAAGAAGTGGTATCCTCTGGGCTGTTGAAAGATAAGGATAAAGACCACTTAACCACTAAAACCACTTGTTTAGATAGTAACAGTGAAAATGATATTAGTGTGAAAGAAAAGGCAGTTATAGATTTAGAGAATGAAGCAGTGAAGATAATTGGATGAAATATAATGTATTAGAGAACATAAAGCTGAAAATCTCAAAAGGTGACTTGGAAGTGTTGCCTGGGCAGGTGATAGCTTTACAAGATAATATCGCTATCATACTTATCAACGAAGGGAGAATTGTCCCTATTGGAAAAGTAACCTACAAAATATACTCAAAGATTCTTGATGACTATATTTGGATTGCTGCCACCGAGAGAGAATGTCAAGGTCTGGTTGCGGAAGGCATAAAAGAGGTTATTTATACCCAGGAAGAGGCAAATAAACTGATGGCAAATAAGGTGTCAAAAGATGGATTGAGGGCGATTCATAAAATTAAGAAGAATTTTCCAGGGGCGAGTATTCAGGATATAAGTGATTTGTTTTGTAAAGAAGGAGATAGTAATAGCCTATGAAGATTGAATCAAAAATCAGTAACATAGAAAACCTTTGTGGAAAAGCATGAAAAGACTATTAAGCGTTGATGATGTTGCTGAGTATTTAGGTGTGCCAAAGGGTACCATCAGGTATTGGTGCTTTACAAAAAAGCTTCGCCACTATAAGATTGGACGCCATTTGAAGTTTGAGCAAACTGATATTGATGAATTTTTAGAATCCAATTTAGTGGAAAGGAGGTAGCATGGGTGTCTACAGTAAAAAAGACAAAGACGGCAAAATGCGCTGGTACATTGACTTTTATGCTGACGGTATTCGTAAGAGGGAATGTGTTGGACATTCAAAGACTTTAGCGAAGAAGGCTCTAGCTAAACGTACAACAGAAGTATCAGAGGAACGATACATTAACAAGCCGAAAGGGGGGTTACTATTCAAGGAATTTGCAGAACAATGGCTGGAAGAGAGAAAAGCACACCTCAAGCGGTCAAGTTACTATGATTATAAAGGTATTCTTGATCTATACCTGATTCCAACCTTCGGCAAGAAGCGATTAGGCAAGGTTACAGAAGCAGACATAGAAAATCTGATAAAGGATTTAAATGATAGGTTGAGTAACAAGAGGATTAACAATATCCTTGTGCCGTTAAAGATCCTGTTTAAGACTGCATACAGGCGCAAGAGCATTACTATCAATCCTATTGATGGTATTGGCATGCTAAGGGTTGATAAGACAGAAATAATGCCACTCAGCATGGAAGAAGTCAGGTTGTTTCTGGAAAATGTAGATAGTAATTTCAAAGATTACTTTGAAGTAGCATTTTTTACCGGAATGAGACCTTCTGAACAGATAGCGTTGAAGTGGGATAATATTGATTTCAACAGGGCTAAAATCAATGTAGTTGATGCCAGGGTTATGGGCGAAGAAAGCTCTCCTAAGACAGTAGCAAGCCGTAGGGCAATTGATATGCTTCCGCCAGTTAAAGAGGCCCTTGAAAGACAGTCTGAGAAAACCTTTCTAAGCAGTCCTTATGTGTTTGTTTCTAAAGAGGGGAACATCGTAGATATTGGCAACCTCAGAAAGCGGACATGGTATCCTGCTTTAAAAGAGGCAGGCCTTAGAAGGAGAACTATGTATGAAGCCAGGCATACATTTGCAACCTTAATGCTTTCCACTGGTGAGAATCCGAACTGGATATCAAGGATGATGGGACATACTTCTGTAGAGATGTTATTCAAGAAATATAACGGCTATATTCCAAACCTTACCCACCAAGATGGGTCGGTCTTCATGCAGAAATTTTATGAAGATGGACACTTTTTGGACACCTGCAATAAAAAAGGACTCAGAGCTAAGCCCTAAGTCCTTTTGTAGTATGGTAGCGGGGACAGGATTTGAACCTGCGACCTCCGGGTTATGAGCCCGACGAGCTACCAAGCTGCTCTACCCCGCGTCTCAATTATTCCATATTATATCAGCAAGCATAATCTGTCAAACAGAAATTTTATATGGTGAAAAATAGATTTCTCAATATCCTGATTATCCTGTAAATCCTGTCTAAGAAGTTCTTATTACATCCTCTCAGGCGCCTTGAGGCCGAGGATGCCTAGTCCGTTCTTTATGACCTGCCTGATTGAATCAACTAGTAAGATCCTTGCCTTTTTTAACTCAGCATCATCAATCAGAATCCTGTGATGCTGGTAGAATCTGTTGAACGTACTGCACAGGTCAAGCAGGTATTTGCTCAGTATCGATGGTTCACAATTTTGTGCAGAGCGTATTATGGTTAATGGGAAGGATTCGAGTTTCTTGACTAATAATAGTTCGTCATCTTCTTTAAACATATCGTATCCTATATCATTAGTTACTGTTCCGCCGCACTTTCTTAATACACTGCACAACCTTGCATGGGTATATTGAACGTATGGGCCGGTCTCACCATCAAAGTTGAGGATTTCGTTCCAGTCGAACAATACATCCTTAACCCTCTTTGTGCTTAACTCTGAAAATATTATGGCGCCGATGCCAACGTCATTTGCCACCTCTGCCTTGTTCTCCAGGTCAGCGTTCTTGCCTTCTATAATTTCCTCTGCAATCTTACACGATTCTTCCAGTAGATCCTCCAGCAGGACAACCTTACCCTCTCTCGTGGACATCTTTCCACCCTTAAACTTGATTAGTCCGAAATCTACGTGTACGCAATCGTGTACCCATTCATATCCCATAAGTTCCAGGACCTTGAAGAATTGTTTGAAGTGTAATCGCTGTTCGGAGCCGACAACATAGATCATTTTGTCAGGGTCATACTCTTGTTTTCTATATTCGGCGGCACATATGTCCCTGGTGGCATACAGGCTGGCATCATCCTTCTTCCTCAGGATACACGGCGGCATATCGTATTTTTCGAGGTTTATGATCAGGGCCTCCTCACTTATCTCAGACAAACCCGCATCTTTTATTCTATTAACTGTGTCGTCAAGCATGTCATTATAAAAGCTTTCACCCGCATACGAATCAAACTTTATGCCTAACTTCTCATATACTCTTTCACACTCTGATAAACTAATGTCCTTGAAATATTGCCATGTTTCTATTGCCTCCTTGTTTCCACCCTCCAGCTTCCGAAACCAATCTCTTGCTTCATCTTCCAGAGAAGGATTGTCCCTGGCTTCTTTATGGAATCTGACATATAACTCATTAAGCTTGCTGATATTGAGCCCCGTCTCTTTTATCGAATCCTGACCCTTTAACTCTGGGCCCCACTTTTTAAATGCAACGATTAATTGTCCAAATTGTGTGCCCCAATCTCCCAGATGATTTATGCCTACGCATTTATATCCAATGGTCTTGTATAGATTGTAGATCGCGTTCCCTATCACTGCCGAACGGAGATGATGGACGGCCAGGTGTTTTGCTATGTTCGGTGAAGAGTAATCTATTACGGCTGTTTTGCCTGTTCCTGAGTCAGAATTTCCGTAAGAATCTGATTCAGTAAAGACCTCATCGAGGACAGTCTTGAAAATCATTTCTTTCGAGACGTAAAAGTTTAGATAGGGCCCATGGGCCTTAATGTCTGTTATTAAGTCACTTGGTGCCAGTTCTTGTGCAAGTTTGGCTGATATATTCAAAGGAGCTCTTTTTAACTGCTTCGCAATGGCAAAACATGGAAATGCGAAATCACCCATCTTTAAGTCCGGAGGAATCTCTATCAAACCCTTAATCTCATCCTCAGACAGTGGGATTTCAGCCTTTAATAAATCTACTATGTTTTTAATAAAAATATCCATTTTGTTCCTGTTTGAATGTACTCTGGATATTGTAAAAATTTACCCAGAGAATAGTAAACTATAAAACTGGAAATTACAATTGCTTATTACTCTGGCTTCAATGTTTCAATGAAGGTGGGAAGCGGTAACCTCAGAATCAAAAAACGCCGCTAGGAACTTGAATCCACACCTAGGAAAGCCAGGATGGTCTTCCTTTCGACTTTGTCTGTGATAGCACCTGACTTAATCTTTTCAAGCAGAAACTCTTTGATTTTCGCTGCAGGCACGGCGTAGTTGAGGTTCTTCCATATTGCCGGACTATTCTCTTTGACCATGTTGTCTAAGGATTGAGAACTTTGCGCTATAGGGGTTTTGGGGGCTACTCCCCAAAGAAGACCAATGATATCCCCGGTATCTCGAGTAACGACCGGAGATCCGGAGTCGCCGTCAGAGGCATCACATCCGACTGCAAAGGCCCAGGTGCCTACGGTTTTACCCTTCTCATCCGGTCCATACTTAGTCTTAAATTCATTATCTCCTGAAAAGACCTTACAATCCGAATCCCAGGTGCCTACCATATCACTGTAGTGATTTTTGGCCCGGCCAAATCCAACCGTCAAGAGCTTTTGATTCCTGGTGATTGGGTAGTCAAAACTAAAATTCCTTGCGACAGATTGCAGTATTTTCCGGTCCCATTTGCTTTCCACATTAATAGCAAAGAGTGCAAGATCGATCTCCAGCCATGCACCAAATGTTCGCCCAAAATTGAAACTTAGATCAAGAAACGGAAACTCTATTTCCTTGTAATCCTCTGGCTTGGTAACTAACCGTATGTGGACATGATAATTGGTCGCTATCAAGTGAAACCCGTTAAACTGCCCCAAATAGAAACCTGTGCCTTTGGCGACCTTAGCCGTCGCTTTGGCCGTCCGCCTAAGCACCTCAACAAACTTAAGCTTTTTGTTCCTGAGGTCACTCCTGCCTAATACCTTTTTACTCCACTCATCTCCCACCCGGTAGACCCAGTCAGCAACTTCGTCCTTCACGGCATCAAGGTCATCAGAGTCATCTATCTCTTCCTCTTCCTCTAATAAAGCATAAGAAGCAACAACTCGATTCTTCTCAAAAAAGAACTCTGGATGAAGTGTTTGTGCGGACACTGGTGCAGTGTAGAGGAGGGCAAGCGTTAATAGTATTATTGATGTAGATAGAAATCTACCATTGTTTTCTGTCATTCAACTTTCTTACAAACACAGACTTTCCATCAAATACACGGTATCAATGTATTAAAAACTAAAACTACAGCCTATCTCAAACCCATCCGTGACCTTACTTCTTTCATCGTTTCTTCAGCTATCTTTCTGCATTTCTCAGCACCGTTATTAAGGGTGTCTATTACACTGGCAGGGTTATTAATCAATTCAAGGCCTTTTTCTCTGATCGGTGCAAGTTCTTTGATCATGTTGTCTGATAGTATTTTTTTGCAATCGACACAGCCTATCTCTGCGGTTCTGCACTCCTTGTTAATCCTATCTATCTCTGATTGTTTGGAGAAATATTTGTGCAATGTAAAGACATTACAAATATCCGGGTTTCCCGGATCGTCTCTTCTTTTCCTGTTTTCATCAGTCACGGCCCTTGACAGCTTTTTCCAGATAGCTTCCGGATCTTCGATAAGAGATATATAGTTATTCATGCTTTTACTCATTTTATTTTTACCGTCTAATCCCATGATCCTGGGTGCGTTTGATAGAATATGCTGCGGCTCAGGGAATAGTTTTCCATATCTTGAGTTAAACTTTCTGGCTATTTCTCGTGACAGTTCAATGTGTTGAACCTGGTCATCACCAACAGGTACTGCACTGCCTTTATACAGTAGAATATCGGCAGTCTGAAGAACAGGATAGTCAAACAACCCTACATTGACGTTCTTTTCGTTCTGTCCTGCCTTGTCTTTGAATTGAGTCATCCTCTCAAGGTGTCCCATAGGTGTAAGAGTATTAAGTATCCATGTCAACTCCGTATGTTCGGGTACTTGAGACTGTACGAATATAATGCAGCGATCGGGGTCAAGGCCTGCGGCAATATTTGTAGCGGCGGCATTGATAATCATTTTCTGCATTTCAGCAGGGTCATATTCCACCGTTATGGCATGGTAGTCTACAATTGAGAAGATACAATCGTATTTATCAAGAAGGCTGGTCCAATTCTTGATTGCACCCAGATAGTTTCCTATATGAACTTCACCGCTCGGTTGAATACCGCTGAATAATCGTTTTTTCATTTCTATTTACACGTCATAAGTTTTCCTGTAGTCTTTTAACGGCCTCTTTGATGTCACTGGTTTTTCCAAATGCTGAAAACCTGACAAATCCTTCACCGGCCTTACCAAACCCTGCACCGGGTGTCGTGACAACATGTGCTTTAGTCAGGATCTCTTCGAAAACATCCCATGATTTCTTGCCGGGAAATGCTGCCCAGATGTAAGGAGAATTAACTCCTCCAAATGTTTTTATGCCCAACCCCTCTAATCCATCTTTGATGATTTTAGCGTTCTCCATATAATAATTTACTTTTTCCTTTATTTCAGATAGTCCTGTTTCTGACAGGGCTGCGATCGCTCCCCACTGAGCAATATTTGATGAACCATTAAACAGTGTGCCCATTACTCTCTGCCAGTCTTTGCCTACGCTCTCTCCATCATCAAATTTAAGCTCTTTTGGTACAATTGTCCAGCCAAGCCTGACACCGGTAAACCCGGCAGGCTTTGACAAGGAACTGACCTCAATAGCACACTCCCTGGCACCTTCAATTTCGAAGATTGATCTTGGCAAGCCTTTTTCTTTAATAAATTCAGAATATGCAGCATCAAAGATGATTATTGAACTGTTCTTCTTTGCAAAATTGACCAGCTCCTTAAGCTGCTCTTTTGTTGCAACAGCACCTGTAGGATTGTTAGGTGAGCATATATAAATCAAATCTGTTCTTTTTGCTTTTGATAAATCAGGAAAGAAATCATTCTCAGAGGTACACCTCATATACTCTATATCATTAAATTCTTCTGTATCAGAATTATATTTACCGGTTGCTCCGATCATTACTGATCCATCTACATATACCGGGTACGCAGGATCCTGAACCGCAATTGACACATCACTGCCAAATAGGAAAAACAGCCTTCCGCAATCAGGTTTTGATCCATCTGAAACAATTATCTCATCAGGACTTATAATATCGTTGTACCAATTCTTTGAGATTCTGGATTTTAATTTGTCTAAGAACGCTTGAGCTTGTGCATCATCATCATATCCGGTGTATCCTTCGGGTGTGCCAAGCTTAGTTACCTCTTTATTAAGCCCTTCAACAATATGCGTACTCAGAGGCTCTGTCGTGTTTCCGATTCCAAGACTTATTAGTTTGGCATCCGGCTCTTTTTCTAAAAGTGCTTTTTTACGTCTTCCTATTTCAGGAAACAGATATCCTGCCTGCAACTTTGCTATATTTTCATTTCTTTTTACCATTAAATTCCCACCTAATGTTTTAAAATTATTTTTCTGATGGAGTTATTACAGTTTTTCTCCCAACGGGACTTTGTTTTGCCGTCATCTCTTTTACATCAATTGCGAGTACATTTGTTCTTTTTGCTGCGTCTGAAGACTGGGGGAGCCTCGGTGCCTCAGGTGCATATTTTTCAATAAGCTTGTTCAAGGCAGAGGTTTTTTCATCACTATCAATGACGATCCTTATATCACCAAATATAATTACACTTTTATACTCAGTTGTGGAACCGCATGGCATGCGCCTGCCGGGGATAATTGATATAATTTCGTCTATCTCAAAGCACACTTGTTGATTGTATTTTATATTATCAATCTTCCGGCCTTCATGTGCGCTATGAAAATAAACTTTATCTTTATCGTATACAAAGTTAACAGGCGTTATATACGGTATATTATCGAAGCATGTTCCCAATCTTCCTACCAAAGCATTTGACAGTAATTCCTCAACCTCTTCCCGGTCCGTAACTTCTTTGTCGCTTCTCCTCAAATTTATTCTCATTCAGGTTTATATGTCTCTTCCTACAGCTCTTGCAACTGCACCCGTCTCGTTCATCAGGTTTTCAAAGTCTTCAGGTGTTATTGACTGTGGGCCGTCAACATAAGACTTTTCAGGGTCTTGATGGACTTCCAATATCAATCCGTCAGCGCCAACTGCAACTGCACCCTTTGACATAGGGCACACAAGGTCACGCACACCTGTACCATGGCTGGGGTCTACAATAATGGGAAGGTGTGTCAGCCGTTTCAACTCAGGAACAATACTCAATGACAGGGTAAATCTCGTATGTGTCTCGAATGTCCTTATTCCCCTTTCACACAAGATAACGTTAGGGTTGCCATGTGAAAGTATATATTCACCTGCAAGTAAGAACTCATCTAAAGTGGCCGACATTCCCCGTTTTAAGATTACCGGCTTTTTACACTCACCAACTGCCTGCAGCAACAGGAAGTTGGCCATGTTTCTCGTTCCTACCTGTAATACATCAACATAGCTGCTTACCAGTTCTATATGTTCCGGGCTGAGTATTTCTGTGACTATGGCCAGCCCTGTCGCTTCCCTGGCCTTAGCCAGGTATTCAAGCCCCTTCTCTCCCAGTCCCTGGAATGAATAGGGGCTGGTTCTCGGTTTAAAAGCTCCTCCCCTGAGCGCAATAGCGCCAGCTTTCTTCACTCTCTCAGCAATATAATTAATTTGATCCTGATCTTCTACCGCACAAGGCCCGGCGATTACACCTATCTTTTTGCCTCCCAGGACCTGATCATTTATTTTAATCTCTGTATCGGCCTTCTTTGCTTCACGACTTGCTATTTTATATGGAGTTAAGATTGGGACGGCCTTTTCCACACCAGGTATGGAATCCCAGTATTCAGGTGGAATATCGCGTTTATCACCAATTACGGCAATTACTTTCCTATTGGTACCTTCCAGCAGTATAGTTTTACAACCAACCTCCTCAACCTTTTCCACAACATGGTCAAGCTCACCCTTATCAGCAGTTGGTTTCATTACAATTATCATAAATGCACCTGTCTTACTGGTTTTATAAGAATATTAATTACCGATTGCATACAAATGATTATCATTTGAGCCAAAATATATTGTTCCATCCGAGCCTATTAATGGCGATGATTCTATCCAGCCCTCAGTTTGATATTTCCACTTAAGCTCTCCTTTTGAATCTATGGCATAGAGAGTGCCATCGCTTGAGCCGATGTAAACAGTCCCTTCAGAATCCACGGCTGGTGATGACTCAATCCATCCGTGGGTCTTGAAATTCCATTTAAGTGTACAGTCGGCATTTATTGCATATACCTCCTTGTTGTAAGAGCCAAAATACACTGTTCCATTACTGTCTATTGCCGGTGATGACTGGACAGTCTTTCCTGAATTGACTCTCCATCTTATCTTGCCATCCGGATTGATTGCATACACAATACCGTTTTCAGATCCGACATAAACAACTCCATCCTTATCTACAGCTGGAGAAGAAAAAGATTGATAAACATTGCTGCCAATTCTCAGATTCCACCTTAATGTTCCATCGCGATTTAACGCACAAATAATACCTTTGCTTATGAGAAAGTAAATGCTTCCGTCATCTCCGATTGATGGTGAAGAACTTATAGAGCTGTAAATCTTGTTCGTATAATTCCACTTCAGGTTTCCATTTATATCGGTTGCATACAGATTACCATCTGCCGAGCCGAAATAAACAGTGTTGTCTTTCCCTATAGTAGGTGATGAATAAATCTCGCCTTCTGTTTCATAAGCCCATTTGAGACTGCCATCTGAACTTATTGCATAAAGTTTCTTGTCTCTTGAACCAAAGTATATTTTACCATCAGGTCCTATGGCGGGAGATGAGGTTACTTCGCCTCCTGTCTGAAAAGTCCATACGAGTTTGCCCTCAGAGCTGACCGCATAAAGTTTCCCATCTACCGAACCAAAATATATTGTTCCATCCAGACCAATTGCAGGTGACGACGTAATCCTTTTCTCAACTTCAAATTTCCATTTAAGTTTGTTTGTCTGTGCTCCCTTAAAAGGGCTGATCCCGGTATGTCTCAAGTCATGCCGAAACATCTGCCACGGAGAGTCGGCCGAGTTTGCAATAGAAAAGTGTACTCCAAGACCTGCAACTAAAACAAGAGTAGCCAATAAAACATTAAATATCTTTAAGAATGTCTTTGTGAACATAACGGCTCCCTGAAAATAGAATTTCTTTCCTTATTTCTCTCCAATAGCATAAACATTACCATCACTTGAGCCAAAATATATAGTCCTGTCTGGTCCTATCGTTGGAGAAGATCTTATTACGCCACCGGTCTTAAAACTCCATAAATATGTTCCATCAGGACTTAATGCATAAAGCTTTTTATCCCAGGATCCGAAATAAATATTTCCGTCAGAATCAATTGCCGGAGATGATGTTATAACGCCATTAGTCTTGAAAGTCCATTTCAAAATCCCATCATGATTAAGTGCATAAAGACTACCGTCATTGGAACCTATGTAAACATTGCCATCCTTACTGACGGCCGGTGAGGAATCAATCCATTTTTTTGTCTGGAAATACCACTTTTGTTTACCATCAGGGTTTAGAGCATATAACCTGCCGTCACTACTTCCTTGGTAAATCGTACCGTCAGATCCAACTGCCGGCGATGATGTAATCTGTCCTTTAGTTTTAGAATGCCACTTTAACTTGCCATCAGGATCAAGTGCATATATGTGGCTGTCATTTGACCCGAAATATACTGTACCCTCATTGTCTATCGCAGGGGAAGAATCTACATACTTGCGGGTAGCAAAGGCCCATAGGATTTTTCCTGCAGGGCTTATCTTATACAGGTAGTAATTATCTGAGCCTAAGAAAAGGTTGCCATTAGCTGAAATTACAGGTGATGAAGAAATCCTGCCTTTTATTTGTATTTTCCACTTAAGTTTACCATCTAAGTCTAAGGCAAATATTCTTCCGTTCCAGGCGCATACGTAGATGACATTTTTTGAAATTGCCGGAGTTGAGAATATCTTGCTTCCAATATCGTAAGACCACTTAAGTGTGCCATCAGGTTTAATTGCATAAAGACTCTTGTCTTGAGAACCTATGTATATTGTCCCGTCATGGTCAAGCACTGCAGAAGAATCCACAATATTCCCAGTGTGAAAACTCCATTTAAGATTATTACTGTCCGGCCCTTGTAGTGTGCTTTGTCCTGTATGCAGGGAATCATGTCGGAATACACTCCATGGTGCATTTAACCCCTGTGCGCAAACAACATACACCTTAGAGTAAGTAATTGCCATAATAGCAATTACAATAAAGATTGTCTTAAAAGCTGAAGGCCTTCTACATTTAAACTGAGTTGTTTTGATTTGTGTCATTTGTTATAATTTTTAGAATGAATAAACCGTACTTCACAACAATCTTACTCTTCGTACTTGCCGTCTGTCAATTCATTATGTACGTTGAATTGCAAGGTGCAGAAGCTATTCATGATAACGATAAAGTTTCTGACATTAGTGACTCTGCACAAGGCCCGACAATCTTTTTCGAGAAGCCGGACTTTGATTTTGGCCAGATCTTCAAAGGTCAAAAGGTTGAGCATATTTATGAGTTTGAAAATCGCGGCAAGGATATCCTGAATATTAGAAAGGTAAAAACATCATGTGGATGTACTGCCGCAATATTAACCAATAAAACTATTCCTCCCGGCAACACGGGAGAAATCAGGGCCACATTCAATCCTGGTTTTCGTACAGGAAATGTAACTAAAAGTATATCCGTCATAAGCAATGATCCTGAGCGTCCCAGCTACAAATTAACGATTTCCGGCGAAATTATTGAAGACGTAAGTATCAAACCAAGGAATATTGATTTTGGTTCAGTTTCACTTGGTGAAAAGACAAGCAAAACAGTTACAATTAAATCACAAACCAAGCCTGATTTTAAGATAAAAAAAATTACACCGTCCAAACCATTTATAAATGCTTCAATTACTGAAGAGAAAAATGGTGAATATGTTATCAAGGTAGCATTGGAGAATAATCCTGAAATTGGAAGATTCAGTGGTGGGATATACCTGGAAACAAACAGCCGAAAGCAAAAAAAGGTTACTGTACCATTTTTTGGAGAGATAGTAGGGGATGTTACCACTTACCCTAAGAAAATCTATTACGGCTTTGTCGCCAGAGGAAAAGAGTTAACTCACAAACTCTTCGTTAAGATTAACAAAAATAACATAAAAATACTAAGTATTAAGACCTCTCCGGATTATGTCAGTTCAGAAATTGTTGAAGAAGGTGAAAAAGATAATCGCAACTACTTAATTGAAGTGAAATTACATGCAGAAGCTGCTTCCGGAAAGATTGGCGGGCTATTAGAGCTTTACACAAACAGTAAAATTCAACCTGTTGTAATAATACCCATAATGGGAGAAATAGAGGAAGGGTAAATACCGGTACTGCAAATCTTTCATAACGGCATGCAGGGAAGCTTATAATGATCAGGATTATCAGTCAATATTCAGTTCTTAAAACCTTAATCATAGTTTTCATGTTGCTGGTTTTATCAAATCAGAACAGTGACAGGCTTTATGGGGGTGAAGCCGGTAAAAGCCTAAATGAAACATCTGAAACTGCTATAAACATCATCTTTACCGGTGAGGAAAATGGCTATTTAGAACCCTGTGGTTGTTCTGAAAAAGAGCTTGGCGGACTTCCAAAGCGACATTCATTAATCAATCTTCTGCGAGAAAGAGATGGAAACTGGATCTTATTAAGCTTGGGAGACCTCCCCGGCAAAGTCGGCAGGCAAGACGAAATCAAGATGGAAACGACACTTAAGGCATTAGACCAGATGGGTTACGCTGCACATAATATTGGCGAAAAGGATATCAGCATGGGTATTGATTTGTTAGGATATCTGTCCCAGATAAGTAGTGTTGAATTTATTTCAAGCAATATCGTTAATCTTAATCCACAGATTCTCAAAATAAAACCTTATATTGTAAAAGAGATAAAGATAAAAGAGGCAACGGTAAGGGTTGGTATTTTAGGCATTGTGTCGCCAGAGCTTATTGATGATGCCTATCAGGAAATAGAGGTTGTTGATCCCATTGAGTCGCTTAAACCGTTACTAGACAAACTGAGCGATAAGACAGATCTCTTAATATTACTTTCCCACGCAGAAATAGAAGATTCTATAAAGATTGCAGAAGCCTATCCGGGATTCGACTTAATAATCTCAGGCCACAGGGTTGACAGGCCAAGTCTCTATTTTGAAAAAGTGAAAGATACATATGTAGTTCCGGTAGGGGAAAAGGGTAAATTTCTGGGAACAGTTACTATGCCACCAAAACTTAGTCGGACAAATGAAGACAGACCTTCTAATAGTAATTTGCCTGCTGTTGAAATAATATCATTAGATGAAAGATTTGAAGATTCACCTGAAATAAAGATGCTGTTAAAGATTTATCAGCAAAGACTCAGGGATGAAGAATTGTTAAAAAGGGTGTTTAAGACTGATCCTCCATTAAACCTTACATATATAGGGAATGATGATTGTGCTGTTTGTCACAACAAAATTTTCAAACACTGGGAAAACACAAGTCACGCCTCAGCATATGAGACTTTGTTGAAAGTCGAACATGAATATGATCCTGAATGCATAGAGTGCCACACCACCGGCTTAAACTATTTTACAGGATTCGCCACCATTGAATCAACACCTGGATTGAAGGGGGTCGGATGCGAAAGCTGTCATGGACCCGGAAGCGCTCACAAAGAAACACAATCAAAAGATTATGGTATGGTCGATGCGAATAGTTGTATAATCTGTCATGAAGACGAACATAGCCCCGGCTTCCAATTTAAGGATTACTGGCAGAAGATAATACATCCGCCTGAAGACAAAAGTCATAATCTCAACAAATAAAGAAAATACGGCAAGTTTATTCTTATGTCTGAAAAAACATCTCAAATACTACCCGATCATCCTGAAGAGGCAAAGATGCCTGAGCTGAGAAGGGAACCAGTTTCAGGACGTTGGGTAATTATTGCTTCAGAAAGAGCAGCAAGGCCAACGGATTTTCTGACCAACCATCAACCTGCAGAAAACAACTTCTGCCCTTTCTGCGAAGGCAATGAAGAGAAGACACCACCGGAAATCATGGCGTATAGAGAAAACGGATCAAAAGCAGATTCCAAAGGCTGGAGGGTGAGGGTTGTGCCAAATAAGTTCCCGGCATTATGGACGGAAGGAGAACAAAACGTACATGGAGAAGGTATATATGAAATGATGAATGGTATTGGAGTACATGAAGTCATAATTGAGAGTCCCAGGCATGTAGTGTCCTTGACTGAACTTGGTAATGGAAATATTGAAGACGTTTTGCGGAGTTATAGAGACCGCTTACTTGAAATAAAGAAGGACAAAAGATTTGTCTACGGATTGTTATTTAAAAATGTTGGAGTTGCTGCAGGTGCATCTCTTGAACACACTCACTCACAATTGATTGCGACACCAATTGTACCGCAACTGGTTGAAAATGAGATGGAGCGGGCAGAAGCATTCTTTAATAATAGCGGAAAATGTATCTTTTGTGACATGATACAACAAGAAATTGCTGCGGAGAAAAGAATAGTTATTTCAACAGAAGGATTTATTGCATTTACGCCATTTGCCTCCAGGTTTCCTTTTGAAATATGGATTCTCCCTGCAGCACATGGTTCCCACTATGAAAATCAGGAAGAGGGTGAAATAGAAGAACTGGCAGAAATTTTAAAGAATACACTTGTCAAATTAGAATCTGTACTGGATTTTCCGCCGTATAACTTTATAATACATAGCACCCCCTTTAACATACATAAGTCTGAATATTTTCATTGGCATATAGAGATAATACCAAGGCTTACAAACATAGCAGGTTTTGAATGGGGCACGGGATTTTATATTA
>Ga0207986_1000528_pt1 | contig 17918 bp, 8 predicted proteins | sample ETNtaG_26_FD_185764 | JGI IMG/M metagenome (GOLD analysis project Ga0207986, IMG submission 185764) | Marine microbial and viral communities from oxygen minimum zone, Eastern Pacific Ocean - ETNP201302SV89 (SPAdes) (version 2) | ecosystem: Environmental > Aquatic > Marine > Oceanic ... | reverse complement strand
GACGAGTTCTTTGATGAAGGAGAGGAATCGTTTGATGATGAGTTTGGTGCCGAAGAGGAGTTCGGAGACGAGATGGATGAATTCCTTGAAGAGGATGAACTGCTGGATGAGGAAGCAGAGGATGAAGGTTTTGAGGATGAAGAAGATTTTGAAGCGGGCTGGAACGTCAATGTTTCCGTTGCCTCTACAGCTTTTGCTAATTCAACATTGGCTACCTGGAACTCATTTGTAGATCTTCGTGCAGGTGTTAATACACCCTTCTTTTTCGAATTAGGTTCTATTGTTATGCGTTTTGGTGCTGAGGTTTCAACATTCAAGTTTGATAATTACATGCCTGAAGGTGGTGAATATTCTGGTGTAGGCGTATTTGGGATAATTTCTATACCGTCCGGGGGCTCTCAATTGCAGGTGGGTTTAGGGGTTGTGGGGACTTCACCAGCAATTACGATCGGGCAGAGTTTTGGGGTAAGATTGAATGAACAGATGGAAATAAGATTCGGTTTTCGCTCTACTACAGGTTTAACGGTACCCACAACGTTGACCAATTACGGCTCTACAACCGGGTGGCTTGATGGCGGCGTATCTATTAATTATTTATTGGATTTATGAGGAAGTCAAGACAGTTGTGAAGAGAGTTACAGTAATGATTTCAAATGTTTCCAGAATTACAATTCTTTTTCTGGTTATCACCCTGTTTCTTGTGGTTCCAGGTTTAGCACAGGAGGAGGAAGAATTTTTTGAAGAAGAGTTCGAAGAAGAGTTTGATGAAGAGTTTATGGACGACGAGGAATTTTTTGATGATGAGGAATTCCTGGATGAAGAAGACGCCTTTCTGGAAGGGGATGAATTTGGCGAGGATGATTTTTTTGAGGATGAGGGTGAACTACAGTTTGGTGGAGAACTGGAAGAAGAGCCAGAAGAGGATTTTGGCGAAGAAGATAATCGCTTAGGTTTCACTGTTCAGATTGTTGGCGCACTTCCGGGCCTTCCCGGGAACACTTCTGGTGGAACAAGTGTTTTTTACCCAACATATAAAAACAGTGCTTTAGCAAAGTGGGTTTCTCCCACACCATTTTTCCGGATAAGTGTTGATTTTCCCAATTATCTTGAACTTGGTCCAATTGGATTTCGCACTGGCGTTGATATTGGAATGGCATCTTTTGAATCTGATCCAGATGTTTTACCCATTGATGGGAAATTTGGAGGCATTGCTGCTTTTGGAGTAGCCACTACTACCTTTGGAGTAACCAACCTGAAACTTGGTGTTGGTATCGTTGGCAGCTCACCGGCATATATGGCCTCACAGAGCTTTGGATTTTCCTTAGGCTCTTCTCTGGATTTGAGGCTGGGAATCAGGGCTACAACAGCCTACGGCCCGCCTGAGGAAATTAAGCGAGAAGGGACTCATGCCAGCTGGGTTGACGCGTTTGTAGCCTTTGGAATATCATTTTGAGAAGTGCCGTGGATCACAGGAAAAAACTTGTTAGAAAAATAAATTGTTTGAAAATGGCTGAATTGATCAAATAGTGAAAAATTATATCAAAATCATTGCATTCTTGTTTTTTCTTAGCTCAGTCTCTTGGGCTGCCTGTGCCGGATGTGCAGGAAATATGCAGACATTGCATGAAATTAATGAAGGTTTAACAACTGACTGTTCGGGATCAATTGCAGGCTGGTACAATGATTCTGATAAATCTTACGCTGATGCTAACAGTACAAGGGCTATCCGGATAACGTTCACAGGTCTTGCTAATTCAGATAATTATTACTTGTTTTATAAAACGCTCCAGAAGGCGGATGGTGCAACCACAGCGACTGGTTCTGTTGTGCCATTCGCTGGTGGTGCTAGCCTTGGCGCTATGTCGACCAATTCATCAAATAATATTTTTACATCGGATGCATCATCTACAACGTACTATGTTGAAATAACTCATGCTGAAATTGCTTCATACAGTCTAGGGGATGCTGCATACGGAATTACTTTTGGAATTTCAGACGAGGACGTCGCCAGTACAGCGGTTTATGCTACAGGTAATAGCGGAAGTTCTTCTTATTTAATATACGATGTTACTCTTCCAACAATTTCTACAGCTGTTAATGCAACCACAAACGCAACCTTCGGTACCGGTGGTACAAACATTGCTGTAACAGGAACAGGTTTTAACGGTACTGATGATAGTAACACCGCCAGGAATACTTCTAGTTGGAACGCATACGAAGGTTTATACATAGATACTGATAAGATTTCTAGTAGTATAACCTACACGAGCTCTACTGTCACTACAGTGACTACAATAAATACCGGTTCCGACTATGGTGGAACTGTTTATTATTGGGATAATGCCTGTAATAAAAATGCATCTGGCCCCACTTATAGGCATGATGATACCGCTCCAACCTTTAGCAGTGTTTCAGCTCCTGTGGTCAAGGCAGAAGCGACAGCAACAGTTTCAGGTGGAGGTTTTGATGAAACTTCCCCTCAAACAGGAATTAAAACAATTACCATTGGAGGGTCGACTCTGGGTACATCGGCCTGGGAAATAAACAATGCCAACACGATCACTATTACTGGTCCAAACTCGACTTTTAGTGCGGGTGTATTAGCTTTCACTGATAGTGCTGGTAATACATTAACAACCGGTACAAGCTTTGCTGTTGATGTTACTGCTCCTGCCATAACAGGAATCACCATAAGTAACTCTGCAGCAGCCATTGCAAAGAGTGGTCAGACAGTAAAAATTGCTGGTAGTGCCGGAGGCTGGGAAACCAACGGAACGCCAACAATTAAGATTGAAGATACAGCTGCAGGTGGCAACCTGTTTTCCGTCGATGAAACAGATGACGCATACATTACAATTGTTATAGGAACTAATAATACAGCGGAAAATACAGCTCCTACGGTCATAGTTACTGATGCGGCAGGTAATGCGAGTTCAGATGGTGGGCCCTTGGATATTGATAATCGGGTACCTACTGTAACTGGTGTGGCTACGGAGGATCGCTATATTAAGAGCGGAGGAACAGCTGTAGTCTCTGGTACAGGGTTTGCTAGTACTGATGGTGGTACCATAACCGATGGGCAAGGGAGTGGCAACGTGCATTTAGTGAACACCAGCGCCGCAGCACAAGATTTGGTAGCGGATTTAGGAGGTTCATGGGGTAGCGTAACTGCAACCTCACTTACCATAACTGCTGCTGGTACTGAGTGTAAAGATTGTTATGTTAAAGTAACTGATTATGTAGGTAATGCAAGTACGGCAACCTCACACAAGGTTACCATAGATAATACTTTGCCTACGATAAGTGGCCTGACCAATGTTGCAAATACCAGCGGTGTGACACAGGTGATTGCAAAGAGTGGAGATGAGTTTGACATAGATGGAGATCATTACTCAGATGGAGCGCCCACAGCACCTTCAACTACTGCTGCATTTGCTAGCCTGGTTACGATTGGTGGCTCCCCTCCGACTGGAATGAGTTGGGTTTATGGCACTGATACGGATGCTAAACTGGTGGTTACTGCCGGATCAGGAGAGTTTGCTGATGGTGTGGTTGTTGTTACAGACGCTTCAGGCAATGCAAGTACCACTACAACGCATAAAGTGACCATTGATAATACAGCACCGACAAACATAACTCTTACGGCTGGTGGCAGCAATCATGATCAGACAGCTACTGTTTTTAAAAATGGAGATATTCTTTGGATAAGAACAACGTCGAGTAATCCTGCAACTTTTGTGAATGATGGGTTTACAGCAGCAGCAGCAGCCGTTACCGACCCAACAGTCTGGCTTGGTGGGACAAATATGACGAATTACGCCACTGTTGTCGCTCAGTCAGCCACTGAGATTAAGGTTACATTTAATCAAGATTCAAATGTTGCAGGTGCTCTTACCGTGAAAGATGCGGCGGGTAATGAATCTGCTTCGGCTGGGACTATTTATCTGGACAATGAAATACCAGCCAATATGTCAATAACAAACCCTGCGCGAAAGAGTGGTGCTGCTGCCACTATAACGACTACTTCTACCGGAACAACCAACGGCCACGGTTTCCAGACTGGCGGAATCGATGCAACTGTGGCAATAGCTGGTAATCCTACCGTTACTACAGCTGTGACAGCGGATGCTACTCTTACTATAACAGCTGGTACAGGTGATTATGAGGACGTGGCTATCACCATTACTGATCCTGCTGGAAATGCCAGTACTCAATCAATTAAAATGACCATTGATAACACTGCGCCAACAATAGACACTATCAGTGTACCTAGCATTAAAGAAGATGGGCCGACTGTAATAGCTGGTGGTGGTTTTTATACTCAAGTAGCCGGTACTGATGATGGAACAGATGTTGATGTTTATGTTGGCGGTCAATACAGCGCTTCAGCCTACTTCAGCATAAGCGTGACAGCGGACAATTCCTTAACAATAACGGGTGGCACAGGTGACATTACTAATGGGGATGTTTATGTGGCGGACAGAGCCGGCAACTGGAGCAGTGCAAAATCTAACCTCGATATAGATAACACAGCGCCTACGGTTAGCGATAAAAGCGTAGCCTCCGTAAAAACTGGTTCTACTGTAACAATATCAGGTGAAGGTTTTACCACTGGAACTAATGAGCCATCTAAGGTTGAGATTGGGTCACTGGATGCAACCAATGATGGAAACGACGGAAATGATGATTTTTCGGTGAATTGGGATGATCTAACTAATTCAGCATTGATTGTTACAGCAAGTGCCGGCAATGTGACCGATGGACAGATCAAGGTCACAGACTATGCGGGCAACACAAGTACAAGTACCGTTGCAATGCATATTGATAATACGCTGCCAACTGTATCAACTGTCACTGGCTCAATAGACACTTATGATATCATAAGAAACGGTACAGATGCTACTATTGGGGGTACAGGACTTACCATAGGGACAAGTGTTGTAACCAAGATACAAAAGGTTGAGGTTGGCGGAAAGAATCTGGTTACCGAGTTGAACGGTAGTTTCACCGTTAACAGTGCTACAGGGTTGACTATTACAGGCGGAAATACTGAAGTGACAGAGGGAAATGTTGTTGTAACGGACTCGGCCGGTAATGCCAGTACCGATACGGGCAAACTTTTGACTATTGATAATACACCTCCGGTATTAACAAGTGTAGTCAGTACAAAAGGGAACAATATAGTGGGTGACGGTCATGGTAGAACGGCACAGGCAAAAAGTGGAGACACTTTTAAAATTGTAGCCTCAGGGGGTGGCTTTAAGGACAATGGAGGGAACGCTTCAGCCGTGGTAATTGGTGATAAAGATCTGGCAACAACTGTAGGGGCTGGTGGTCTTGGTGGAAGTTTTACGGTTGATTCCGATACTGAAATTACTGTAACAGCTGGAGCAGGTGAAGTGACAAGAGGTACAATCGTCGTGAAGGATGGGGTAGGTAATCCCAGCGTTGAGACATTTCTCAAGGGGACGATTGACAACACGGCACCAGCCACTCCTACAATTGGTTTGCAGGATTGGAATGATTATGGATACTCCAATACGGACAATTGGACAAATATCACTCACGCTGATTTTGCTGTTAGTAATGTAGTACCTGGAGACTCCATTACTGTCTATATGGATGGTGTTGCGGTAATGAGCGAAATGACCAGTGGAGGAACTTCTACGACAACTCGAGATCTGCAATGGCATTCTGACGAAACTATAAATTGGGATGAGCTGTCGGCGGGTATTGGAGGTATTACGGGAGGAGATGGCAATTATACTTTTACGGCAATAGCTACTGACAGCGCTGGGAATGCGTCAACTGCTGGTTCCATGACCTATAAGCTTGATACGACGGCTCCCGATGCGCCCGTGCTTGAATCTTTTTCATCAAGTGCATCCGCTGTAGGGGTTGATGAGTCAGGTACTGATAGGATTACCAATGATAATACACCGTCTGTAAGAGTTTCGAATATTACTGTCGGTAATGGAATCAGTCTCTATTATTATTTGCGTGGAAATGCAATCAATGATTTGGAATGGGTTCAATTTGATCTTGCCAGCGACACTTTAACCACATCCCCCTTTGATGCGCAATTTGTAGGAACGGAAGAAAAAACATGGGGAGACCAAACACAGGCTGTTTTAGCAGCTTTACCTGACAGTTCAGATAATGTAGGGGATTATAAATATCATGAATACCTAATATATGGTCATCAAACTGATAGTGCCGGGAATAGTTCTTCTAGCGGAACGTCCACATTTTATATTGATACAAAAGAACCTCAAGCCACGCTGAGTTACAGCACTGTCAATGCTCTTAGCACTTTAGCTGAAGATCCCGATTCACTAATGAGATTTGAAGATGGTCAATTGACCATAAAGGCAACCTTTACAGATGCCAGTGGCAATCCTGATGGAATGAACAATACAACACCTCCTACTGTCACTGTTGATTTGCCTGAAACGACCGACGACGATTTTGCAAATACAGCTATGACGGTAGATCCAGCTAATGATCATATCTGGACGTACACCTTTACCCCACCTGACGGTATTGATGGTACGGGAACTGTTACTGTTAATGGTACGGACAACGCGGGGAATGCACTGGTTACCGCCTCCACGGTGGGATCCGAGTTAATGGTTTTTGATAATACAGATCCAAATCCATTTACAGTTGCAGATGTAACACCTTTGGGAAAATATCCAAAAACTAAATATTTCAATATTGGGACTGATTCGGTATCAGTTGTTGTACCCATGGATGCCAGCGACATTACTCTTAATGGGGGACAGGTCAAGTTAAAAATGCAAATTGTTGGTGCGGAGGCAACTCTAACCCAGGTAGACACGACGGTAAAGATTGTGAACTATATTGATCCGCTGACGATTGTTACGAAAAAAGATTCTATCCGTCGGAATTTTACCACATCCGTAGGTCCGCCCTGGGCCGGTGAAAAACTAGGACAGGGAGACCGACTTTTTACTATAGCGGAGAGGTTTGATAAAGCGGGTAATTCCAGGATTGGGATAGCCAGTTTAGATACCTTGCTCATAGACACCATACCACCTGTAAAAGGTACGTGGCTTATTGATATGAGCGGTACGACACTAACTTCAACTGATACAATCATTGCATCAGTAACCGGTTTTTCTGAGGCGTTATCTGCAGTTGATTCCTATGATTGGGCTGTGGGTAAGTTCAAAAAAACAGTGAATGTCTTAGGGGATTCTGTTAATGTATTAACAAAACTGGACAGCATAGGAGCCTGGACAACAAGCGATTCCACAATTAACGGTAAAGCGCCACTCAGAGATTCTACAATGCACAGGCTGAATGTCCGGGCATTGGATGAAGCTGGTAACATATCAGACACACTCTATACGGATCCCGGTATTTGGAGACTTAATTCGTCACCGACCATAAAAACTTTGGGAATAGTGGAAGTTAAAGAAGAAGATAGTCTCTCATTTGTTGTCTCAGATTCAGTCTCAGATCTTGATTTGGCTACATTATTATCTGACAGTTTGAAATATCTTTTTCTTCAGTCAGACGGTACTACTACAAGCCATCTGTTTAGTGTAAAACCTCAGAATGCTCTTCTTTCTACCACTCCTGACACAATACTAACTATTGATAGTACCACAGGGTTGATCACTTGGGCGGCTCCGTGGCATGGGGATACAACAAATTACAATGTGACATTAAAGATTTTTTCTTCAGAGGATGCTGACAGCACAGCGAATAAATGGGATAGGAGTATTACGGAAAACTTTATTTTGCGGGTCAATGAAAACTATGTGCCGCGTATAGCAAAAATGATTTATAAAAATATGGCAGGCCAAATGGATACTTTGGTTACTGTCCCTGACACTTTGAAGATGTGGGAAAATGATACTATCACGGTCACTTTTTCACTAAGTGATCTGGATGATGATACACTTATCTCTTACGGTATTATTGCTGATTCTGTTCAGCTTGCACTTTCCACAACAGATACAGCAGGGTCAATATTGCCTAAGGATATACAAACCACATTTACACCGGACTCAGCATGGGACAACATGTCAAAAGTGACCCTGAGTTTATCCGATGGTATTGTAAAGGATACTCTTCGAACCATTAAAACAAAATTTATTTTGAACGTAATACATGTTCCACGTCCCAACTTTAAAATGATCATGGGTCAGAACCCAACGTTCACTCGCTATTACGAACTAATGGTTACAGATACAGCTGAGAAAGCAAAGAATTTGTCTGTTTATATATATGAAAATTTAATTGAGCCCCAAGGTGAAGCAAAAATGGATTCAATGGGAAACTTCACATGGGTAGGCAATTTTGAGTTTGATACCACAGCCAATTACCGTATTGAAATGAAGGGTGATGGTTTACAAGTAGGTGATACAACAATTTATGATACTGTCGCTCACGCGATTGCGCGAGCCGCTGGACCGTGGCGGGCTGAAACATACGACGGCGGTTTCACGGTTATTTCAAAGAGCGCTAACTCCGTTCCTTTTGACAAACCTTTCATGATTGTTGATTCATTGCTGTTTCCATTGGGTGAAGGTGAAGGTGGTCTTTACCGTATGGGGCACCCACTGGTAGAATTTGAGAAACCTGTCATGGTTACCATTCTGGCAGATAAGCGATTCCCGGCTGAAGATCAGGCAATTCACCAAATGTTCGGTGGTGTCTGGCAAGAGCTTCCAACTATTCACAGAAAAAATGAAATTATGGCTTGGACCAATGCAATGGGTTATTTCAAGATTGGTGATAAAACAATTATTGTTCCTGAAGAAACACTCCTCGGAACAAACTATCCCAACCCTTTTAATTCCTCCACCAATGTGGAATTTGATGTAGGCTTTTTTGGTGGCCCTAATCAGCGTATTTCTGTTGAAGTGTTTAATATTCTTGGTCAAAAAATAAAAACGCTTCATAAGGGGCCTCTGGCCATAGGCCACCATAAACTCAGATGGGATGCAAGAGATATGAACGAATCTCCTGTCTCCTCAGGTGTTTATGTAATCAGACTGCTGTCTGATGCGGGAGTTTCCAAATCGAAAAAAATGACACTGTTAAGATGAAGGTCCACAGCAGTATAACGAAGCTTCATTTGTTTCTTCTTATGGCCGTCATTCTTGTAGGAAGCGGATGCAGAAAACAGGTCACTGCTTCTGATATGGATATGTCAGAATACGGCTGGATGCTCTACAGTGAAGGAAAATTCAAAAAATCGAATGAGTGGTTCATTAACGCCGTTTTCCAAGATACCAGCTACAAAGATGGCTATAACGGGCAAGGGTGGACTTATGGAAAAATTGGTGAAATTGATTCGAGTATACTCAGATTTACTTTAGGAAGAACAAAAGCGTTATCAGATACAACATGGCAAGATGAGATACTTCTCATATCTGATCCGCCTCACGATCCAGCATTAGAGTGTACTGCAGGTCTGGCTTTGGCATATCATGCGAAAAATTCTCATTTGGACGCTGTACAATATGGCCTGGATTTATTAGAGAGGGTTAATGATAACTTTTACAATGTAACACTAGGACAACCAGCCTGGAATTTTTCGAGGGATGTAACAATTAATTCTAAACACATTATCTGGACCATCTCTTCATCTTACTTTGCGTTGGGTAAATACACGGAAAGTCTTGACTATGCGAACCGTCTCAATGTGGTAGATTCTACTTTTAATACGGAAACCGTGGAAGGTATACAGAAACTATCTATTGAGATCGCCCGATTAAGACTTAACCTCTAATCCGCCGGTAAAACCGGTTTTAACACTTTAGATCAAATGAATGCTGCTTCACACGACAAGTGGATGAAGCTTGCTCTGGCTGAAGCGAACCGAGCTTTTGATATGGATGAAGTTCCTGTTGGAGCGGTAGTGGTGAAGGGGAATCACCTTATAGGTAAAGGACACAATCAGTGCGAAATGCTAAAGGATTCCACAGCCCATGCGGAAATTATTGCAATAACGGCTGCTGCCAACCATCTAAACAACTGGCGTCTCGAGGGGTGCAAGCTTTACGTTACAAAAGAGCCGTGCGCCATGTGTGCCGGTGCTGTTATTAACTCCCGGCTGGAGCAAGTCATTTTCGGGTGTTACGATGAACATGAAGGATGTTGCGGTTCTTTATATCAGCTGTGCGGCGATCCCAGGTTTGCCCACCGGGCAGCGGTGAAGGGGGGCGTGTTGGAGCAGGAGTGCGGGTCACTCCTCACCACCTTTTTCAATTCCCGGCGAAAAACCTAAATTCTCGGCTGGTAACCAGTACTTGGAGAGATGGCAGAGCCTGGCTGAATGCGCCGCACTCGAAATGCGGTTTACCCTTTGGGTAACGGGGGTTCGAATCCCTCTCTCTCCGCTTGATCATGTTCAATTTAATCTGCTCACAAAGTCCGAGAATTAGTTTCTCTCCACCGCCGGCATTTCGCCTTGGGGTATTTTTGATCACCCTTTATGCCGGTCTCGCAGCTTCAACTGGACCACTGGCCCAAGAGCGCCCCCGTGGTATCGTGGGTCGCGTGGAGGAAGAGGTTCGTATCGACGGTGTTCTGGACGAGGGTTCCTGGGGGCGGGCGACGCCCCTCGGTCCGCTGACAATGATAGAGCCGATGGAAGGAGAGCCGCCCACAGCCGCAACCGAGATCCGGGTCATGGCCGATATTCGGAACCTCTATATAGGTATTTGGGCCTACGACGACAATCCGGCGGAGATCGTCAGCTATTCCAAAGCTCGGGACAGCCGGCTTCGGTCCGAAGACCACATCAAGATTATTGTGGACCCATTTCAGGATGGCCAGTCTGGATATGTGTTTGCCATCAATCCCGCTGGCGCTCGCTACGATGCCCTGATAGCTGGTCAGGGGACGAGAGAGAACTCCAGTTGGGACGCGGTCTGGGAGGCCAACACTCGTCGAACGTCTGAGGGATGGACGGCCGAGATACGGATTCCTGTCCAGAGTCTAACTTTCGATGCGTCCCTCGATGCTTGGGGATTCAACGTGGAGCGACGGATCCAGCGCATCCTGGAGGTGAGCCGCTGGGCCAGTCCTCACAGGGACGCCCTCATCGCCCAGACCAACCGGGCGGGGCTCATCACGGATCTTCCAAAATTCGATAGCGGTGTGGGGCTTACGGTGCGTCCTTCCCTAGTCGGCGAGATGCAAATGGTTGAGCCCGACGGTAGTCGGGTTGTTGGTGCGGAGCCGAGCTTTGATGTGACTCAGCGGATTGGATCCAACGCCACCGCCGTATTCACCGTTAACACCGATTTTGGCGAGACGGAAGTGGATACTCGCCGCACCAATCTGACTCGTTTTCCCCTCTTCTTTCCTGAAAAACGGACCTTCTTTCTCGAGGGTGCAGATATTTTCGACTTCGGGGCCGGACTAACCACGTTTCACAGACCGGACATTGCCCCTCTTTTCACGCGACGCATAGGCCTATATGAAGGGGAGCAGGTCCCCATCCGTGCCGGAGGAAAGTTGAGTGGTCGAGTAGGGCGGACCAACTTTGGTGGTTTGGTCACCAGCACTGGCCCCGTGGAAAACCTGGTGGACGGTACCACTATGGGAACGTTCCGGGTGAAGCAGAACATTCTGGAGCAATCCAGCACCGGATTACTGGCCACGTTTGGGGATCCGGTCGGCCGGCCGGGGAGCTACACTGTTGGCGCGGACCTTATCTTAAACACCTCGCGCTTTCTAAAATCGAAAAACCTGATGGTGGGCGGATGGGGGCTGGCGACAGGTCGAAAAGACCTGGAAGGAGACCGGACGGCGTATGGTATCATCGTGGACTATCCCAATGACGTATGGGATCTTTGGTTTTCATACAAGCAGATCGGTGTCGATTTTGATCCGTCGCTGGGTTTCGTCCCTCGTAAGGGTGTCCGTCTGGCTAACCTGGGAATCAACTATCGGCTCTGGTCTCCGACGGCGGTAATTCGAAACCTCTATTTTGAACTGGTACCCATCTTTGCTTGGGACATGTCAGGGAAGATTGAGAGCTATCGCATCTTCACCGCGCCGTTGAACGTCCGCTTCGAAAGCGGTGATCGCTTCGAGTTCAACGTTCAGCCCCAGGGGGAACGGCTTCCTGAATCGTTTGAAATTGCCGAGGGCGTCGTCATCCCGGTAGGCAGCTACGATTGGGTGCGGTACCGGTTGGAGTTGGATTTGGCGAGCAAGCGCCTGGTTAGCGGACGCGTCTCGTGGTGGTTTGGCCCATTCTACGACGGTGACTTGAGCCAGTTGTCACTCCGGGTAGCGATCAACCCCTCCGACTTCATCAACTTCGAGCTTTCCGGTACACGTAACGACGGTTCAATGCCGGCCAGCGGTTTCGTCCAAGAGGTCCTCGGTGCTCGAATCCGGGTCAACTTTTCCCCGGATCTACAAGTCAGCTCTCTGGGTCAGTACCAGCGGGAGAGCGGTGAGTTCGGCACCAATATCCGGCTTCGATGGACCTTCCACCCCCTCGGTGATCTCTTCGTAGTGTACAACTACAACGCACTAGATACTATCGGGCAGGGGTGGCAGTTGGACTCCAGTCAGATACTCGTTAAGCTACAATATGCCCTCAGGTATTGAGCCTCTTCAAAGGACATCCTTTTCTGTAGTTCTAAAACTAGTAAATAATATTACTGCTAGTATCAAACAAAGAGTTATATCATTTGTCACATTTTTTTTCGGAAGATAAGCTACTCAGTGTGATTCATTATTCATTCCAGTTGCACATAATTTAGAATCTAATTTATCTTGCATAGATTTCAATTGCTCATTCTTGGTTTTTAATGTGCCCCAATCAGGTGCTTCATCTTGTTTGGCAATTGGAAAGATTTCTTTAAACCTCTTATGATTCAAGGCCAAAGTAGATTCAATGTATGATAATTGCCCAGGCACATAGCCACTGGTTTTAGCCCCACGTTGAATTCTCTCGACCAAAATCTTATCTTCATCATTGACCGACCCATTTATTTTAATATTTAAAGCTACCAACTCTTGTTCCAATTCAGTTAGGTCTTTTCGAACGTATGGAGTATAGCGAATCTCCGTTTTATCCACTCCTAATGGTAAAATCTGAAATGCCCAAAATATTTCATTGCCAAATTCAATACCCATATTCATATGCATGCTACATTGCATCCAACACCTCTTTACAGGATCATCAACTCTATGATCGGCAGTATGAATAAGTGCCTGATATCTTGCTTCATCAATATTCTTTGATGTTTTTATTTTCATTCTCCAGGTACCAAATCCTATTCCTGTTGATAGTTCTCCACCCTCTCCTCCTTCTCTTGTCATTCGTGCCAAACCAGGATGACCAATTGGTACATGATAGTTTTCAGCATAGTTATCCCAAGCCAATTTCCAATTACAATCCCACTCTTGACCGAATGAACCTTCAATAGCAACTAAATCTTCTGTATGAAAAGCAGCAACAAATTCATCAATAGGTGCGTATTGATCCTTCACAGAAAGACAATCGCTTTTTAACATTTTAACAAAGATCAACCCTCGATATACTTCGAGTTCAACAGGGTTCAAACCCATTTCAGTCTTGCCGCATTCTGGATAGTGATTTGGATTGGCAATTCCTTTTAGTGATCCATCATGGTTATAGGTCCAAGCATGATATTGGCATTGAATAACACTTTTACACTGCCCCTTTCCGTCCAAAAGACGAGATGCCCTGTGCGTACATACATTTTGAAAAGCCCTTAATTCACCGTCCTTGCTCCTCATAATAATGGCACTATCTCTCCATAAATCAAAGACGAAGTACTCCCCTGGTTTCTCGACATCAGAAACGTGTCCTGCAAATTGCCATGTTTTCAAAAATGCCTCACAGTATTCCAATTCCAACAATTCCTCACTGGCATAAGTCCACATTGGCAAGGCCTTGCAAGTTATTTCATCAAGGTATTCAATATGTTTATCGAATCTCTTGTGGGTACTAGTTATATCTGTTAAAAATCTCATGCAAAAAATTTAGACTATTGTAAAATATTCCAGAATAAAATTAGCCCATATACTATCTGGTTAAAACCACTTTTCGTATCAGACTGCCATTTGCTGTATTGACTCTATCAAAATAGATCTTTTCTCGGTAATTAAGCTTATATGCGCCGCACTCGAAATGCGGTCAACCCAATGGGTTACGGGGGTTCGAATCCCTCTCTCCGCTTGTTTACTTTATGAAAAATTTGTGTCATTGCGATGTTTCTTTTCTTCTCGAAATGATAAATTGATTTACTTTTGTAATTCTAAAGTAAAATTCCTTCTCAACCTATTTCAGCATCAGCATTTTCCTGACGTTCATAAATGAATTACTGGTCATCCGGACGATGAACATGCCCGATGCTACCAGGCGGCCCTTGTCGTCCTTCCCGTTCCAGACGGCGGAGTGAAACCCTGGCGACATTTCTTTACTCACGAGTGTTCTCACTTTTCCGCCCAGTAAATCATAGATAACGATTTCCACGTAGGTTGGTTCGGGTATGTCGTAGGCGATTGTTGTGACAGGGTTGAAAGGGTTAGGGCTGTTCTGATGCAGAGCAAACTGTGTTGGAAGAGAAGAGTCAAAGAGTGTTACCGAACCGCTGGATATTAAATCTCCCGATGAGTCGAAAAACCGGTAACTGAAATCTATCTCTTCCGCCGGATCGTCCACTGAAAAGATGAGCTCAGAATCACTTCCCTCGGCTGGTTCTCTGAACAGACCGAAGTTGATAATTTGGTGCTTCCCGCTAGCGTTTCGCCTGGAGAGAAACAGCCCATTTTCCGATGTTTCGCCATTGGTAAGCCGTATTCTGCTTTGGGATTGGATCTCTATTTCTCCTGATCGGGCGTTGCGGGGAAGGGTAACGGAAAAGCCACCAGAAGTGATTCTCGTATCCAAAGGTTCTCCCATTTGGAAAGTGGCCGTATGGGAAGTGTCCATTGGTTCGTTGGACCACCGCCACAATCTGGCGAACGCCATGGCGTCTCTCAGGTCTGTCACCTCGTCTGGTGTTGAAAAAAAGTAGGGTGGCTCTCCAGTTACAGGTGCAATATCGGTATTGGGCCATAGTGCCACAAATTGGGTTATGTCGCCAATGTCTATTTCCAAGTTGTCATCATAATCGACCAACAGGCGTGTATTGAATCCAACTAATATGGTATCAGTCACCAATTCACGTGCATCAGTCACCCCTGTCAGAAAAAAAGTTAGAGAATCCATGCTCACCAGTGGCGGAGCGATGGTTATAAACAAAGTATCTTCCTTTAGATCAGAAACAAACTTTACAGTTTCGGTTCTTTCGCCTGAAGCAGAAACATTGATAGAAGCAATGGGTTCTGAAAAGACAAGCTTCACATTACTAGAATCATCCAAGAGGATTCTGTCAGACGGATATTCCGTGACGGAGGGAGGAGTGAGGTCAACGTATATGCCGTTACTGTATACGGTAGAAAAGTTGCCTAACTTATCAAAACATCTCAATGCAATGATGTATTTTAGGTCGTCCTCCAAGGATAGACCGAACATCATTGTTACGGAATCTGACAGCAACGGAGTCCAGTCAAGACCGAAGCCCCAATGAACGATCGTTGAATCGGTGTCGAGTAGCGCAATTTCATAATGATCGATACCGCTCAGGGTGTCCGAAAATCCCCACCAATAGGCAACAAGTTGGGTACTGTCGGTAGTCCAGTCTCTGTCGGTAAAATCTCCATTCACAAAATCATCCAATTTCAGTTCTACCAACTCTCCTTTCGTTGGTGGAGTCAAATCCGGGGTAAAGCCATTGCTTGAGACAGCAGGTGATGAATGTCCGGCACTATCAGTGGCTAGAACTGAAAAATAGTAAGATACACCGTTCTCCAGACTTAATTCTTTTTGTGTGACAGAATCGACAAGACCGATCTTAGTCCAAGCTACAATGTTGCTATCTTTTGGCGACGTGCCAATTGCGTATGAGTAAGATGCCATACCGCTGGCGGAACCGTTAACTATGAGATCAACGAACCCCGACCAGTTTGCAGATAATTCATTTGGTGAATTTCCGAATTCAAGATCTATACCTTCTTCAGTAGACCCATCGTTTACTTTACCTGAAATAGGAGCAGTAAAATCCATTTTTACACCATCAGAGGTGGCGGTATCAGACTTGCTGGTATAATCTGTCCCCCTTACACTCATGTAGTAAGTAAATCCTTCGAAGAAGACAGGGTTAGCCAAGGTAACCGAAGTGTCAGTACCGATTGATGTCCAATCAACTGTACTATTTAAATTACCCAGAGATGTCCCTATGGCATATTTGTAGGTGACGGCACCATTATCTTGGAAAGGATCCCAATTAAATGTGAAGGTAGATCGGTTAATCCACCAGTCCGCATCTGTTGAATCGCCATCCCTGATGCCGCCGGATGCCGGGCGTGAAAACGGTACAGTGGATACCTCATTGGAGAAGCCACTTTCATTGCCATTGGTGTCTAATGCTTTCAAACGATAATAATAAGTTGTGTCATTGTCCAGGCCCGAGATTGTTTTTGATATTTCTCCCACAGTAAGGGTAGAGTCAACAGCAGTTGTTGGAGCTGAAGATTTACCACCGTAAATCCTGTATTTTCCAAAATCAGCCTCACTGTTGCTATCCCAATTAAGCGTTACTGTGCCATTACCTGCTGTGGCAAAAAGCCTCTCTGGAGCTGCTGGCGGAGTTACATCCTGTCCCCAAATTAATCCAGGCATAAAAGCAAATATTATTAATATTACTTTAATATTATTTAGAAACATCCAGAACTCCGTAAAGAAAGCTTTTGATTTCGATGGGATCGTCGTTCTCGTCAACAAATTCACACTTGTCCGTGTACTCTAGGATAATCTTTCCCGGCGCTGTTGCTTCAAACTCCACCACGGCAAGGCTTCCTGTACCGGTAACATTATTTAGGCTGTCTACTCCAAAACTGATTGTGTAAATATCAAGCAGACCTTCAGTGGTATCATTATTAAAGAAAAAGCCCGGGTCGATAAGGGAGTTAAGGAATTCTCCTTTTGAGACCGATTTGAGATTCAGTTTCTGCTGTTCATAATTTATTTGGATATGAGCGCCGCTGAGGCCTGTAACTTCCATGGCGAATACCTGCAACTGAGCCGACGATCCTGCTTCCATGGGTATGCTGTCAGGATAGAAAACGACGGCAGGGAGTTCAATATTGAGTTCTTCAGCGGTGGTGAGATCAAGAGGATTATCGAAGCTCACAATGGGGAGTTCCTCGCAACTAAACAAAAAAGCCAATAGGGATAGAAAGCAGAATCTATTCAATGGTAAATGTCAGTCTGAGCTGAGACTGACGATTATAGGGGTTATGTGAAAAACGTATGGAAATATCCTTTAGGATTTCTTCAGTTGAAGGGGACATTATATTGGCCTGCAAAATATTGAGCGCCCAGAGCGAAAATATGATCTGTGTCAGCTGCTTCCTTTGATCAATAAAAGTTTTAGTGTTGTCGTAAGTTTTCAGCATATCGTTTCGGTAAGCGAAGATTGTATCCACATCAGTAGATGCCTGGTAAAGATCCTCAAATACATAAAATTCATCATATGAGTCCTTGTAGCTCAAGTATTGGTTTAAGGTCGCGGCACCCAGTGAAAGTTGTGTAGCCATCCAAAGGCCACCCCACAGTTTTCGTTTTAGGTATATCTGGCCCAACCCCGGTACGGCGGTAGAGAGAAGGGTTGCTGTAAGTCTCGTCTTTTTTTCCGTGATACCTTGTAGAGCCAGCGATCTTTCGTCAATATACTGGTGTTGGAGCAGCAACTCTTGAGGCATTTGTTTGGAGAGCAGTTCATAGGCCATCACTTCCACTTCAGGTATAAGGCTTTCCTCCTCTCCGGCAAAGTTGAATGTAT
>Ga0207986_1000519_pt1 | contig 18034 bp, 11 predicted proteins | sample ETNtaG_26_FD_185764 | JGI IMG/M metagenome (GOLD analysis project Ga0207986, IMG submission 185764) | Marine microbial and viral communities from oxygen minimum zone, Eastern Pacific Ocean - ETNP201302SV89 (SPAdes) (version 2) | ecosystem: Environmental > Aquatic > Marine > Oceanic ... | reverse complement strand
GACGAATTCCACTGTAAACAGCCCGGGGAACAGTGTATTGCCTGTTACTGTGACTACTGCAAATCTTGTAGAAGAGTCAAATGTTGTTGATAGCTATGAAGGATGTCTTGTCACTGTAACGAACGTAACAGTAAATACTTTGAATCCATATGACTGGGGCGTTACTGATAATTCTGGTGTGGAATGTCTCATTGATGACGACTGGGCAGATTCTGAAGCAGCTACTTTTCTTGGGGGTTTGCAGGTTGGCTCCACCCTTGAAAGTGTAACCGGGATTTTTAATTTCAGTTTTGGGACCTACAAAATCCAAATCAGGAGTATAAATGATATAACCGAAGGTCAGGCAGGAATTGATGAAGATTTTTCTCCGCACCCATATATCTTTGCACTGCATTCAAATTATCCCAATCCATTCAATCCTGAGACACATTTACGTTTCGAGGTGGGTGCACAGGTAGATGTAAAACTTGCTATTTATGATGTCCTTGGTCGAATTATTCGCAGCTTTGACAAGCAGGAATACACCCCGGGGAGACATATCATAAACTGGGATGGGAAGGACAATAACGGAAGCTATGTCAGTTCCGGCATCTACATTTACCGTATGAAAGCGGGAGATTTTGTTGACCATAAAAAAATGACGTTAATTCGATAAAAACCCGATATCCTGTGGAAAAATTATATTCAAGTATTTTTGAGTGAAAAATAACAGTCACATTCTCATATTAATTGTGTTCATGACTCTGTCATGCTCCCTGTGGGAGTATGATGATCCGTCAAATCCCCTGGAGCAGAAAACTCCCGAAACATATTTGTCGTTAATTGCCACCGATACCATTTTTGCTTATCAAGATATGGTGACTGGAGAGTGGCATTATGATTTGGGAAATATTCCTGATACAACCCAGATATTGGACACATTAAAAAATGCATTTACGGATACGTTTACAAGCCGTCATGAGCTCCACTGGTGGGGAGAAGATTCTGATGGAGAAGTTATGGGCTACCAATATCGATGGAAGGACGGTGAATCGGGTATATTCAGTAACGCCATAAATGTAAGCGGAGGTAATACAGACTATGATCTTGTGTTTGGTTTTTCTCCTTATGCCACAGACGGTTACGATTCCGGGATTGACCTGTATGCATCACCAGCACCACCGCCACCAGCGTTTGATGCAGCCCTGTTTTGGGATAATAATCGGTATTACACACAGATTTTATATGGTCCTGCTCAAGATACTGTTGAGTGGGATATTCAACTGCAATATCCGGAAGATAATACCATTATCCTGACTTGGGATAATACTGACTGGGATACACTGAGCACCTTCATAGTTCAGGATGCTTTTGGTGGTCTTTTAGGTATAGACGTTGATATGACAGTTGAGACCAGTTTAACATTAACGGATTCTATGATTACAATTTTAAAATTGAAGGTAATACCGGAATGGTCTTTTACCAAAGAAGAATCCGGTTTGTTTTATGTTCCTATTCGCACCAGTTTTGATGTATTTGGATTTGAAGTACGTGCAATGGATAATGATAGTTTATTCGACCCAACTCCTTCAAACGTAGTTTTTCCGGTAAAAAACTCACCGCCATCAGTCAGTTTTCGGTATCTATCCAATCCGCAAATAGCAGACATTCAGGGGGATACTGCTTTTACTTTTTCTACCCGGACTTTCGTTTGGGATGCCGATGATCAGGATGGAGTCGAAACAATCACAAATGTTTTATACGCATTGGATGAAACCTGTGATACGTGCTGGATCCAGCTTGGTGCGGAATCCAGTGTAACGTTGAATGAAACTGAATTGGATCCTGGATTTCATACATTTTATCTAAAGGTGAAGGATATTGCAGGTGCAGAGAGTTTTATTGTTTCATTTCCTGATACATTGAACGAAGATGAACCTAATTATTGGAAGGTGATGCCTGTAGTTGGAAATGTTTTGTTAGTAGATGATTTTCCTTTAGACGGTTACAATAACTCACAGATGTGGTTCAGGACGGTTCTGGAATCAATTGTAGGCGGTGATAATTATTCTGTCTGGGAAATCGGGGATGAACTGCCCTTCTCATCGACCGACATCACTGCGAATTTAAATTATTTTGACCATGTTATCTGGAATGCTGCTTATAATAATACAGGAGCTGCAAGTGATACATATTTGGATGCCAGTTCAAATATCTTGAGTTATGTTATGGGAGGGGGAAATTTATTTCTTGATGCAATAGATTGGGATGATGATTCTACATTTGCATTTTTTCCCATTGACTCTTCATTTATAATTAACACAAATGGCCGTTTGATGATGGGCAGAGCATTGCACTCTCAAGTTGATTCGACATTGGATTTGGAGCTTTCCAAGTTGATCGCGGTTCGTGTGAAAAGTTTTATCCCTGCGACTGAGGACTCTACGTCATTCCCACATTTCGAATCCGAGGATTTATACCATCTACAGGAATCTGAATCCGGTTTAGATACATGGACAGGGACACCAAATGTGTGCAGCATAGGAAAGTTTGTCATTTCACCTTCACAAGAATCCGGGAAAATTATTCTCATGTCAATTCCTCTCCATAATGGGTATGATCCAACTTTGGAAGGAAATGGATCAGCCGGGAAATTTATCGAATATCTATTGAACGAGGTATTTGTAGAATGAAAAAATGGTTGATCATTGCTTTTCTTCCAGTTGTGTTGGTAGCACAAGAGAAAGGAAGAATTGCTGGTACTGTAACTGACGGAAAAACCAAAGAGCCTCTTGTTGGTGTCAACGTTATGGTTAAAGGTACTTATTACGGTGATGCTACGGATATTGATGGCCGCTATATTATAGAAAATGTGAATAAGAGCACCTATGATATTGAAGCATCCATCATTGGATATAAAGTTGTCCTGCAAACAGGGATATGGGTGGAATCTGGTCAGAAGACTACTGTGAATTTTCTGATGGAAGAAACTGTGTTAACCTTAGGAGAAGAAGTGGTTGTGCTGGGTGCCAAACCGCTGTTTGATGTAGATGAAACTGCATCTGCAGTACGTATGACCAGTGATGATATCGCCAATAAAACTGTGAATAGCGTAGAAGACATCCTTGCAGAACAGGTGGGTGTAACCAAGCAGGATAACGAAATCCACATCCGCGGCGGGCGAATTGATGAAAGCCTCTTTGTTGTAGATGGGATGTCTATAAAAGATCCGCTTTCCGGATATTCGGGGAATTTATATATAACTGCAGAAGCCATTCAGAATTTGGAGATTGTAACCGGAGGGTATAATGCGGAATATGGCCAGGCCATGTCCGGAGTGGTTAATATTAAATTAAAGGAGGGGAGGGACGATTTTGAAGGTGCAGTAAAATTTACTAGTGATAACTGGGGTCTTTCCACTGATAATATTCAACATTACAAGACTGATCGCTATGAATTTAATTTTGGCGGACCAATGCCGATTCTGGAATTGTTACTACCAAGGTTTGGCGTGAATTTCCCGGGAAAATTTTCATTTTTTATAAACGGTTACGGAAAAATGTACGACAGCAACCTTCCTGTCGCATCAAAATTGTATCCGCATCGTAATTGGGAACCTATTTTCGGGATGACAGAAAAAACAGCTGATGATATTATGGCCGCATTAGCATCGAGAGAGAATAATGACTGGCATTTTTTATATAAACTGTCATGGGAACTTTCCCCAAAGAAAAAACTGGGTGTGTCCTACGATGTGTCTTTAAATATTAACCAGGGGTATTTTATGCCCCGGGCATTTTCAAATACATATTATCCATACAGTTACGAAAAGATATTGGGTAACTATAATACGATCACCCGTGAATCAAGACTGATCAATATGAACTGGACGCACACATTAAGTACACGGTCGTTTTATGAGATTGTTTTTGGGAGGTTTTTAACATTGGAGCACAGCGCTGTTCAGGATTTACATTGGACTGAATATGAAGAAAGACTGGACCTTGAACCGATCAACTATACAATTTTGGACAGGGATGGAAATATCAATATTACCTATGGCGATGAATTTTATGATACTGGCTTTGCTCCTGAGTGGTATGATATTGTCAGCGATAACTATCGTTTAGATGCAGACTGGATTTATCATACAAAGAAACGGCATAAAATAAAAACCGGACTGGAGACTACCGTAACTGAAATGCAGGTATTGGATATTAATGAACCCTGGACAGGAACAACTGGCCTGGGGGCAAATTATGATATGTATAACGCGAAAACCATGTTTGGAGCATTCTATATCCAGGATCGAATTAAATTTGAAGGTATGACAGTAAACCTTGGAATGCGTTATGATTACTGGTTTCCGGGGAAATATGTAGAAGATACAATCGATGATACCAATACAGTTATTATCACCGATGCAGCCAGGGACAAATTTAATGATGACACATTTGAAATTTTAGGATATCGCGGGAAGGGACGGTTTAGCCCGAGGTTTGGAATCTCCCATCCTGTAACGGATAACGATGTTTTGTATTTTTATTATGGACATTTTTCCCAGCTTCCCACTTTCCAGTATGTGTATGCCAAGTTAAACTCAACTTCTCAATCTACGTATCAAGTTTTTGGCAATCCCAACCTAAATCCTAAAACAACCGTTCAATATGAATTGGGCATTAAACACCGGTTCAGCGATGACCAGGTCCTGGAGATGAAGGCGTACTGGAAGGATATGTTTGATTATGAAACCTCTCAAACTATTTCACCATCAAACCCCAGGTATTCTCACTTAAAATTTAACATGTTTTTTAATGCTGACTATGCCAGGGCGCGTGGAATTGAAGTCATCCTAAAAAGCAGGATATTCACTAACTGGTATGCCGATGTAAACTTTAATTATTCCATTGTGACGGGAAAAAGTTCTTCTCCTCTTGATAATCTCCTGGTGCAGGCAGGGGCACTTTCTGAAAAAAATCTTGGCGAGAACTTTATGAGTTGGGATAAACCTTTCCAGTTTTTCAGCAATCTATACTACAATCATCCATCCAACTGGGGTGCATCTCTCCGTTTCGAATTTGGTTCAACACGCAGATATACGCGGTCCATTCCGGGAACAGCAGAATATCCGGATGGCATCATTCAGGTTGACGGAGTTGATTACTATATTGGAACGTATGAAGACGATAATCCGTATTCCTATTTTGCAGATTATAATCCAAAATTTTTCAGAATGCTTGGATTGACTGATATTAACGGTCATAGTGCTGTTGATATAAAACTTCATAAAACATTCAACTTTGGAGGTTTGAAGTATAAAATATTTATTGAAATTGAAAATCTGTTTGATGAAGAGATTCCAAGGCGAATTAATTCGTTTACTGGCGAGGGTTATAATCCTGGAGAGATTATTCCATACAGCATGATTACCCGTCCCAATCCAAATTATGATCCGTCAAGAATTGGAAAACCAAGATCAACTGAATTGGGAGTTCAAATCCTATTTTGATAAAACACCTTTTAAAAATAATTATGATCAGTATGTTCCTGGTTTCTTACGGGTTCAGCCAGAATTTTTTTCCGATTCTTGGCGGACAGCGTGCAGGAACATCCATCTTTACTTTTTTAAAAATTGGCGTAAGCGCCCATGCTCTTGGAATGGGAGAAGCAGTTGTAGCATTGAATCAGGATGCCGCTTCTGTTTATTATAATCCCGCTACAATCGCACAATTCAAAGAAATACAATTTTCTACAACACATATAGAGCTTCCTGCAGAGATAAAATTCGATTATTTCAGCATGAATAGGAATATCTATGGTCGTCATTATTTAGGAATAAGTGCAGGAATTCTTCACATGGCTCCAATGATGGAAACCACCGAATATTTACCTCACGGAACTGGAAACTACTTTGTGTTCCAGGATAGATTTTTCGCATTAACCTATGGTGCGCGGATGACCGATAGATTCAGTTTTGGTATTACCCTCAAACATGTGCAGGAAGACCTGGCTGGGAATAAAATGTCTGCGCCCATGCTGGACATGGGTACGTTTTATTGGACGGGATTTAAAACGCTTCGATTCTCTGCATCAATTTCTCATTTTGGTTCGCAGGCAAAACCAGAGGGGAAATATCTAAAAAATGTTTTAGATACAGACACGGGAGAAGAAACAATAATTGAAACCGAATTTGAGGAATTCAGTCCGCCTACGGTGTTCCGCGTAGGCGCTGCAATGGATATCTATTCTTTTTCCGGGTCAACATTAATTGCCGCAATTCAATTAAATCATCCTGTTGATGATGCGGAAAATATTGCTCTTGGAGCAGAATATTTATTCTTGAAAATTCTCAGTGTACGTGGAGGATATAAGATTAATAAATCCGAAGAAGATTTCTCTTTTGGTGCCGGTGTAAAAGTGCCTGTAGGAGGTATTCATTTAACCGTGGATTACAGCTATTCTTTTCATGGTCATTTGACGAATCCAACCTGGCTGACCATAGGATTTTCATTATGAACAAACCAGGAGAAATAAAAGCGATTTCAAGAACGTCAGCAGTTTTTCTTCCTGCTTGTGTATTCTTATTGTGTCTCCTGATTTCTTCCGGGTGCATTGAAAAAATGGAACTGCCGTCAGAGATTAACACGGATGGTGTGGAATTTTCTGCTGGTGACACGACTTATTTGCTTTTAAGTCCCGTATGGGATGAAAGTTACGGGTTCCAGACTCCAATTGAAATTTCCATTGCCCAGGACGGACATGTTTTTATCGCGGATTCCGGAGCAAATAGCATATTTGTTCTGAAACAGGATGGAAGTATTTTACCCGATTTTCAGGGTTTACGAAATATAACTATTGATGATACTACCATTGCCCCCATTGACGTGGATATTGACCAAAAGATGAATATATTTTTTATTGATGGAAGTCAGAAAATCTATTGTTGGAATCAATACTGGAATGATGTTGGAATTGATTCGCTTCTGGTTGATTCAGAATGGCAAAAAATGGATGTTTTAATTGATTCCCTGCTTAGCCCACATGCATTTTTTGATGGCGAAAACCCTGACCATAATTTTTCAGACCAGTGGTTTGAAACTGAGGAATCAAAATTCTCAGGTATTTCAGCACCGGGTGACAATTCCGATTTTATATATGTAACTGATACTTTTCATAATAGGATAATCAGGATTGATTTTTACAAAACGTATTACCTTAAATTATCTACAGGAGAGGAAGTTTGGGCACATGAAGGACATTTTGGAGAAACGGTTACGGAGTATGGCACCGGGGCAGGTTATGTCAATCAACCCCTCAGCATTGATGTGAATAAAGATGGAGATATATATTATTCTCAATCAGGTGATTTTTTCAATCTTCACCAGATTCAGCCTAAAACAGAAGGAGATTATTCTATTTATCCCTTTGCAGTTGAATGGGAGGGGAATGATATAATGGATACGACACGATTTTTCTATCCGGAAGATATTGCGGTGGATCAAAACCGAATGGTATATGTTGCAAACACAAATGCCCAGGAGGTCCAGGTATTTAATTCCCATGGCGGCTTTTTCAAAATAGCGGGGGTTGATTATATTAACGTTGATACAAGTTATTATATTGGATTGACATTGAAAGATACTTCATGGGCAGAGTTCTTTGATTTTTATATAGTAATAGATGAAATTGGTGACACCGTTTATGTTGCCGAAGACACAACAATTACATATTTTGATACTATAATTGATAGTTCTGTTGTTGATACGTTTTATTTAAAAGAAACAAAAATACTGGAACGACCTAGAGCTGTTACGGTGGATTCGCGCGGGGTAATCTATATTTGTGATACACCTTCATCCAGCATTTTCCGGTATCGTTTGTCCAATCAGCTTGATGAAAATTTGAATCCTATCCCCTGATTTATGATGCGAAAATTATTCTATTTTCTTTTTGCCGTCAATTTTTGTTTGCCCCAGAGTACAGTATCCTATTTACAATATTTTCGGACGGAAAAGGATTTTATTGCTGGAACTGCCCTGCCAAAAATGGAACGGTTCAGTTCTGATCATCTGGCAGTTTCTTACAACGAAAAACGAATGCCCATTTATAAAAACTGGATCTCTAGAAATGGCGAGACAGTGAAAAGCGAATTATTATCTTATGATCAGGATGGTGCGTTAATGGGGAAATCCCGTATCGATTTCGTTGGAAAAATAACCAACGTATTTCGTTATGGAGAAACTGAACCCTGGAGCTTGGAATTTCGAAACTACTATTTTCCAGAATCAGAAATTTTATCATTTATGGGACAGGAAAGCGAATTTCTTTTGGATAAATCTGGGAGTATCAAAGAAATTCTGTTTAAGACAGTAAACGGGGTTTATTATGGTTCCATATCGTTTCGTTATAATCACCATGGTCTGCTGACTCAGGAGCTCTGGGTATCCATTCTTGATAACAGAGTTGTAAGACGATTTGAATTAAGACATAACTTTTTAAAGCAATCCTGTAAAATTTGGGAATATGGTAAAAATGGAGAACAGGTGAGTCACGTAGGGCTGGAAATGGTCCCTGAAGAAGGGTTATATAATCGGATACCGCCTCAAAGAGGGAATATTTTGCAGGAAGTGTTTGTTACTATGGAAGAGCTGAGATTGAATCGAATTACGTTTTCCGGCCCTGGGTTTATCCCGATAATGGAATGGGATAGATTAGTTTTAAAATCAGGAGAAAAAATTCAGGTGGATTATATTTCCAGTTCCAAGCATGGATTTCTGTTACGATTTATAGATGAATCAGATATTTTAACCATTCCCAGAGCACAGGTTGAATCTCTAACAACGAGGTGGGGTGAAATTCTTTATCCAAAAGGGGACTGATCCCTTGTTGCTTTTCAATTAAGTGATGAGCTAAATTATTTACCTCAATTTAATAGGGTAATCCATTATGCACGTATTTAAGGTTGTTTTACTAATTCTTGTTCTTTTTGGAAAGAATTTTGCCCAGTCTGATAGTTATCCTCCGCCTACAAATCTCATAACAATTCCCACAGCTGGTTCGTTAGTAAGGGGAAGTTTTTCTGTTGATATGCGCCTGCAAAAAGGAGGAGGATTAACAGTTGGGTTAGCTGCAGGAATTACAGATCGATTTCAATTTGGTGTTTCTTATGGAGCGAGCCGGCTGGTTGGCGATGATAGTTTGATCTGGTATCCACGTCCTGAAGCCAATCTGAAATATCGCCTGATTGATGAAACTATGGAAAAACCTGGCGTCGCTTTGGGTTTGAACACACAGGGTTTCGGCCAATATCATCCTGAAGATCCTCTTGGGATTGATTCTACAAAAAGTGATCGTTATGATATAAAAGCTTATGGTGCCTTCTTTTCTGTGAGTAAAAATTGGTTAACTTTTCTGGGAAATCTTGGTATACATGGCGGGATGAACTATAATTTTACAGAGACGAAAGATGGAGAGAAAGATCCAAATCTGTTCTTTGGGATGGATATGGAATTTAACCCGGAGCTTTCATTTCTCCTTGAATACAATGCTGCTTTTAATGATAATAATGAAGAAAATATCGTAGCAGTTGATACAGGGTATCTGAATGCTGCAATTCGGTGGACTTTTGTAGAGCATTTACATATTGAGTTTGACTTTAATAATCTCCTTCTTAATGACAATACCGTGGAATACTTTAATCGGGAACTGAAAATTATATATATCGAATATTTTTAAGACTTTTCGATTGAAATGAAGAATTATTTTCTATTTATTCTTTTACTTTTTACAGACCTTTTCTCTCAGAGTACTTTAGAAGTTGGGATGAAAGCTTCAGACTGGGAACTTAAAGATGCTGATGGTAAACTATTCACCATGGGATTCTGGTCTGGAAAAATTCTCCAGATCAATTATGTTGATCCGGATGAATCGGAGATGAATGAACATTTTAATGATGCGGTGAAATATGCAATAGATGTGGACAGCCTCATTGCGAGGGATTCATTTAAAGGAATTGGAATCGCTGATTGTGCATCATCCTGGAAACCGGATTTTGCAATCCGGTTAATTGGCGGAGCCAAAGCAAAAAAATACGATACAACAGTTCTATTTGATTATGATGGAGACCTCAGAAAAGCGTGGGGGCTGAAGGAAGATTCATATAATGTGATTATTTTGGATGAGGATCGAATCGTCAGGGAAATAATTCGAGGACAAATCCAAGAAGAACAAGTTGCTGATCTTGTCCAACTGATCATTAATCTTCAGAATAAATAATCCTCTTTAATTATGTTTTCCAAATGTCCAGTTTAAAGGAAACCCGTCTTTCCACTGAACGAATTTACAAAGGCAGGTTACTTGATGTCTGGAAAGATAAAGTTGAACTTCCAGACGGAAAGTCATCTTACCGAGAATTTATTAAACATCCCGGGGCTGTTGTGATAATTCCAGTATTGCCTGATGAAAAGATTGGATTGATTCGCCAGTATCGTTATCCAATGGGAATGGAACAGATTGAACTTCCTGCGGGAAAACTGGATGAAAGTGAACCCCATCTGGTAACCGCCGGGCGTGAACTGGAAGAAGAGATTGGTTATAAAGCCGGTTTATTAACAGAGGTTACTGAAATACATCCCTGTATTGGATACAGTGATGAACGAATGTGGATATACCTTGCTGAACAACTGGAATCCACAAAGACCAATACTGATCAGGATGAATTCATCGAGCTAATGCCAACTGAATTGGAAGAGGCTGTTGAAATGGTCTGGTCAGGCAAGATAACCGATGTGAAAACGATCATTGGGATTTTATGGGCTCACAGGTTATTACATTAATCTGCATTTTTCTATTTTTTCATTGTGAAGCCTGAACGCTTTTCTGAACGTATAAAAAACAGAGCGGAACAACTGGGTTTCCAAAAGATTGGCATTACGGCTGCCAAAACAACACCGGCACAAAAATATAATTTGGAAACATGGTTAAAGGATGGCTTTCATGCTGACATGGGGTGGATGGAAAAGCGCAGAGATGAGCGCAGTGATATTTCTACTTATTTCCCAGATGCAAAAACAATCATTTCTGTTGGTATGAATTATTATACCGGTATAAATGGAGAGATAAATAATTCATCCCTGCACTTCAGCAATTATGCGTGGGGGGTTGATTACCATGCTCTTCTAAAAACCCGGCTATTTGAATTGCTGAGTTTTATTCAAAGTCATAAAACCGAAGTTAACGGATTGGTGTGTGTGGATACTTCTCCAGTTATGGAAAAAGTATGGGCACAGGAGGCAGGGTTAGGATGGCAGGGGAAGCATACAAACCTCATCTCCAGGGATTACGGAAGCTGGTTATTTTTAGGTGAAATTATTTTGGACATAGAACTGAATTATGATCCGTCATTTGACGAAGATTTATGTGGTTCATGTACAGCGTGCATTGATGCTTGCCCCACCAAGGCTCTTGACGAATATGTGCTTGATTCACAGAAATGTATTTCCTATCTAACTATAGAACACAGAGGCTCCTTTCCAATTGAATATCAAGATCAGCTTCATGGATGGATGTACGGGTGTGACCTTTGCCAGGAAGTGTGTCCTTGGAACCAGAAATTCCAGAAACAATCGAATGAGCCTGCCTTTCAGCCACGATGGGAAATTATCCATTGGAGTAAAAAAGATTGGGAGAGCCTTGATGAGGAAGGGTTTCGTGAATTGTTTAGGGATTCCGCTGTAAAAAGGACAAAATTTGAAGGTTTAAAGAGAAATTTTTTCGCAAATAATAATAACAGATAGGGGTTAACTATGCCAAAAGTAGGAGTTGTATTGTCTGGATGCGGAGTAAATGATGGAGCAGAAATTCATGAGTCTGTGATTACCATGCTTGCATTGGATCGTGCCGGAGCGGAAATAGTTATAATGGCTCCAAATATTGATCAACTTCATGTGATAAATCATGCTACGGGGGAAGAGATGGAAGGTGAATCCCGTAATGTATTGGTGGAATCTGCACGGATTGCACGGGGGGAAATAAAGGATATTGTTGATGTAATTTCGGAAGATATTGATGCACTGATATTTCCGGGAGGGTTTGGAGTGGCAAAAAATCTTTGCGATTATGCAATGGCGGGTGCTGATTGTTCAGTGAATCCCGATGTGTTCAGGCTGGCGACCGAAGTGCACAAGGCCGGGAAACCAATCGGCGCCATTTGCATCGCGCCGGCTATGATGGCAAAAATCATGGGTCAACAGGAAAAATCTGTTCAGTTAACGATTGGAACGGATGCACAAACTGCAAACGACATAAACGCAATGGGTGCTGATCATATTGAGTGCCCCGTTCGTGAGACAGTTGTAGATAAGGGAAATAAAATCGTTACTACACCAGCATACATGCTGGCTGGACGAATCAGCGAAGCTGCTGACGGAATTGAAAAATTAGTAAAAGAAGTTATTGACCTGATTTAACCAATCAATTTCCCCCCGGGGGATTTTCCGGATAGAGAGTTATTTGCACGTAATTTTCAACATTGAAATATTGGTTTGCTGCTTTTTGGATATTCCCGAGAGACAATTCTTCGATGAGCTTTTCATACTCAAGAATATCTAAAAAATCCTCGTTATGCATATCATAGGTTTTTAACACGTTCAGCCAGTACCGGTTTTCCTGTAAATTTGTTTCTCTTTCCCTGCGCTGTTTCTCTTTAACTTTAGTCAGGTATTTGTCAGTAAGCCCGATTGTTTTAAGACTGTCAATTTGCTGAAATACTGCATTGGTTAATTCTTCCACACGGTCGGGGGCACATCCGAATGAAATGGATATGGTATATTCCCCTTCGGGATAATGCTTTGGTTTTGCTCTGACACCTACGCCATACACTCCGCTCATATCTTCCCGCAGAACTTCCCGAAGTTTGATCCGAAAAGCCTGTGCCATAGATTGAAAAGTGTATCGATTTTCCCTGCTCCATTCGAAATTTCCTGAAAAGATAATTCGAGTTATACTTTTCTCTTCCATCCCTCTGTACACATGTTTTTTCATAATTCCTTGAGGCGGATCAATACCTGTATTTTTCCATGTTTCTTTCCGATTGACGGAAGGCAATCCACCAAGATAGGTTAAAATCCCGGGAGCAATGGCTTTCCTGTCAAAATTTCCGACGAAAAAGAAGGTAAAATCACTTGCGTCTGCAAATCGATCCTGATAGAAGGAAAAGGATTTATCTAATTCCATTTCATTTAATAATTGAAGAGACCAGGGACGTTGACGGGGATGGTATTGAGCCATAGTTACTTTGACTGTATCCTCAAAAGCTGACTCTGGCCTGGCGCTGCGGTTCTCAAGGAATCCTTTTCCCCGTTCTAACACGGCCTGGAAAGCAGTTTCATCACGACGGGGAGCGGTAAAATAAAGGTAAATAAGCTGGAATAATGTTTCCACATCTTTCGGAGATACTGAGCCGGACAATCCTTCGTACAGGTCACTTAAATACGGGGAAACATTGATTATTTTCCCTGACAGTTTTTTTTGCAGCTCTATCTGGCTGAATGGCCCCAGACCGCTATCTGAAATAATCCAGTCCGCTGTGGATGCAGGTACATAATTTTCCGTTGGTGCCAATGATGTTCCACCAGGGCTGTATGCATAGAAAAGGATTTCATCATTCTTGAAATCAGTAGATTTTAAGATGACCCGTATCCCGTTCGTAAGTGTCCAAATTTCTACTCCGATATCTTCCAAAATCTCAATGTTTGAAATTTGAGAGGGTTCGGGCTGAATAGCAACGAGAGGTTCGTCTGAAACTTTGTCCACATAAGGTTCAATTTCTATTGACTTGATTTCTGAAAATACAGCCAGCAGTTCATCTTCTGTTGGAATGGTCAGTCCTTCTTTTTCCGGAGCGTAGACTATAACGACCCGGTTATGATCCGTTACCCATTTTTTTGCAAGATTATTGATTTCTTCAATAGCAATTCCCGGAATAAAACGTCTGTATAATTCGAGTTCATATTCAATTCCAGGGATTGGTTCTTCCTCAAGGAAATTTCTTACGTATTCCCGGACGTATGTTTTTGATTCAGTTTTATCACGTTCTTCATAGCTTTTCTCAATCCTTCGGAGCACTTCCATTTTTTGTCTATCCAGTTCCGTAGAGGTAAAGCCATGCCGTCGGACCCGCTCCGCTTCTATGAGCAGGGTGGCAAGTCCCGTGTGGATACGATCTTCACGCACACCTGCACCGAGAACGTAAGAGGCTTTTGACAGGGTCATATTTCGGAAGTAGGAATACCCATACATCATTGGTGGATCGGGAAGTTTTGTCAATTCTCCAAGGCGTTTATTGAGCATGCCGGTATACAAGCTCTGGATTATCGTATTTCGGTAATCTCCTGTTGTATATTGTCTTTCTAAAGGATGCTTGTAATTGATTGAAATCCGGGTTCCGCTTGCTTCCGGATCTGTTGCTATTGCAATGAGGGTTTCCTGATGGTCAGGAACCGGATACACAATACGTTCTCTTGGATTATCTTTTACAGGAATTCTACTGAAATAGGTTTTGATCAGTTCTTCGATCCAGTTTGAATCAAAATCTCCAACGGCAATCAATGCCATCAAGTCAGGGCGATACCAGTCTTGGTAAAACTTTTTAATAGTTTCATAATGTGCAGTATCAATAACAGCTACCTGTCCAATCGGAAGCCGTTTTGCATATTGGGAGTTATTGAATAGGATTGGTACAACTTTATTCCACATCCGTGCCCTGGCACCCTGGCGGGTTCTCCATTCTTCAGTAACAACTCCGCGTTCCTTATCGATCTCATTTTCATCAAGTAAAAGTCCATGTGCCCAGTCTTCAAGAATTTGTAGTCCGGAAAAGATATAGCCAGCACTGTCTGAGGGGACTTGCAATTTGTATACAGTTTCATCAAAGGATGTGTGTGCATTCAGATCCGGCCCAAATTTTGTTCCGATGGATTCCAGATAGTCAACAAGTTCCTGTTTTTCAAAATGTTTTGTTCCATTGAAAGCCATATGTTCTACAAGGTGAGCAAGACCCTGCTGATTGTCATCCTCAAGGACAGAACCTGCATTTACAGCAAGCCAGAGGACAGCCCGTTTTTGTGGTTTTTGGTTTTCTCTGATGTAATATCGCAATCCGTTTTTCAGTTCACCGATTTTCACCTTTGGATCAACAGGAAGGTTTGCCTTTATACCTGGGGATCTGGAATCCGCCTGTTGTGTGATTGTACCTGCGTTGTGGGCAGTACTGGCACTGAGAACAAATATAATTAAAATTATTTGAAGTTTTTTCATGGCATTTTTCCTGTAACGTTGAAAATAGATTTTAACGGAAGAATAATTTTATGATTGTAAATTATGCGGGGAAAAATAAAGAAAGTATTAGAAGTATCTAAAGGAAATCTTACGTACAAATCTGGTAAATAAAAGGGCAACGATGAGAACTTCGTTGCCCTTTTATTTTATTTTCTAATATACGCTACTTTAACAGTACCATTTTCCTGGTCTGCACAAAATCACCAGCACGGATCTGGTAGAGGTATACTCCTGCACTTACAGGTTTGCCAAAGCTGTCTGTAGCATCCCACCGCACTGACTGGTAGCCTGCTTCCTGAGTAGTACTTACCAGCTGTGTGACTTTCCTGCCCATCAAGTCGTAAATCGTGAGTGTAACCAATGCCTGTTCTGGCAGGCCGTATCTTAGGCTTGTGATTGGGTTGAAAGGATTCGGGTAGTTCTGATGTAAGGCAAACAGTCCCGGAATCATCGTTTCATGACCTATACTTAATTCCGCATTAACCGCATTATCTACGGCAGTATCTGATAAATCTCCATCACTGGCGGTTAAGCTTACTGTATAAGTCCCCTCATCTGCATAAGTATGGGTGGGGCTCTCTTCCGTTGATGTACCACCATCTCCAAAATCCCAGCTATGTGTTAGTGCATCCCCGTCGGCGTCAGCTGATGTGTTTGTAAATGTTACTGTCAAATCCTCCGCTGACCAACTGAACCCTGCTACCGGCGCATCGTTTACCGGATCTATGAACACATTGACTGTTTGAGTAACAACTCCTTCATCGAAACCATCATCTGCTTGTAAAGTCAGAATTATTGATTCAGTTGAATGGTAATCCAATACCAATGGAGTGATCAGTAAATTGTACCCATCAAACGCTGTACCTAAATGATCAGGGTCAGAATTATTAATCACTTGAAATGTCATCTGACTGGGAGCCTGTTCGTTATCAGTGATAAAACCGGAAATATCTATAGTATTTTCTCCACTGTCTTCATTGATATGCTGATCATCAATTTCAGACCACTGCGGGGGTGTATTGTCACAGATCGTAACTGTGTTTGAATTGACGGGTTGACCAAATAACTCACCATCACTTGGTGTTAGCTCAGTATACCATTCTTCATCACAGGCTGTGGCACTGGCAGGTATGGTCAACTGATCAGAAAACTCTAATTGCTCCACCCCATCCTTAAACCAGGTAATTATCGTACCGGACTCATCATCTCCTTCAAGATCAAAATAATCATAACTGAGCACAAGATCGTCATTAATGGTCGGTATTGATGGATTTATGACTGCATCTGTTGCGATCGGGGCATCATTGACTGGAGCAACCGTCAGAGTAAAAGTTATGTGCCCTGACTCTGCATCACCATCACTTGCCCAGACTTCAACAACTGCTGGCCCTGTTGCATTCTCAACCGGCGTCAGAGTCAATAAATTACCTGTTACAGAAACTGTAACAATATCAGTATTTCCCGTAGAAGCATCAAAACTCAAATCACTTGTTTCATTATCTATGTCTGTTGCATTCAATGCCATCGAAATGGGTTGATCCTCTAAAGTTGTCTGGGCTTCTATGGCGTCCATGACCGGGGCATCATTTACTGGAGTAACTGTCAAAACAAAATCTGTGGTATCACTCAACCCTCCATCATCTGTAACTGTCACAGAGATCGTTACATCACCATGGAAGTCCAAAGCCGGTTCCATGGTCAACTGATCATCATTAATTGAAACCGCTACATCATCAGGGCTGGAACTTACAGCGCTGTATGTAGGAGTGTTCTCATCACCATCACCTGTACCTGTGTCAATATCGCTTGACGATACCATGATCATCAACGGTGTTTCCTCATTCGTCGTCTGGGCTGCTATGGCGTCCATGACCGGGGCATCATTTACTGGAGCAACTGTCAAAGTAAAAGTTATGTGCCCTGACTCTGCCTCACCATCACTTGCCCAGACCTCTATCTCTGCTGGCCCTGTTGCATCCTCAACCGGCATCAGAGTCAATACATTACCTGTCACAGAAACTGTAACAATATCAGTATTTTCCGTAGAAGCATCAAAACTCAAATCACTTGTTTCATTATCTATATCTGTTGCATTCAACGCCATCGAAATGGGTTGATCCTCTAAAGTTGTCTGGGTTTCTATGGCATCCATGACCGGTGCATCATTTATAGGAGTGACAGTAAGTTCAAACACCTTTGAATCTTCCAATTCTCCATCACTGACTGTCACCGTGATATTCGCTGTGCCGTTCCAGTTAGCAGCGGGTGTTAATGTCAATGTCGTACCATCTACTACCGCTGTTACATTCTCTTCATCAGATGATGCGGTATAAGTAAGTGCATCTCCATCCACATCCGTGGCGCTTAATGTTAAATATAACGGAGTATCCTCATTCGTTGACTGCGCACCAATCGCTGCTAACACTGGAGCAGTGTTCTGAACCTCTGTAACGGTAACATTTACCATTGATTCAATGGAAGGATCAAAAGGTTGGTGACTGGTGTCAACAAGCTGAAGAGTAATTGAATGATCACCATCGGGAACACCTGTTAATTCAATCGGATCAGTGGAATAAACCATATATGATCCATAAGAATTGGCTGCTCCATCGACGAAAACGTGAACATGTCCGTCGTCAGGAATTCCGAAGTTTTCTACTGAATACTCAACATTAAAATCACCTGATGCAAGTGTTTCCCCATCCGCAGGGCTTGTGAT